>Ga0256833_1000956_pt1 | contig 21812 bp, 25 predicted proteins | sample 356284metaG_FD_190535 | JGI IMG/M metagenome (GOLD analysis project Ga0256833, IMG submission 190535) | Hydrothermal vent microbial communities from Mid Atlantic Ridge, Atlantic Ocean - 356-284 | ecosystem: Environmental > Aquatic > Marine > Hydrothermal vents | place: Atlantic Ocean: Mid... | reverse complement strand
CTCGACGGGGATGAATCTCCAGCCCTTGTTCGGTATCCTGATAGCTATGTATGCCCTGCCCCCCGCCCTCCTCGCGAATTCCTTTAGTTTCCTCACCTGCTCCTTGCTGACGTATATGGCCCCCTTAGACCTCCTCGCCTTGACCTCGAAGACAGCGACCCTCCCAGCCCTTATCGCTACGACGTCGGGGTAGTCCGCCACCTTTATCTTAGCACCTGACGCCGGTGCCCTCATGACCGCGAAGCCGTGTCTCCAGAGGATCTCCACGAGCTCCCTCTCCGCCCTGTAGCCCCTCGCCCTGGCCCTTGACCTCGGCTGCCCCAACCCTGCTACCCCTTTATACTCTCGATAACTGTTTAGATAAGAGGGAAAAATATGGCAATAGACCCATTCACCCTATCACTTCTATTCGTCATACTCGTCATAGGGCTCCCCCTCCTCTCAGCGAGCGTCAAGATCGTTAGGGAGTACGAGAGGGCCGTCATATTCAGGCTCGGCAAGCTCGCCGGGGCCAAGGGCCCGGGGCTCTTCTTCATCATACCGTTCGCGGACTCCCTCGTCAAGGTAGACCTAAGGATAGTTACTGCGGATGTCCCAAAGCAGGAGATAATAACGAAGGACAACGTCAGCGTGAAGGTCGACGCAGTCATCTACTACAGGGTCCTCGACCCGATAGCGGCGGTGACTAAGGTAAGGAACTACCACTACGCCATAACACTACTCGGGCAGACAGTGCTGAGGGACATAATAGGGCAGGTAGAGCTCGACGACCTCCTCAGCAAGAGGGAGGAGATAAACAAGAGAGTGCAGGCACTCATAGACGAGGTAACAATGCCCTGGGGAATCAAGGTAACAGCGGTAACCATCAAGTCAGTCGAGCTACCTGAGGGCATGATGAGGGCAATGGCGAAGCAGGCGGAGGCAGAGAGGTGGAGGAGGGCCAGGATAATCGAGGCAGAAGGCGAGAGGCAGGCGGCGAAGGTGCTCATGGAGGCGGCGAAGATGTACGAGGAGCACCCGGCAGCACTGAAGCTCAGGGAGCTGCAGACACTGGTAGAGATAGCTAGGGAGAAGGCCCTCGTCATAATAAGCGAGACAAGCTCCGTCCCCGCCAAGTCCCTCGCCCTAGCAACGGCGGTGAAGAGCAAAGGCGTGGGAGAGACATGAGGCCCCACCACATAACACTAACACATGTTTTTGTCCTAGTCATAGCCCTAGCCACCGCCGCACACGCTGCCGCACCGCCCCAGACCATCACACACGCTGTAGTGGTCTCGATCGCTCCCCCGTGGGACACCATAGACCCGGGTGTGGCGGAGTGCGTAGTATCGGCGGTTAACTACGCCGAGGAGAGGGGGTACGCCCTCATAGTCGAGCTCGACACCTACGGAGGGTGGCTCGACTCAGCCTTCCAGATAGGTGACAGGTTCCTCAACGCGAGGGTACCGGTAATAGTGTTCGTGTCGGGAGGGAAGGCCCTAAGTGCTGGCACGATGATATCCCTCCCGGCCCACATCCTCGCGGTCTCACCGACCTCCATAATAGGGGCGATGCAGCCGGTGCTCTACGACCCAACCACCGGGGCGTACCAGCCGACGAACGAGTCCAAGATAATCATGCCGGTGCTCCAGAAGGCGACCCTCTACGCCGAGGAGAGAGGCAGGAACGTGACAGCGGTGAAGGAATTCATCATGAGGAACCTGGTACTCACGGGTGACCAGGCGGTTAGGTACGGCGTCGCGGACCTGGAAGCGGCTGACCTCAGCGACCTCCTTACAAAGCTCGACGGCGTCGAGGTGAACACGAGCGCGGGGACGTACGTCCTCCGCATAGAGGGGGTTGAGGGATACAGCTGCGGTGTGAGGTCGAGGTTCATATCCCTGCTCGCGAATCCCCTCGTCAACTCGGTGCTCATGACAATAGGCGTTCTCGGCACGCTGTTCGCGGTGATAACCGGTAGGTTCCACGCCCTCCCAATAACGGTTGCCCTACTCCTCCTGGGGCTCGTGGGGGCGGGCTTCAGCCCCTCACTGATCTCGGCAGTCCTCATACTAGTGGGGGCCCTCCTCCTCGCCATAGAACTGTTCGTCACGCCCGGCTTCGGCGTCCTCGGCTTCACAGGCATATTCATGATCGCTGCCGGCATAGCCCTCATACCGACAGCGACACCCTCCACCATGGCCCCGCCGCCCGGGTACGTGGAGAGCGTGAGGGCCATAGCCCTCGGGATAGCGCTGGCGCTCGGTGCTTTCTTCTCCTTCATGATCTATAAGGTGCTGGAGGCAAAGAGGAGGCCCCCAGTCCTCTATGGTATAGTCGGGAAGAGGGGGGTCGCCGCCAGCGACATCCCCCCTGGCGGGAGGGGCTTCGTCAAGGTCGAGGGCGAGTACTGGGTAGCGACGAGCGAGGAGCCCATAAGGGAGGGTGACGAGGTAGTGGTTATCGCCCGCAAAAACCACATCATAGTGGTGAGGAAGGCCGGTGATGCCGGGAGTGGCTGACCTCCCGCTGCACGGTGGCCACGTGCCGAGGTGGCTAGCTGAGATCATGAAGCGCATGGCGAGGGCGGTGGCTGAGGTAGTCATAATAGAGCGCGGGACCGAGGGATTCCTCAAGAGGCTGGCCGACCCCTACTGGTTCCAGGCGTTCAACAACGTCATAGGGATGGACTGGGACAGCAGCGGCTCCACGACCGTGACCCTCGGCATACTGAAGACTGTGCTCGACCCCGAGGAGCACGGGGTAGCGATCCTGGGAGGTAAGGGCGCTCGGGCGAGGGCCGTGCCCAGAGAGCTGGGGGACGCGGCTGAGAGGCTGGGGCTGGGCACCAAGGCCGCGGCGTTACTCGAGACAGTGTCGAGGCTCGGCGCCAAGGTTGACTCGGCCCTGCTCCAGGATGGGTACAGCATCTATCACCACGCCCTCATAGTAGACGAGAGGGGTAGGTGGGTCATTGTCCAGCAGGGCATGAACCCCGAGGTCAGGATGGCGAGGAGGTACCACATAGCGTGGTACGTCAGCGAGGACATAACGCTGGAGCCCCACAGCGGCGTCGCGTCAGACGATAGAGGTGAGCCTCTCAACCTCGCCCACAAGGAGTCCATTGGGGCGCGCAGGGTCGTCGTTGATGTGGTCTCCGAGGGCGTTAGGAGGGTGGAGAGGATGATAGCCGAGGTTAACGCCATACTCAAGGGTATGATGCCCCTCTTCGGCCCTCCCCTACCCAGGGCCCCGAGGCCTGAGCTGCCGTACTACCGCCCGATCAGGATGAGCCCGCGGCTCCTCAGAGCACTGAAGGAGGCCTACGAGGTGAGGCCGTCGAGCGTGCCCGAACTCCTCCTCACCAGGGGCGTGGGGCCTGAGGTACTGAGAGCGTTGTCCCTCGTGGCAGAACTCATCTACAGGGAGCCCCCCTCCCTCCACGACCCTGTCACAGCCCCGATAAACCCCTTCAAGTACGCTTTCGCCATAGGCGGTAAGGACGGGATCCCCTACCCCGTGAGGAGGGATGTGGCCAGGGTGGTCATAGAGGAGCTGAAGGGGGTGGTGGAGAGGGCGAGGGTCGGTGATAAGGAGAGACTGAGGGCGCTTAGGAGGCTTGCCTCTCTCGCCCCGCCCGGCCCGGCGGAGGCCCTCGGGCTAAGGCCCGGGTCAGTGGAGCATGAGCGATCCCGGAACCCATAAGCCCTAAATGTGTCGGTGGGTCTTTCTGTCCTGGTGCAGGATGGTGGCTGTCGGCGAGCTCGTGACGTACCTCCACGGCCGCTTCAAGGGATACCCAGGAAGGGTCACCGTGTCCACGCCGACCAAGCTGGGCGGGTATAGCAACCCCCGCAGGGCCGAGTTCGAGGTGAGCATAGATAAGGAGATGGAGCCTGTTCTCCTAACGGTCTATGTCTCGGGCAAGTCCCTCCTCCCGAGGATGCCGTGGAGGGTCAGGTTCGGCACTGTTAACTTGATCAGGGAGTTCAGGCCGCAGACCCTCACGACCTACAAGGAGAGGTCCTACGCCGCGATGGTGTTCGACGTGACCAAGATCGTTAGGGAGCCGGGTAAGTACCCCGTCATGATATCGTGTGACTCGGCCGAGCCCGTTGAGGTCAGCGCCGTCGAGGTCGTGGGCATAGTTAAGGATGAGACCATGGTGTCGGACGTGGTCTACAGTGCCGGCGCCGCTGTCATACCCCCGGGCGACTCATTCAGCTTCAGGTTCCCCGCGCCGGAGCAGGACGTAAGGAACGCCGGTGTGTACATCCTGGCGACCGTACCCAGCACCCAGTCAGTCCTTAAGGCCGTGATGGGTGAGGCGTCCTACGAGATCCGGAACATAATAGGCACTGACGAGTACTACATGAGACTCCCGCCGACAACCTCAGACGACATAGAGCTGAGGTACGAGATACTCAACCCTCTCGCCACAGGGACAGCGGTGCTGCACTCCCTCACCCTCTTCCGCACACCGAACGAGGGCCCGAGGCTATCAGTCACAGCCAGGCTAGAGGGAGGTAACGTCGTCGTGAGCATATCTAACGAAGGCGACACAGCCGCGGAGAACACCATGTTAGTTGTCATATCGGCGGGGCACGTGGTGTTTAGGGCAGGGATCGGTGACGTGCTCCCGGGCCGCACTATAACACGCGAGGTACCGATTAAGGGCGACATCAAGGGGCGCAGGACTGTCGCGAGGGTGATCTACGACACGTTCATGGGGCAGAGGATAACGGACGTCGACCTCACAACAATGCTGAAGGGGTGAGGGGATCAAGGAGGAAGGCAAGCGCACCCGTCAGGAGGGCCAGCTTAAGGAGAGACCTCGCCTTACTCGACGCCTCAATCATGTCCCTCCCCAGGAGCACCTCCTTAACCGACACAATTATTAGTGCGTCCGTTGCCCCCGCCAACACAGCGTAGACCATGCCGTACCCCATGAGGAGAGGGAGCAGGGAGAGGGCGACGACGCCGAGAAGGATCCCCGAAGCGACCCTAGCCGCCGCGGAAACCCCCAGTATCCTCGGTAGTGACTTGACTCCGCGTGCGGCGTCCGCCTCAACATCCTCGATCGTCTTAACTATCTCCCTCCCGAGGAGGAGCATGAATGCGTACAGGGATGGCACCGCCGCCCTCACCACGGAGCCGAGGGCCGCTGCGTGCTCAGCGATCGCCAACCCCCCGTATATTATCGTTGATGCCCCGGAGAACGCCACGGTTATGTTCCCGAGGAGGCCGAACTCCTTGATCTTGTACGAGTACATGAACATCAGGACGGCGTTGAGGAACGCGTACGCGAAGCTCACGGGGCCTGGGAGGAGCGAGAGCACCACACCACCGACGAACAGGGCCAGCGCAAGGGCCAGCGCCTCCTCCCTACTCACCCTCCCCGACGGTATCGGCCTGTAAGGCTTGTTCAGTCTGTCTACCTCGTAGTCGAAGTAGTCGTTGATGACGTACCCGCCGGCCGCGACCAGGACCACGACAGCTATTGGGACGGCGGCGTAGGGGTCGAGCCTCCCCGAGACCGAGACGACCCCTATTAGGGTGGTGAAGGCGGAGACAAGGAGGTTGTGGGGCCTCAGCAGCTCAACGAAACCGCCCAGCTTCCTCAGAGCCATCTCTTCCCTACCCCCTCCATCCGCCTCCTCACGTACTCGATCACTTCCTCGTCGTCGAGTACCTCCCAGTTAATCGTGTAGCACCCGAACCCCCTCGTGAGGAGGCCCTTGTTAACCAGGTCGAGGAGAACGCGAGCAGGGTCCCTCACACCGTATAAGGACCTGAGCTCCCTGAATGCGAGGAGGTCACCAACCGAGCGATATCTTATGAAGTAGGCGAGCGCCGCGACCTCCTCCGTGCTAAGCTTCTTCACTATCTCCAGGTACTTACCCATGCGTCACCGCCTCCCTATCCCGAGCACCTCCCTCAGCCTGTCAAGCCTCGCCTTCCCCTCGAGGAGGGCCTCGTTCGCCACCCTAACCAGGTCGGGGAGCTTTTCGGGAGGGGTTACCCACGTCTCACCGTCCTTGAGTAGGTGGGCCACCCTCACACCACTGGTGAGCTCCACTATTATTCCTTTCTTAGACATCGAGAGGATCCCGGAGTGCTTCATCCCGGCCTCCCTGGCCAGCCTGAGGATCTCGTCTGCGTGCCTCAGGCTGAGGGCCGATACATGTATTATAGGGCCCGTGACGACGAGCCACAGCCTGCTCGATGCTGGCTGGGTGGCGACGTACTCGATCTCCTCCACCGTTACGGTCGAGTGCTTCTTGAAGACGACGGTGGCGCCCTCCCTCTCCCACGGCATGAGCGCGTCGACGAGCGTTATTCTACCGCTGCACGAGCTCTGAGTGTAGAGCCCGGGCATCGAGGATATCGCCTCTAGGACGTCGACTATGTCGTGGTCTAGGTAGCCTATCTCGAGGTCTTCCCTCATCCTCTTAAGGAACTCATCCCTCCGCTTCATCCAGAGTGCCTCATCTACCTCGAACGTCTCGCTCATCCTAAGGGTAATTATTAGGGGGCCCTAAAGATGTTGGGTGATAAGGTGGTACTGGAGAAGATAAAACCAGCTAGCGCGGGGCAGGAGCGACTGATTAACGCCTTGAGGAACGAGTCCTACAAGGTGGTAGGTGTCTTCGGTCCGACAGGAGTGGGCAAGACACTCCTCAGCCTGGCCTACTCCCTCGACGCGGTGAGGGAGGGAAGGTACGCGAAGGTAGTGATCGTGAGGCCTATGATAGATGTGACGACGGGCAGGGAGGTGAGCATCGCTGAGGCAGGGGAAAGCTTCTACAAGATCGCTAGGGAGTACCTGGCCGACGTGCTCGGCCCGTACGTTGACCTAGCTGAGATAGATAGGATGATTGAGGAGGGGAAGATAGAGATCGTTGACAGCCACTTCCTTAAGGGCAGGTCTTTCGACAACACAATAGTCTTCATAGACGATGCTCAGAACCTCAAGATAGAGTCTCTCCTAGAGACGATAGTCAGGGTTGGGAGGGGGTCGAGGCTCATAGTCGCTGCTGACCCCATATTTCAGGCCCTCCGGACAGGTAAGTCAGACCCCGCGTCGGTGCTTAGGGACATACTCGCGTCGGAGTCAAGGAACGACGTCATCGTCGTTGACCTCGGTGTTAAGGACATAGTTAGGGAAGGCGCTAAGCTAGGGCTCCGCCTCCTCATGGAGTACAGGCTCAGGATGAGGGAGATGAATGAGGAGGAGCTGAGAGCCCTCCAGGTAATCAAGGTGAAGTCCCCGGACGCTGACGTGATAACGGTGATAGACCTAAGGCGCTGGATAAGCCAGTACGGCATATCCTCTGAGCACGTGCCCGGGTACTTAGTGGTTGTTAAGGCAGGGCACCTGGGGAGGCTCGTGGGCAAGCGCGGTGAGAGGGTTCAGGCAATAGAGAAGGAGCTTAAGGAGAGGGTGAGGGGCGTCGAGCTATCCCACAACATCATGCCCCTCATAAGGGCCCTACATCCGGTGTCGTGGGTGTGGAAGAGGGTAAAGGATGTTGACTTCCGCGGCTCGTACATAGCTGTGGAGATAGATGAGGATGTCTTCGGCCCATTCGTCGGGCAGAGGGGTGTCTACGTTAGGTTCCTTGAAGAGGTGACTAAGGAGATGTTCGGCATAGGCATAAGGGTGGTGCCGGTGCCCCCGGAGGAGGCCAAGAAAAGTAAGCAGAAACAGAGGCGTAGGAAGAGGAAGTGAGTCAGCCCGTTTTCTTGACCCGTATGTCAAGCACCACCTGGTAGTACCTCGGGCCCACGGACCTAACGACCCTTCCCGAGACGAACTCCCACTCGACGCCGGACTTCTTCAGCGCATCGGCGAACACTCTCTTAGCACCCTCTACGGCCTCTTCCCTTTCCCCAGCCGTTATGAAGTAGTACACATGCACGATCCCTTCACCCCTCAGCGCCGATAAGGCGTCCGGGAGGTAGTCTATGGCGAGCTCGGGCAAGGGCATGAGCACTCTGTCAGCCTTCCCGACGCAACACCTCCTCACGACCTCGCGGGCGTCGCCGAGGACTGGCTCAACAATCCCCTCGACCTTATTTAGTTTTACATTCTCCATCATGAGCCTGTAGGCGCTTGGGTTAATGTCTATGGACACGACCTTCGAGGGCTTCGACAACTTCGCTATGATTATTGAGAAGAGGCCGGCGCCAGCGAACATGTTTATGATGAACTCCCCGGGCCTCACGAGCTTAGCTATTCTGGCGTGCTCGTAGTTGAGGGCGGGGGATATGTATACGGTCCTTATGTCTACCTTGAACACACATCCATGCTCTTTATAGAGGGTGACGCTCCTCTCCTCGCCAGCGAGGTGGGCGAACTCCCTAACCCTGAACTCACCGGTGATCGGGGTTACGGCGGCCCAGACAGACCTCACGTACGGGAGCCTCCTCAGTATCTCCTCGGCCAGTGGCCTGAGCACGTCGAGGTCGATGTCAGGGGGTTTTCTCAGGATGGCTATGTCTCCAATAATCTCTAGCCTACCCCAGAGCTTCTTAGCGACGCCCTCCCCGAGGACCTCAGCCGCTATTTTCTTTAGGAATTTCCCTCTGCTCATGGCTAGCCCGCGAACATTTATGTTTATGTAAGAAGAAAAATTAGGGTGTTCTGAATGAGCGAAAAAGTTGAGACACTCAGGTCAGGCCTCGTAATAGCCGGTGCTTACGCCGACAAGCTTAGGAGAGTGGCGTTCGCGCAGATGAAGAACCTGATCAAGGAGGGCATTATATCGGCTAAGGACGTGGCCTACCACGTCGCCCAGCTCAACAAGCTTCTCTACAGGATCCTTGTAGACACTCTCAAGATCGATAAGGGGGACGTCGTCAGGATATCCATCAACTACAGGGTCGTAGACGGCAAGATCGAGTGGGACTTTGGCTCACTCAGGATAGAGGCTTTCAGGAGGATACCTCAGGAGGAGGTGGATAAGGCCGTTAAGGAGGCGGTAGAGAAGGCGGGCGAGATCATCGAGGAGACCGTGAGCTACAAGATAGAGAAGATCGGTGAGACCGAGGATGGGGACATGATATTCGTTATGAAGCTAGGGGACACCGAGGTAGGCGCGTTCGAAGTCATACCGATTGACTCCGACTTTGCCTACATAAAGAAGGGAGCCGCGACCGACCCATCCCCGATGATAATCGAGAAGGTGAAGATACCCCTCGAGGGCGGGGACATAGAGGCCGCCATAGCTAACAACATAGGGAAGCTGACGGAGAAGGCTAAGTATGTGAGCCTGAGCGAGGCGAGGCACGTTATCGATTACATAAAGAAGAGGGTCATCGAGAGGACCGAGGAGACCCCGCAGGAGATGGGTGAGTGACCCCGCCTTTTTCTCTCAGCTCCTTCATCACATCCCTGAACCTCTCCACGCTCCTCCTTAGTACGGCCTCACCTATCGTCAGTAACTCGCCCGCGTCAACCAGTATCTCTTCCCCAGCTATCACCGTCTCAACGCGGGCTGAGCCCTCGATCACCGCCCTCGCGACGTGGTCGAGCCTCTCGGGCACAGGCCACCCGGGCGGTTCGTGGGTGTCGAGCATCACTATGTTCGCCATCCTCCCAGGTTCTATGGCGCCGACGCCGGACCACCCGATCATGGAGTGGGTGTCGACGACGGAGGCGAGGACGTCGATGAGGCTCCTGTTACCGGACCTCCACATTATCTCCTTGAGTACCTCAGTTATGCTGTACGAGGGCCTGACCCATATCCCCACCCCCTCGCCGGGGGACCACCTCACCAGCCCGTCCCCGAACCTTATGACCGCCTCCGCACCAGTGCCGGGATTAACCTTAACCTCCCCCTCGCTACCGAAGCTGAAGGTCCTCAGCCCCTTGAGAGCCGCCCTCTCCCCGAGCTCCTCACCGACGTCGCCGCAGGCGAGGACAGCTGCCTTCACATTATCGACCTTCCCGTGCCACCTGGAGAGGAGGAGATCGACCTCCCTCTCGGCCCCGAAGTCCTCGAGCCCGCACCCGATCGGTGGGGCGAGGGTGACCATGAGGCCAGCGTCCTTAGCTGCCCTGGCCGATGAGTCGAGGTATATGTCGCTGATCATTGCTGTGGTGACCCCGCTCAGTATCATCTCGGCCATTGCGAGCATCGTGGCGTAGTATATGTCCGTCCTAGTCAGTATGGAGAGGTAGTCCTTGACCTCTGCGAGCGATGCCCTGCCCTCGTACCTGAGGGGGTAGAGAGAGACCGAGGTAATTCCTGAGGACATGCCTGGTATGACTAGCCTGCCCTCACCGTTCATGAGCAGCTCCGGATACTGGTACTCGTCGGGGGGCTCGCCCTCATCTACGGCGACGACCCTCCCATCCTTTATGAAGACATAGCCTCGGCGGATCAGGGGCGGGATCCTCGGGTTCTTTGAGAGAGTGAGTATTGTGGCGTCCGTTATGAGTATCTTCACCATTTAGCCCTTACCCCAACCCGCCTTCTTGAGTGCCACGTAGCTTATGTGTTTCGGTGACCCTCCGAGTATGCTGTCCCACTCGCTCAGTATCCTGATAGCCTCGTTAGCCACCCTTATGGCGTCCTCAACCCCGGCCCCCGGAACGAATTCCTCCGTGACTCTGTTCGCTATAGCCGCGCAGACCGCCCCAGCCCTCGCCCCGTAAATGTTCGCTAGGGTGAACAGCGTCGCTGCTTCCATCTCGAAGTTCAGCACCCCTACCTCCGCCAGCCTCCTCTCTATCCCCTTCCACCTCTCGGGGAGGTACCCCCTGTACCCGGGCCTCCCTTGACCTATGTAGAATGAGTCGCTACTCGCCGTTATCCCGACGTGGTACCTGACTCCCAGGGTCTCTGCCGCCTCTATCAGTGCCTGAACGACGGCGGGCGTGGCGACTGCGGGGTACTCTGTATCCACGTATATCTTACTTGTCCCGTCGTACCTCACCGCTGCTGTCGAGATTATGATGTCGCCTAACCTGATCTCTTTCTTGAGCGCCCCCGTCGTGCCGACCCTTATAAAGGTGTCTGCCCCAACCCTGAGAAGCTCCTCCACAGCTATAGCGGTTGCCGGCCCACCTATCCCGGTGGAGGTAGTGGCTAGCTCCACACCCTTATACCTGCCCACGTACGTTACGTACTCGCGGTGCCCCGAGACCTGCCTTGCCTCGTCCCAGAACGAGGCTATCTTCGGAGCCCGGCCAGGGTCCCCCGGCAGCAGAACGTACCTCGGTACATCGCCTGGCCTGAGTTCTATGTGGTACTGCTTCCCTTGAGCGTCCTCGGGTAATGAGGCTGACTTAAGTTTCTTCACCGGAGAACACCACTCTGTACTGGCGTCGAACAGAATTAACTTTGGTGTGGGCGTCAATCACTTTTAAAGCTACATAGTGAGTGATACTTGATGTTGCCTCATGTCCGGCAAAAGCATTACTAGGGGCTCTGTCATTGGCTTAAACGCGTACACCACTGAAGCGAAGCTCATAGGCAAGGTCACCGACCTCGAGATAGACCTGGCAGACCCGAGGAACACCATGATAGTTATTGACAAGGGCACCGAGCTGGTCAAGCTCCCCGTATCCGCGATAAAGGCCGTGGGCGACATAGTCCTCATAGAGAGCGAGGCCCTCGCCAACGCCGTCACGATGAAGAAGAGCGCTGCGGAAACGAGGGTCGAGGCCGCCACCCAGCCAGCGCAGGTCACCACGCCAACGACCACTACCACCACAACGGCGACGACCACAGCGACCACTGCTCCAACCACCCCGGTTACTCAGCCCGTCACGCAGGCCGCCCCCGCCACACAGTACGTGATACCGAGGTGCCCGAACTGTGGCTCGGCCCTCATATACTACCCGAAGTACAGGGCGTGGTACTGCCCCAAGTGCAGGAAGTACGTGACGGTCTCGCCGGACGTCCTCAGCCGCGTCCCGAGGTGCCCGTACTGCGGCAACTACCTCTCCTACATAGAGCAGTACGGTAAGTGGTACTGCTACAACTGCAACAGGTACGTCGAGATCTAACCTAATTTTTAACACTAACCCCTCGCGGGCCCCGGTGCCGGCTGTAGCCCACCTTCTGTACTACGGCGGCATTGGGCTACGCGGCCCACCCGCGCCTCGCGCGGCCCTCATCGGCGCTGCGCGGCCTTGCTCCCGGGGGGGACGGCCGTTTCACCGCAACCGCCCACATACCTCAGCGGGTTGCTGGCGCCCCGTTGCCGGGGCGCCCTCGCCGCCTCATCGACATCCGTGGGCGGACGTGCCGTTTCTGTGCCGTTGCCGCGGGTCTCCCCGCGCCCCTTGCGGGGCCCCCGTGCCGCGGGGAGGGTGGAGCTTCCTCAGGGCTGGTGCCCCGTGGCCGCCAGCCGGCTCCGGGGCCCATAGAGAATGTTTTTGAGGGCTTTTACGCTGTGCTCCTAATGCTTAAATCCTCCCCAAAATCTTGTGTTACCGGGCCGGTAGCTCAGCCTGGAAGAGCGCTCGGTTTGCACCCGAGAGGTCCCGGGTTCAAATCCCGGCCGGTCCACCAAACCTGGCGTCTACCCAAAGACTCTTCCTTGCCTTCTCTAACAGGTCAAGTTATCTGCTATACATGCTTCTGTGCAGTGTGTAATTAACCCCGTTAACGAGTTCTTATGCAGTGGTCACGATGGGGTGTCGAATCAGGCCGGCTCCGAGTCTCGGGAAGAGGGGTTTCTCTGCTGTAGTTACGTGCTCTCCCGACACCGGCGTAGAGGGTGCACTCGAGTTTATCCGCGGTGTCCTTGGCTCGAACCTCGTAGCTGTTCGTGAAGAGGAGGAGCGTATCGGCGTGAATTACCTGCTTAGGAAGGTGGTCTATTCGCTCGTAGGTCTAGATGGGGTTGCTGAGTGCAGGTTTGTGTTCAGGGATGGTGTGCTCGAGTCGCTATCCTGCGCTATTCCGAGGGTGCCCGCACCTACCGCTGTGGGCGAGCCTACCCTGTCCTCTGCTCCGAGGAGGGGTGAGGGTGTGCCTCCTGGACAGAGGCTTGTTAAGGATTTCATAATCTATGCCGTCCTCGGGAAGCCGGTCATTGATGTGGATCGGTGGGTTCTGGAGGTTGGTGGTGAGGTGGAGCGCGTGCTCAGACTCAGGTACCCTGACCTTCTCTCTATGCCGTCGAAGGAAGTTGTTACGGACTTTCACTGTGTTACGGGGTGGTCGGTGCCGTCTGTGAGACTTAGGGGCGTACCGACCAGGGTGTTGGCCGAGTTGAGTGGTGTGATGGAGGGTGTTAGGTGGGTGAAGACGTTCTCTGCTGACGGCTACACTACGGTGATACCTCTTGAGGACTTTCTTGATGATGACGCCCTTGTGGTGCTCGAGATCAATGGGAAGCCATTGAGCCACGAGCAGGGGTTCCCGGCGAGGGTGTTCGTCCCTCACCTATACGGTTGGAAGAGCGGTAAGTGGTTGACGAGGATCGTGTTCATGCGTGAGTACGAGGACGGTTACTGGGAGTCCCTCGGATACCATGAGAGGGGTAATGTGTGGCTGGAGGAGAGGTTCAAGTCAGTTACCGAGTAACCTCTCGATGAAGTCTTTCTCAGCCTCCCGGACCTCGTCGGCTGTCGAAGCCTCAGCGTAGGCGCTGAGGTACTCCTCGTTAATCCGGAGGAACTCGGGCCCCCACTTGAACTTCGAGAGTAGTTCCCGCGCCTCCTCGGTGAAGCCGGCTATGTAGAGGGCCGCTGCTAGGGCTTCTACACTGCTCAGCCTGTATGGTTTCCCGTAGTTGATCGGGTTAGCTGCCTTGAGGAGGGGGAGTGATCTGTGTGCGCCCACCCTCTTCGGGAAACGCTTTATGTCCTCCACCCCGGTCTTCCACGAGGTATCGATCACGACTATGCCGTACCTCTCGATCAGGTCTGCGTCAGACCTCGAGACCCTGGTGGGGGCGAACGGGTCTAGGACAACCGCCTTCCTGGGCACCCTCCTGATGGGGACTATGCGGGCGAGGCCTAGCCTGACGAGCTTCATGGCCGTCGACTTCCTCGGGTCGTCGCGGCCGTACCTGACGACGTAGATCTTTACCTTACCGGGCACGTGTTACTGGTCTGAAATAAGGTATTTATTTGATTTCTACTCTATTCAACCTGGTGGGTCACTTGGTCGAGGCAATAGTACTAATAAACACGGACATAGGTGCTGAGGAGGACGTCCTCAAGGAGCTCGGCAGCATTGAGGGGGTGCTTGAGGCGTACATAGTTTACGGCGTCTACGACATAGTTGCTAAGGTGACCGCCCCCTCAACCGAGGCGCTGAAGGACATAATCTCTAGCAAGATAAGGAAGATCGATAAGGTCAGGTCCACCCTCACCATGGTGGTCGTTGAGGGCACTAAATTCGGTCAGAAGCAGTGAGGAGGCACTCCCTCCTTCTCTCCTCATGAGCGTTTTTGTTGAACTACACATAGGTATCGATGACGTTGACTCCCCGAGAGGTGGGTGCACCACCCACTTCACCTACGTTTTCCTCAAGCGCTTACTGAGCGAGGTCCCTGATGCAATGCTCATTGATTACCCTAATCTCGTGAGGCTGAACCCCGCCATACCGTTTAAGACCAGGGGCAACGGCGGTGTCTCCGTCCGTGTCACGGTACCGGGGGAGCTGGTTAAGAATGTCGTGGACATTCTGCACGAGTCCCTGGACGACTACATAAGTGAGCTTGGCGGAGGAGGCGATGCCGGGGCCTTAGTCGTTGAGGCCCCCGCGCACGAGGGGCTTAGGAGGCTGTACTGGAAGGCCCTTACTGACTACGTCCACAGGGACTATCTCATGACCTCACTAGAGAAGGTGGGCGACATGATACACTACGTCAGGGGTGGTAGGGGGCTCGTAGGGGCTGCCGCCGCTATTGGGTGGTATATCCCTTCTGACTGCACCTACGAACTCATTCTCTACAGGAACGGAAAGAGGTGCATAGATAGGGACGCCTTCATGAGAACCGCTAGGGCCCTCACCAACGTCCTGTTCAGCAACTGGGTAGATGGGAGGCTCCTCATAATGCCGCACGGCCCGGACCCGGTGCTGGCGGGTGTCAGGGGTGAGGACCCATCGGCACTACTCACATTCACAGATCCCAAGATATACTGCGGCAGCGTGAGCGGCTGGATTATTTACAGGACAAATCAAGGAACTAACCAACACCACATCATAAGAACTGATGTCCTGAGGCCCTACCAGACAGGGTGCTTTGATGGTGTTGTGGTCTCAAGGCCTGAGATAAGGAAGGGTGGTGATGTCGTTATCAGGGTAGCGTGGGGCGGGTTGACCACGTACGCTGCGTTCTTCCGGGAGACAGGCCTCGGCAGGGTTGCGGGATCCCTCCTGATCGGTGACGCGGTCCGAGTGTGCGGCACCGCCAAGTACTGGGAGGGTATTGGGGCAGTGATTCACGCCGAGACACTCACTGTCTGGCCCAGACCCGCTGTTACGGTGAGGAACCCGCGGTGCCCAAGATGCGGTGCAAGGATGAAGTCGGCCGGTAGGGGGAAGGGGTGGAAGTGCCCGAAGTGCGGCTACAGATCAGCAAACCTCCACAAAGAGATCGCCCTAAGGAAGAGAGAACCGATGTTAGCGGGGCTCCACGTACCTAGGGATGAGGCAATAAAGCACCTGATCAAGCCGAGGCAGAGATACGGCAGGGAGAAGGTGTGCGTTCCCAGCCCTCCGATGACCAGGTGGTCTGACTTCACCCCTTAACATCACCTGGAGCCCACAAGATTCCCACATAAAACACCTAACTACTCTGACAGTGCAATTCAGTGAAGACCGATTCTGCGCATCCCTCACACCCCATAACTTCATATGGAGCAACTGTACTGAGATGTACTTCTGGCTGGGTTTGTATAATTAAGATGTAAAGAAGTAAATTATTGCAAGCTATCAATGCATTATGCTAGCAATTATTGTAGTATATCATGACACAGGTATTTCTGACAGTATTCAATTCACTATTCTATAAAGTGATCTTGAGTTCGACTCATTTTGAGCAGCAAGTTCTAATGTTCACTAGAAGTCATGGGGTCCGGGGGTGGTCGGTATTAGGGTCGCTGTATTGGGTTTCGTGACCCCATTGTTTCCTTTGAATCCCACTTTTATCCCACCTAAAGCGGGGGTTCAGGGTTAAGGTACTTCTTCCTGAACGCTTCCTCGGTGTCTATGCCCAATAGGTTTGAGAGTGATAGCAGCCACGCCAGCACATCGGCTACCTCCTCCTCTATCGCTTCCTTACTCCTCTTCTCGAGGATCGCCTCAGCGAGTTCGCCGACCTCCTCAACTAACCATGTGAAGGTTGCGTATAGCCCCCTGCGCGAGTCCCTCTCGTAGTAGTACTTCCTCATGAGGTCCTGGGCCTGCCTAAGCGTTATCTCCTCCATGATCGTGCCCGATGATACTTCCTCGGCGGGGTTGATGAGCTTTATAAGTTCGGTGACCTCTATCGGTTTGGTGGTATAGTGGCGGTAAAGAAAAAGAAGGGTAAGAAGAAGACGCTGAGCCCGATGGCGGCCGCAGGCCTCGTGAGGTTCTTCGAGGACGTCGACGCTAAGGTGACGATATCCCCGACGATGATACTCATCCTTGCTGCGTCGTTCGCCATAGTGATGACGGCCCTCAACTTGTTGCTTCGATGAGTTTTAGGAGGGTCTCCCAGTTCTCGTCTACCATCTTCTCTAGAGCTCTTATCCCTTCCTCGGTTATTCCCTTGAACCTCCCTTGAAGCTTGAGGTACTCCTCAAGGGATTTCCTCCTCGACTTGTCGGCGTACGGTTTGCTCGGCGGGCTCAGCCTTATCCTCCCGTTTTCGGCCTCGAACAGTATCCACATCCCCGTCTGCACAGCCAGCTTCGCCACTGTCACGGTCTTCGCGGGGTCGAAGCGCCACCCCACTGGGCACGGGGCGTGGAGGTGTATGTACTTGAAGCCCTTGATGGATGCGGCCTTCCTCAGCTTCTCTATGAAGTCGGTCGGGTACGCTATGCTCGCTGTGGCCACATACGGTATCCTGTGCATCAGCATTATGAGCGGGACATCCTTCTTCCTCTCCCTCTTCCCTGTCCAGGTGGTTGTGGTCCACGCGCCGAAAGGCGTGAGCGAGGATCTCTGGATACCCGTGTTCATGTATGCCTCGTTATCGGCGCAGATATGGATCACGTTATCGCCCCTCTCAGCAGCACCGGAGAGGGTGGCGAAGCCTATGTCGGCGGTGCCCCCGTCACCTGCCCACACAACGATCACTGCATCCTCACCAACCACCTCCTTGGCAGCCGCTAGCCCCGCGGCGACGGCGTCGGATGAGGCGAACGGCACATTAACTATCGGGAACCCTAGTCCAGAGCCGGGTGCGAGGCCCTGGATCACTGAAGTACAGCCAGCGGGTATGACCAGTATCGCCTTCTCGCCGAGGGCCATGCCGACGTATCTGAGGCCCATGGATTCAGGGCATCCGGGGCACGCTGCGTTCCCCGGTAGGACGAACTTCTTCCTCGGAAGATTCTTTATGTTGATCGCCATGTTCATCACCTCCCGAAATACCATTCTATAGGTTGTTTCACGGTACCCATCTCCTCCACCTCGCTGACGAACCTCAGGAGGGCGTTGGCGATGTCTTCATAGGTCACGTCAACACCTGTAAGCCCGGCCAATAAGTCCTTGATGGGGAGCATAGTCCCTGAAGCCATTAGGTGGGCGGCGATGTCGAGAAACAGCGGCCCGGCAGAGCCCGGCGATACCGAGCGGTCGAACACAGCGATCGCCTTAACTGAGGAAGCCCACTTCAAGATGTCCTCCCTCGGGAACGGTCTCACGAACCTAACCTTCAAGACACCGATCTTGACGCCGAACTCCTCCCTGAGGTAGTCAACTGCCTCCCTCATGTCACCTACCCACGCACCGATCCCGGCGACGAGGTACTGTGCGTCCGAGCATCTGTAGCACTCGGTGAGCCCGCCGTACCCCCTACCCGTAAGCCTCTCCCACTCGGCGTCGACCTTCTGAATGACTTTCTTCGCCTCCTCCATTGAGCGGTGGATGTCCCACCTCATTTTCATGTTCTCCTCTAGGCTGCTCGGTATGTTCCCCATGATTAACGGATCCCCGGCCTTGAAGACGTAGGGTTGTCTCCTCGGCGGGAGGAACGAGTCAACAAGCTCCTGCTCCGGTATGTCAACCGGCTCGGTCGTGTGGGACAGTATGAATGCGTCGAGCCCGACTATACCTGGCAGGAACACCCTCGGGTCCTCAGTTATCTTGAACATCTGTATGGTCATGTCGAGAACCTCCTGGTTGTGCTCAGCCATCATTACGAGCCAGCCAGTGTCCCTCTGCCCCATTATATCTGAGTGATCTGTCCAAATGTTCCATGGGGGCCCCATAGTCCTAGTTGCCACAGCCATCACGACAGGTATCCTGGCTCCAGCGGTCCACCACAGCATCTCATGCATGTACATCAGCCCGTGGGACGAGGTCGCGGTGAACGCCCTCACACCGCCGGCTGCGGCGCCGAACGTCGCTGCGAGGGCAGAGTGCTCCGACTCAACCCTAATCATCTTGGCATCCATTTCACCACTCTCGATGAACTGGGCGAGCTTCTCAACGATCGTCGTCTGCGGGGTTATCGGGTAAGCAGCGACGACCTTAACCCTCGAGAGCCTCGCTCCCCAAGCGACCGCGTAATTACCTGTTAATGGTCTGACCGCCACACGCATCACCCCTCGGGAACCATCCTGATCGCCTTAGTCGGGCACACATCAGCACAGATCCCGCAGCCTTTGCAGTAGTCGTAGTCGATCTTGATGTACGCCTCGCCCTCCTCAACTATGTCGATCGTTGACTCCGGGCAGTGGAGCCAGCAGAGGGCGCACTTAATGCATTTGCTGTGATCGACCTCGGGCCTTATGACCCTCCACGTACCCGTCTTACCGGAGACCCCCACTTGGGGCCTCGCTAGGGGTAAGACGTGCTCCTCACTCAACTATCACCACCTCACGAAAAGCCTGCTCAGCTGCCTCAGCGTTCTTGGGCCCTACCTTAGGGCCTAGGTACTCCGTGATGGCCTTCTTCACAGCCTCTATCGGGAGGTCAATCGCCCTCGCCAGCGCTCCCAAGATAGCTGTGTTCACGAGGGGCCAGCCGGCGAGCACCAGCCCGTGGTCTAGGGCGATCTTGGTGGCGTTCACAAGGTAGTACCTCAGCCCCTTAGGCCCCTTGAACTTCCCAGGGGTGTTCATCACTACGGTGCCTCCGTCCTTTATGCCGGAATAAACGTCGACTATTTCAGGGAGCTTGGGGTCGAGCACGACCACGACATCGGGGTGCCTTATCATTGACCTGACCCGGACCCTTGACTTACTCAGTCGAGCGAATGCCTTGACGGGTGCGCCCCTCCTCTCGGCGCCGAAGAACGGGAAGGCCTGTCCCCAGAGGCCCACCTTGTAGGCGGCCATCACCAGTATGTTCGCAGCTGTTACCGCTCCTTGTCCTCCCCTGCCGTGAAAACGGATCTCGATCATATTGTCGCGTGGCAGAATCTCACCGTAAGAAGACTTCATTCTGTAGTTAAAAAGCGTTTAAACAACGGAAGAGATTGTTCAATATAGTTCATGTAACACAATAAATATTGTGTCACTCGCGATCAAGTAGCCCTAACGACCTAGCTCTCTCAAGGTCTTCCGGAGTATCTATGTCGAACAGCACACCGACGTCGTTGAGGTACACGTTCGTTACGTAACCAGCGGCCCTCGCCTTCCTTAAGAACCCCTTGAGTCCCCTCGTCTCCTCACCTATCGCTAGAACGTCGGGTATTAGCTCCTTAGAGATGAGTAGTGGGTGTCCGCCCTTGTCGCCGTAGACCGGGACGAGGACGAACGAGCTTATCCCGACCCTCTCGAGGTCCCCCGCCCTCTTCAGGAGGGCCCTGATACTCTCAGGCGAGATGAACGGGACGTCCCCAGGGTGTATGAGTATCATGTCAGCATACTTAGCCACAGCGGCGACACCTACCTTGACAGATGACGACATCCCCTCCCTGTAGCTAGGGTTCACCACGAACTTGAGCCTGGGCCCTCCCTCTAGCGCCTCCACGACGTTGCAGGGGTCCTTACCGAGCACCACGATGACCTCATCAATATCGTCGATCGAGAGAAACGTGTCGACCGTGTGTGCTATCAGGGGTTTCTTAACCCCCCTAATGCTCAGCTCATGAACCATCTTATTACCCGGGAACCTCCTGGACTCGCCGGCAGCTAGTATTATTGCTGAGATCATTCGCTGCACCAACCCCATCATTAGGGAGTGGAATATAAGGGTAGAACTGAGGCCAAGGTTAATACTCTTGCGGGGATGACTGATCGGTGGGTTGATGAGTCAGTACTTCCGCCGAGTAGGTGTCCACGACGACGAGATCCTCTCAGCGGCACTCGAAGAACTCAAGAAAGGACGGAAGGTCGCTATATGCGTGATCGTATCTAAGGAAGGCTCGGGCCCCAGAGACCCAGGCACCAAGATGCTGGTGAGGGAGGATGGGTTAGTTGTTGGGACGCTTGGTGGGGGGCCCTTCGAGAGAGACGTCATCCAGAAGGCGCTGGAAGCGATCAAGGAGGAGAAGCCGAGGACGGTGAAGTACTCCTTCCTAGGCAAGCAGAGGGTGGGCGACGCCATAAGCACGGGCCTTATTTGTGGGGGGATCATAACCGTGTATATAGACGTGCTCAAGCCAAAGTCGAGGGCTGTCATAATGGGTGCTGGGCATGTTGGGAGACCGATCTCGCAGGTCTTCCGCATGCTCGGCTACGAGGTCGTGGTCGGCGACATGATTGAGGAGCTACTAACAGAAGAAGCACTCCCATTCGCGGATATACGGGTGCACGGCCCCCTCGAGGAAGTTGTGAAGAAGCTTGCCACCTACATAAGGCCGGGCGACATCGCGTTAGTGGTCCACGGCGCTCCCGAGCCGGACTACGCTGCACTAAAGGAATTCATTAAGTCACCAGCCTGGTACGTCGGCCTCCTCGGGAGCAAGAGGAAGATAATGGAGTTAATTAAGAGACTCCTCTCCGAGGGCGTGGTCGATGCCGAGACAATCAAGAAGAAGTTGCACGCCCCCATAGGTATTGATATAGGCGCGCGTACACCGGAAGAGATAGCTGTCAGTGTCGCCGCCGAAGTAATAGCTTTAAAGAAAGGTGTTAATCAACGCTCACTATCCAGGGTAGCGGAGTTCGTTGAAGTAGCTAAGAACGTGTTGAAAAGAGATCAAGGACTTTCGTGATTAAAATGAATTTGTTACCGTAAACCTTCGTTAGGGTGCTTAAGTAAATTTATTTCCCTTATTAATGGCGTTAAAGGTTTTTATCTTATATCCCAAGGTAGTAGGTTGGGTGAGCACAATATTCATCCACAGATTCGATGTTGTACAGCCATCAAACCTCGAGGAAGCGCTGAAGATACTCGCGGAAGATGGCGAGTCAGTGACGCCAATGGCCGGTGGGACCGACGTGATGATACTGATACGTGACGGTGTTATCAAAGTAAAGAAAATACTCGATCTCTGGCCACTTCATGACAGACTAAGCTATGTGAAGAGAGAGGACGGTTACGTCAAGATCGGTGCCCTCACTACTGTAAAGGAGCTTGAGGAGAGTTGGATAGTTAAGGATAAACGTTACGCGGGCTTCCTGGACGCCATCATAGGCTTCGCTACTCCGTACCTAAGGAGCTTGGCAACGATCGGTGGAAATCTAGGCACCGGTCACCCGCTGTCGGACTTCGGTGTGTTATTGCTCACCCTGGACGCGGAGGTTGTTCTGCTAA
>Ga0256833_1000955_pt1 | contig 21816 bp, 18 predicted proteins | sample 356284metaG_FD_190535 | JGI IMG/M metagenome (GOLD analysis project Ga0256833, IMG submission 190535) | Hydrothermal vent microbial communities from Mid Atlantic Ridge, Atlantic Ocean - 356-284 | ecosystem: Environmental > Aquatic > Marine > Hydrothermal vents | place: Atlantic Ocean: Mid... | reverse complement strand
TGCTGCTGAGCATCTTCGCCAGCATAATGGCGGTCTTAATCGGTGCGTATGCGCTAGTGCACTCACTAACGCGTCTTGAGGGAACGCATAAGGTGTGACCCCACCTATCTCCTTGGGGTACCAGCAGTTCTTGTATCGTAGGTCTTTTAAGGTCTTTATAGGTATTTTAATGCTCTTTTTGCTATAATGTATGCTGAGCCGAGGTGTCTGTCTAGTCCTAGCTTCTTTCCTATCTTCTCTCCTTCCTTGCTCGTGTTTCTCGGGTTTACGTAAATTGTTTTCATTGAGTATAGTGGTGCTTTCCATGTTATCCGCTCTATTATTGAGTTGCGGAACATGGATACCTTACAATTCCACTTACCTCCTTTCCTCTCTCCATTTCTTATCCAGTAGTATCTGAGGTATCCTATAATTTCAGGGTTCTCAAGACCTATAATTGAAACGCCTTGGCTATATAACCACTTCAGTAAAGCATGTATTTGCTCTCCAATTAAGCTCCATGCCCTCTTTCTTCTAATACCCATGTGCGTAGCTCTCTTAATCCAGAAAGTCTTGTTAGAGACAAGGTTACCGTACTCATCTATTACTACGGCATCTATTCTCTCAACATTAACATCTACTCCAGCAACATTGATTCCCCTAGGTTCACTATACCTCCTCATAACCTCTAAGTACAACTCATAGGGAACCATTACTTGTACTTCGCCATGAACGTGAAGACCGTTTTTGCCGAGACCATAGTCCTTAACTATTACTCTAGCAGGATAGCCCATCAAACCTTTGTTAGCTCTATCAACCAGAGACTCAATAAGCTTCCTCCATCCTTTAGGGACTGAAACCTCTAATTCAATGTATGTTGTCTTTCCATCATAGCCTATTGTCAACACTCTTATATGGTGTAAATCAATAAGTCTTATGTTCATATTTCCTTTAGCATATCCTCGTTCCCTATCACTCTGAAATAATAGCCATCGTTTTAGCTCTATCTCTTTGATGTTCACTTCCAGTGCTTTAGCTGATTTAAGTGTGGAGTGTATAAGTTTAAGTATGCCGTCGACGTATCTACGGTTAGGGAGTATATCGTAGCACTTACCCCTCAGAGTCTTGAGGAACCTGTATTCCAAGAGGTCGACTAGCAATTCATTTCTCTTAACTAGATTCAATACTCTATGTGCAACTAACTTAGAGAGCCAAGCAGTAGACAGTACCGCCTTAGCTTCCCCGCTATCAGCATGGAAATCTAGAGCTATCGTAACATACCTAGGTGGCTCCACACAGTATACCTATCGAAGTAATAAGTAATTGGTAACCCCTACTGGGGACTTAACTTCCCTGATAGGGAGAAACCGTGATGAACCGCTCTACAGAGACCTACGATGACCTAGGGCGGGGAACGGTACGCCCACGTTAAGCTAATTAAGGCGCTATAGACATTATTCTCCGAGACATTAAGAATAATCAAAGAATAAGGTGTTGAGCATGGTTCGAGTCGCCATAGCGGTGGAGAGAGGTGAGGGTATGGACGCGTTAACGGCCTCACGCTTCGGCAGAGCACCAGCTTTCGTCATAGTGGACATTGATGAGTCAGGCACCGTCAAGCACGTCAAGACCCTAAGGAACAATGCCCTAGGATACGGTGGTGGGGTAGGCGTGCGTGTTGTTAAGATGCTGGCTGAGGAGGGCTGCGAAGCCGTGGCAGGCCCTGCCTTCGGCCCCAACGCCTCAGCAATGCTCTCATCCCTAGGCATTAGGCCCGCCATAATCCCGCCAGGAATAAGTGTTAGGGATGCGGTGAAGCTTATAATGGATCAGCTTTCCGGCAGGTCGCCTTCCCAACCCCCCTACGGCACGCCTCCCGGCCCCCTTGGCAGGCATAGGCACAGGCGCGGTCATCAAGTATTTTAAGGAATCCCTAATCCATTACTCGTGCGTGGTGGTGTGATGTCGCGCCAAACAAGATAATCAACCTGGACATAGCACTCCTTGCTAGGGCAGCGTTGCTGCTGCAGAAGGCTGTTAATGACGAGCTCGGGAACCTGCTAAGGCCTTTAGGATGCGGCGTAGATGACAGGGGCTTCAAATGTGACTTTGAACCCATTAAAGGCAGGTGGCCCAACGAGGAGGAGGTCAGGAGATTAGAAGAGAAAGTACTAGCCCTAGAGAAGGGGCGTCCCCAGATAAGCGCGTTAGGGGATGAGGACGCTCGGGGCGATGACCTCCTACAGCTTCTAGGGTACTTAAGCACCTACGCTGTAAACGGGTTTAAAGCGCATCTAGAGCCCGGGGTTACGCCATCAGAAACTAGGGTTGGTGCTGTTAAGATACTTAATATCTCAGCCCATAACCCAGCAACTAACATTAGCTTAGTGAGGCTCACTGGCGTGGCGTTCAAGGACGAGGCAGGGCTTAGGGAATGGCTTAAATGGTTTGAGGAGGCGTCAAGAAGGGATCATAGAGTCATCGGGCAGAGGTTAGGGCTCTTTTCCTTTCACGAGGAGGTGGGGCCCGGCCTAGTAATATACCATCCGAAGGGCCAGATCATTAGGGAGGAGCTGATTAAGTTCATTAGGGAGGTCAACGCGAAGCTAGGGTATGAGGAGGTCTACACACCGCATGTTTTCAGGTCAACCATATGGAGGGTTAGTGGTCACTACTACCTGTACAGGGATAAGATGATCCTAGCTAAGGTCGAGGGTGAGGAGTACGGCATAAAACCCATGAACTGCCCCGGCCACATACTCGTGTATAAGTCCGCACCGCGATCCTACAAGGACTTGCCGGTGAGGCTCTCTGAATTCGGCACCGTGTATAGGTGGGAGAAGCGCGGTGAGCTATACGGGTTACTCAGGGTTAGAGGCTTCACGCAGGACGATGGCCACGCATTCCTGAGGGAGGATCAGGTCAAGGACGAGATAAAGGCTATCCTCAAAGAAATACTTCACGTGCTCGAAACCTTCGGCTTTAAGGGCGAGGACGTCCGAATGAACCTATCAACAATGCCAGAAGAGCATATAGGGACTGAGGAAATGTGGGAGAAGGCAACCAACGCGTTGAAGGCGGCGATGGATGAGCTGGGGCTACCCTACGAGATTAAGGAGGGTGAAGGCGCGTTCTACGGCCCCAAGATAGATGTGCACTTCAGGGACAGCTTAGGTAGGTGGTGGCAGTGCAGCACCATTCAAGTGGACTTCGCCCTACCCGAGAGATTCGGGCTGGAGTACGTGGATAAGGATGGAAGCAAGAAGAGGCCAGTCATGATTCACAGGGCAATACTTGGCAGTGTTGAGCGCTTCATGGCCATAATAATAGAGGAGTTTGCCGGCCGCCTACCCACGTGGTTAAGCCCCATTCAAGCTAGGGTCATACCAGTCAGGAGCACGGCAAGAGAATACGCGGTAACCGTTGCTGAGAAACTAAAGAACGCGGGGGTGAGGGTAGACGTCGACCTAAGCGACGAGACACCCTCAAAGAAGATAAGGAAGGCGTACGACGAGGCAATACCTTACCTAATATTGGTGGGGCCTAGGGAGGCAGCGCAGGGAACGGTGACCGTGAGGGCAAGGGGTAATAAGCAAGCGAGTAGTGTGCCGTTAAGTGAGTTCATGGAGCTACTTAAGAAGGAGATAAGGGAAAGAGCAATAAATCAACTAGCGATTGAGGAACTCCTAAAGAAGGCCTAGTTCAATCACTTATTTGAGAATTATGGGATTTTCGGAAACTACAGAAGTTCTTGAACACCACCTTCGGGTTTAGCGTTAATGCGATGAGCCTTCAAGGCTTCCGTGCCAGAAGGTGACCATAGTCGTAAGGCGGGCGCGACGGAGCCCGCCAATGCGCTCCCCATGGACCGCCGAACCAGGTGAGGTTGTTGGGGGGACGCGCAAACCTGCACCATCCACCTTATTAATCCGCGTGTGCAAGAACAGTACTTGAGGGCTGGACTTGCCAAGCAGGCAATGCTTAGTCGCAGTGGCGCTACTCATCACGCTATTCACGCCCATGTTGATGGGGGCTGGCATAGGCGCGCAGGATAGTGGGGGGAAAGCCATGGTTGACGCCGCCACTAGCCTGGTCAAGGCAGCATTTCCTGAGATCTGGGGGCTAATAAGCAACGCTACCCCTAAGGTACTACGCGCGCAGGCAGGCGAGTATGGGGAGGCCCTCTCAGGGTTCCCAACATACATTGTTAAGTGGTCGTGCGGAGGCGCGGATGTGGACGTATTAGTAGCGGTAGTGGATAGTGAAGCTGTCCCAGTAGGTATTGAGGCAACGGTTAACGGTCAAGCCTCGGAAAAGGCAGGCAGGATTGTCTACGGAGCCGGTGATAAGGTGATCTCCGAGGTGAGGGCACTGTACGAGGAGCTCGCCAGGCAGGCTCTGAATAACGGTGGTGTTGAGGTAATAGGTTTCCAAATACATATTAACGGAACGCCGGTAGCGTTTATCGAGCCCACGAAACCCTCCATAGTCCCTGCCATGCTTTCATGGAATGTGTACTTCGTTAAGCCCATCCTAGCCTTCAGCGTATTCAATGATTACCCCCTAGTTAAGGCGGCGGTAATGCGTGCAGGCGGGAAAGCGTTGAAGTTCAGGGTGAGTACCGAGGAAGTTAAGGACATACTTAGTAAGCATGGGGAGCTCAGGAACGTTAGTAGGATCAGTAAGTACGTGTTAATAGCGAATAGAACTGCCCGCCCAGCCTACGTAATCACGTTAGGGCCTTGGAACACCGCCGTCGTCTACGCGGATAACGGGGAGTTCATATCTAGCGAGGCAGGATCCCCGAACACAGCCTCAGCAGTAAGCGCTACCACCCCTACGACATCCTTCAAGAGTAATTCATGGGGGCTTCCGGTACCCCCGCAATATTTCCCCTACTTCCTCTCAGGGATAGCCATGGCCGTGACGGCCTTAATAGGTACGGTCATTATTCGCCTAGCACTAAAGAGAGAGACGCGCTGACGTCACCAACGCCCACGTACTCACTAAGCCTGCTAGGCCCCGAGGGCGACGTGCTCGCCGCCATCAGCACCGCTACCGTCACTTAGTGGTTGCGGCGTTAAATTCATTCAAGAACGTAACTAGGGCTGCTAGCGACGCTACCTCCACCAAAACTATGAATGCGAGCAACGCGTGAAGGGAGACCGGGTACAGCGCGCCCATTAATGCGTTCCCGGCAGCCCATGAAATGCCGAACATCATCCCGTACATGCCGTAAGCGTATGCACGTAACTCGGGACGCACCGTGTCCGCCACAGTAACCCTCATGTTGGTCTCGTAAAGCCCCATTAACACGCCCCAAATCACTGCAGCTACGGGTACGGCGCTAATCCCGTTAAGGCCGCACCGCAGGAGTACTGCTGGTGCCGCAATGGCTAGGAAGGGTGTGGCAATCAGGGTTTTCGGGCCGAACCTATCATAAAGGTAACCAGCAGGGAAGGCCACGGCAGCATCGGCGAGCATCGCGACCACGTACATGTACGCTATCTCGTAACCCTTCATGACGCCACTTGCCTTGAGGTGGAAGGCTATTAAGGACCAGTGCATGAAGCCCAACGCTAGCAAGGACATGGCGAGGGTGTAGAGCCAGAAGCTCCTTCCGAGGGATGCTCTACGTTCCCTACCCTCCCTCACACCACTTACCCCCTTGAGGGAGGGGTAGTTAATGAACGCTACGCTAAGCATAAGTAGCGCTATGAGCGCGGGTATGAAGAGCATTTTGAAAGCCTCGGAGTACGTGCCGCCAGACGCGAGGAGCGCGTACCCAACGAGGGCAGGGCCTGCCACGGCCCCTACCTGATCCATGACCTCATGCAGCCCGAACCCCTTGCCCTTACCTATCCCCTCAGTAACTTCAGCCAGTATCGCGTCCCTGGCGGGCGTGCGTAAGCCCTTACCGATACGTTCAATAAGTATGAGGGCTAACGCAACCCCCCAACTGCCGGCGAATGCTAGGGCAGGAACGGCAAACAGGTTTACTGCGTACCCAAAGAACACCAGCGCCCAGTAAGCCTTGCTGGACCTCAGCCTATGCGCCAGCATCCCGCCAGCACCCCTAGCAACGTACCCTAGGAAGTCCCCAACAGCTACCGAACCAGCAACAACGGCCCCAGCCCCTAACACGTCGAGGTAAGCGCCCAGAACCGACCTAGCCCCCTCATACGTCATGTCGGCGAACAACGACACAAGACCTAACGCGATAAACGCTACTAGTTCCCGCCTACTTAGTCTCACCGCGTTGAGCACCCCGCAACGCGTGTGGGAAAGCGCATGCCTTCCCTTGCCACCGGAAAAAGCGGTGCGAAGTAATTAAGCATGACTCAAGGAAGCAGTGAAATGCCAGCAAACCTAGCTAACACCATGTTAAGGGCAAAGAACAGCAAGATGGCGGCCATGACCATCAAGAACACCCTATAGCCCCTACTACCCATTAACGCGGCGCCCCTCCCACCGACCTCACCCATAGCCCCCAACCACACGTAATCAAGCCACACATGACTAACGTACATCACGGCAACCCCGATAACGCCTAGGGAGGAGGCAGTAACTATTAATGTGAGGCCCGCCGAAACCCACCAAAGCAGGAAGTACGCGTTAAGGGCGGTCAAGAGGAAACCAGTAAGCACAGGCCCTAAACCACCCGAAACAGAAACCACGGATCGCCTACCACTGCCTGACCCACCCTGAGAAGAGGACGCGTCAGGCCTAAGCGCATCCCTAATTAAGAGTACCGCGAAATACGTTATGAAGACAGCAGCACCGATAACTAAGGCAACACCCACAGGCCCCTGAAGCACGGAACCAACATACCTGAACGCCACACAAAGCAGGATCACGTAAGGCAACTCAGCTAAGGTGTGCCCCAACGCAACTAAGAGACCCGCCCTCCAGCCCCGACTCTGTCCTCCCAGAACTATTGCTGAAGCGGTGAGGGGGCCGGGGCTCATCGCGCCGGAGGGCGATACCGCTACCGTCATTGCAGCTAGTGCTGCTAGGGACATCAGCGGCAGGGTCATCGTAACCTTACCTGAAAAATTCATTGGGTGCTCCTCAGTTAAATACTTACTTCCGAAGAAGAGAGTTGCAGGAATTATGTGTTATTGCTCTAATCATTATAAAATTTCTGTAAGGACTCGACATAATCGAATAAAAATTTTTGACTAAAGCTAATGAAATGAATTTTTGTGAGAATAATGCATATCTTTACATATCTGCAATATTATATTGGTGTTACAACATTATGCGGCTCCACGAACTCATAGCTGAGCTCGGGGTTAAGGGTAAGTGCGGCCCCGACCTCAAGACCCTCTACGAGGGTGTTAAGGATGTTGAGTTGGAGGTGCCTGATGAGGAAGTGATAAGTAAGGCTGTTCAGATGCTCTCAGCAACAGCGAATAATGTGAGGCTATCAATACTCGCCCTCATAAGGGACGTCCCGCTCCCGGTATGCGCCATATCTAAAATACTAGGCATAGAGCAGACCCTCGTCTCCCACCACCTAAGGGCGTTGAAGGAGGCTGGCTTAGTGGAGGTTCAGGTGAGGGGGAGGTACAGGATCTACAGCATAAGCAGGGAGGGCGTGAGGGAGCTATTCAGCATGCTTGAGGATCTAGTAGGTCACCACGGCAAGTAGGCAATGAAGGGCAATTAAGCCCCCTTAACAAGCTTAAGGAACGGGTGCGGACTCTTTAGGGTGGCGGTAGTAGACTGTCTAGCCCGGGGAGCTGAGGCAAGAAAGCACGCGACCCTCGACGCCATAGGTGTAGGGCCCCGCTTAGTTGCGGGAATACTTGAGAGCGAGGGTTGCGAGGCCGACGTAATCCAGTGTGAGGAAGCAATCCGGAAAGCAGGGATCCTCAGCGGGTACGAAGCGCTTTTTGTCTCCGGAATGGTCACCGACATACCATCCATGGTTAGGGTTCTCAGCAGGTGGCGTGGAGGGCCCGCCGTCGCCGGGGGCCCCTCCTTCGTGGACTACGAGAACCTTCTCAGGTCAGGTTTCGACTACGTGGTGTGGGGTGAGGGAGAGGTATCCACGCCGAAACTCATTAACGTACTCAAGGGTAATGGTGAGCCTGCTGAAGTCCCTAACTTAATATATCTCTCAAGGGGGCGGGTGCTGAGGAATCCGGGACCGCCTTGGGCACCCATACCGCCTTTATGGAGTTACGCACCCTCAGTGAGTGCCGTCACTAACTACCCGGGCTGGTGGGGCGCTAGGGTGTACGTTGAGGTGGTGCGTGGTTGCAGTAACTACCACAGACCCACATTACCGTTGCCCAACAGGAAGCCGTGCATGGGTTGCGGTAAGTGCTGGGAAGGTACTTTAAGGGGGAGGCTAACCTGCCCGTCAGGCATCCCTCCCGGTTGTGGGTATTGTTCAGTGCCAGCAATATTCGGTCCAGCTAGGTCTAGGCCTGAGGACAGCGTAGTGAGGGAGGTTAGGGAGCTCATTAAATTAGGTGTTAGGAGGGTCGTGCTAAGTGCCCCCGACTTCCTTGACTACGGTCGGGACTGGCTCGTCGCGCCGGAACCCCTAACAGACCCTAGGAACCCGCCCCCGAACCTAGCGGCGATAGAGTCCCTGCTCCGCAAGGTTACCTCAATACCCGAGGTTATTGAGGGGGAAGCGCACGTAATGATCGAGAACGTGAAGCCGAACCTAGTTAATAAGGAGGTAGCGGAGACCCTCGGCAAATACCTTAAGGGCACGCCCGTACACATAGGGCTTGAGTCAGGGCACCCGAACCACCACGTCGCGCTCGGCAGGCCCTCAAGGGTGGATGAGGTCATCAGGGCGGTCAAGTTGCTTAGGAAGGCCGGGCTTAAACCCTACGTATACGTGATACATGGGTTGCCTGGCGAGAACCAGCAAGTTATTAAAGCCACGGTTAAGGTCGTAAGGAAGCTCTGGCGCATCGGTGCTGAGAAGGTAACCCTCTACAGATTCACGCCAATCAAGGGCACAGCGTTTGAGGGATTCCCTAAGCCACCGCCAGCTATTAAGTCGGCGGCACGCCCACTCTACAACCTCGTAAGGAAGCTGAACTACGTTGCCAAGAGGAGGCTCGTCGGCAAGGAAGTCAAGGTGGTAGGTGTGAGCTACGATCCCGGGGGGAGGGAGGTAATAGCGTACATGTTACCTCACGGACCAGTCACGCGTGTTGTTGGTCGCGGTGTAGGGCCGGACCTCGTTGGGAAGGTATTCACGGTCATTGTGAGGAAAGCCGTTAGTGATAGGGTGATTGAAGCCACATTGCTTAGGGTTAATAGGAGCATTTAACGGAGTTGTTCAACCTCATCTTTATAAGTGAATTTCTACACTACAGTTCATAGGTGTTCAACAGTATGGCATCACCTACCTCACCACCACCTCAACCCGCGGCAAGCGCTGGAGGGCGATCCCAGATCTCCGCAGGACAACTACTCAAGTACGGCCTGCTACTCTTCGTGGGTGCGGCATTCCTCGATGGTTTGCTGAGAATAGTTGCAGGTGCGGCCATAATTTCATTTCTGCAGCAATACGCTGCTTGGGGAGCCCAAGTAAACCTGGCTGGGCCAGCCCTAACAATATTCTCTGGAATCATAGTTCTGGGCGCAGCAACCGTGATATTACCCCTAACCGGTATCCCAATATCAGTAATACCGGGTTCCCCGATTAACCTGAACAGCTTGAACTTAAGGTCATTAGCGGTGGATAAGCGCGTAGTTCTAGCGTCCATGATGGTGATCCTCACGTTATTCATTGACTCGACCGCGCTACTAATAATGAGGGCCACGGTTCCCGGAGTAACCGAGTTGATTGCCACGATACTACTTGGGGTTGCCTTCTTCGCCTTCATGAGGGAGGGCGCCATCAGGTTCTCGCCCCTAGTGTTGAGCCTCGTGGTTCTCGTTGGCGGGATATTCCTAACAATAGCCGGGTTCACGGGGGCTGGCACGCTGATGTCAGCGCACCTAGGCGTGGCAGGGATAGGATTGATAATCGCTGCCATACCGATGCTACTCTCATCAATAAATCCCCAGACCGCATCATCGGTTAACAAGCTATTCATCGTAGTCGCCCTAGTGCTCACCATATCACTCATAGTCGGCGGCGCCGCCGACATATGGAGCAGCATAGGTTACTTTAGGTACGGTGGCATCGTAGCGGCTTCAGGGATTGTGGGCGTCCTGACAGGGTTACTGGGGTTAATCGCTGGCTTGCTACTAATGATAGTGGCGCTGATTAAGGTGGGCAAGGCCTTACAGGCAACCCCCACACAGTCACGGCAACCTAGCACACCAGCAACCCCCTCAGGGGAGGGTGGAGGCCCTCCAGCACCGCCACCACCGCCACCGCCGGAGTAATTAAGCAACTACAGAGGAAGTAGCTCTAGAATCCCTGAGGCAGGGTCCGGGAAAGGCATGCTTTTTCGCCCCACCAACCCATGAGTCACCACGGCCACCACGAGATGGGTTAGGTAGAAGAAGGCATCCCACGCGAAAAACCTAGAGCCGTGGTTCTCAGCGACTTCCTCAGATAGCTCAAGTAACTCACCGTAGTTGCCCCTAAACCACGCACTAATCAATGAACCTAAGCTATTCATGACACTCATGATGGGTTTGAGGAGGACAGCGCCAAGCACCGGTATCGGGGAACCGTTCTCGTCAGGGACTAAGTAGTCCCTCTCTCTGAGCTTCCTAACTAACCCAAGCAACTCCCCCCTCCCAGGGATTGACTTAGGCTCCACAACGCTCCCGTCGGGGAGGGAGCCGTGTAGGGTTATCAGTACGTGGCTGCTAGTGATGTTCACTAAGTTAGTGCCTAAACCAACGCCCCCCTTCTCGAGCATGTAGGCTGGGAGTAGTCTCTGCTTCAGCGATGGCTTAACGCGCTTCGCGAGTAAGCGTGATAACTTGAAGGCTTCCTGAAGTGCGGGCCTCTCTACGCCCAGCGAAATTACTGGTATGTACGAGTACCTCCACGCAACCACATGGAGCTTAGGCCTCAGCCCAACCATGACGTCGGAAGCCTTACTCACCAAGTCACTCAGTAGCGGCTTCAGAACCTCAGCGTGTCTCAACGACTCCTCCCTAGTTACCTTAAGGAGATTAGCGCTCTCCACGTCACCGCGTCTGAGTATATGCCCTAAAACCCGCTTAATCCCTGAGGCGGTCCCGTACCCCTGCACTAAGTACACTCCGTACCTCCTAGGCACTAACGCCTCACCGCTCACCACGTCTCAACAACTTGGAGACCGCGGCAAGAACCTTCAAGCCAGACCCTGTCAGCGGTACTAGGACGTCGCTGCCTCTATCGATAACGCCTTCCTCGATGAGGAGCTTTAATGCGGCTAAGGGGGCGGCTGATGTAGGCTCAACTATGAAGCCCATGCCGTACAGCTCCCTTAAGGCCTCCCCCAGCTCCTTAATGCTTACCGCGACTGAGGAACCCTTAGTGAGTGTGGTGGCGTTAGCGACCTCCTTAATTCTGGGGGGTTCCGGGACTAGTAAGGCGTCAGCCCCGCCTCCCTCCTCCCCCCTTCCCCACCCGATCTTGAGGGGGGCATCCACACGCGTTAGCGACGCATCCTCAGCCACATGGAGACGCGGTAATGAGTCGATAAGGCCCCACGTGACTAACTCCTGGAACCCCTTGAACATGCCGAGGGCTAACCCACCTGAACCGACCGGCGCGATCACCTCGCCCCCTCTGAACCCCTGCTCATAAGCCTCGTAGGCTAAGGTCTTAGCACCCTCAATATACAGTGGGTTAATGGTGTGCCCTACATGCAGCCCCCTCACCCCCTCAGCAATCTTCGGTGCTAGGCGCGCCGCATCACCCCTGGATGGGGCCTCAACCACGTCAGCACCGAGGGTTCTCAGCAACTCCTTCTTCCCCTCAGGAGCGGTGCGCGGCACGACGATCACTGCCTTAACCCCGTAAGCAGCAGCGTAGGTCGCGACGGAGATCCCCGTATTGCCTGACGTGTCTTCCACGACCTTTGAGGCCCTGGCCTCGACAGCGTGTGTCATCGCTAATGCTGTTCCCCTATCCTTGAACGAGCCGCTTGGGTTGAGGTACTCGAGCTTAAAGTACACGTTAACTCCGTGAACCTTCCTAAGAACTAATGGGGTTGAGCCCTCACCCAACGAGATCTTAGGGGTTAGCGGGAGGGAGGCGGAGTACCTGGCGAGGCCTTGACCCTCAGGCCGCCACTCTGGGCTGTAGTCCGCCTCAGGCAAACCACCGCACTTGGGACATAACCATGACGCGGTTCCAGCAACGACTGTGAATCGGTGCCCGCATGAGGAGCACTTGAGGCGTAGCACCATCGCTCAACTACCCACATTCCTCAGTAGCTCCTAGGTAAATAGCGTTGCTGGTAGGCATGCAACTTAACGTAGCGCGCTCAACCATGCCCTCCAGAACCCTCACTCTAATCAGGTAGGGGCATGGAATCTTGAGGGGATTGCCGGTGACTCCCTCACGCACGGGAACCCACCTCTCCTCGCTCTGAGGGGCTGTGACGGAGTACTCAGGTAGTAATGCCTCAACAACGAACCTCCCTACACCCTCACTAAGCAGAACGCAGTTCCCTAGGGCCGGGGCGGGTGTGAATGAATGGAAGCCTTCATGCTTAAGTAGTTCTCCTTCCCGTCCCTGCCCTAGGGGAATGACGTAGGGCTTGAACTTTGGCAGGGGTAGAGGCACCTCGAAAGCGCTTAGCGACCACTGGATTAGGGCCTTCTCAAAACCCCACGAATCAGCCCTGTTGGAGGCTAGCGTCCCGTAATCCCATAGGTAGGCGAACCATGCTGAGCGGGGATCTAGGTGAGTCGCCCCGTAAACTAGGGTTAGCTGGGTGTGTTTAGGGAACCTACCGCTCGACACGATGAGTCTCTCATCATGTGTGTAGCGTACCCCGCCCGGGAAGGGGGTGGGTATGGATGCCTTAATAGCTCCGTCCTCACTCACGAGGAGCACGGAATGACTTAAGTAACTAGCCACGGCAACGGTTCTGGCTGGTTCAGCACGCTGGGAATCCATACTCGCACCGCCGGCCACAGCTAAAACGCGCCTGACCTTAACACCTTCAGCGCCACCCTCACTAACGACGTATAGGCCGTCCTCACTCAGAACCCATAGCCTGCCGGAGGAGTCTAGGGCGGCTGAGGAAACCCTTCCCACACCCTCCAGCTTAAGCACGCGTTTCAACTCCAGGCTCTCGAGATCCCTGAACTCCACCACCCCCTCCACGCAGTGGGTGGCTAGGAGGATGCCTTCCTCAGGGTAAGCGTTGAGGTCACCGCATCCCCACCCGTAGCTTGTCTGAACGGATTTCGTAACCTTAAGGGACTTAGTGTTCACCCTGATTAAGGCCCTTCCCCAAACCCTCCCTGCCGGGTGCACGAACGCTATGACGTCGTCGGGTGTTGACGGGTCGTAGGTTGCGTCGCCAACGTCAAGCACGCTTAACGTCCTAGGGAATTTATGGTTCCCGGCTATGATGGTTCTGAAGACAACCAACCCTCACACCATCATCACCTTCACCGCTCCACGCGTTAAGTGTGTTTAGTTCACGTAACGTGAAATCCTTTAAGTCCTCACAGCCCATTATGTGGGGGCTCCAGCGTATTGAGCGGTGATTTAGTGAACCTCCTACTGGTAGCGGTGGTAGCGTTCCTGCCGACGATAGAGGTTAGGGGCGCAATACCGATGGCGTACGTGGTCTACCACGGCAACACCGCCGGGTTCTGGCTCGGCGTGGTAATCGCCATAGTAGCTAACATCGCCATAGGGCCAGTAGCCCTAGCCCTGCTAAGTTCCGTGGAGAGGTGGTTGCTAAGGCAGGAGGGAGGGGTTCTCGCATGCCTAAGGAACACGTACTTAGGGATTATCCAGCGAGTAGAGCGAAGGAAGGGTGTCGTGGAGCGGTGGGGGTACGTGGGGTTAACGCTGTTCGTCGCCATACCTTTACCGGGAAGCGGGGCATGGACTGGTGCCCTACTAGCCCACCTACTTAGGCTGGAGAGGCGCAAAGCCATAGCGTCAATAACCGCCGGCGTCATGCTAGCATCCATCCTCGTGCTCCTAGGCGTTGAGGGCGTAATCACCCTAGCAGGAATCGCTGAGCTACTAAAGTGAGGTAAAGGTACGCAAACAGTAGAGTTGAGAGTATCGAGGTAAGCAGGTACTTGTAGGAGGACCTCATGCTTCCTCCACCAAAGTACTTAGCCGTGTATATCAGGCAGAGATGCGTGGGTGACCCAATATACGCTATGAGGGCGGAGACGTAGACTAGGGAGGCCGCCACGACGGCATTAGGTAGCGGGGGAAGCATGGGTATGGAGAGCACCACTCCCGAAAGCGTGGAGCCCGTCAACACGGCTACCACGGCTGGAACTACAACGTAAAGAACCTCCGTGGGTGCAGGCACTAAGGAAAGCAGCCTAGCAAGCGCTGAGGACGCCCCAGTTAATACCATGGAGCGCTGAAGAAGCATTATGGCGTAAGCAGTGAACGTTATCGCCCAAACACGCCTCCTCCTCAAAGCCTTAAGTACTGTTGACCCCAGGCCCTCAATCCTTTTCCTTGAGGCAATAATGGTTGAGGGGATGGCTAGGGCGACACCCGCAGGCATGCCAAAAGGCCCGATTAAGTAGCGGAGGGTCAGTGCCAACAAAACAGCAATGACTAAGGGTGATAAGGAGTACCTCAGAGGAATCGACGCTTCTGGCACGTTCTCCAAGCTGTGGCCTGAATGCTTCTTCCCAATAAGTAAGTACCCCGCAAGCACGGAGAAGCCCAGTATCGGGGCCTGAATCCCGGCTAATGTAACGACGCTAACCCCCATCATGGCTGAGGTCACTATCATCACTTGGCTCAGCGGGTATGAGAGGAATACAATATGCCTGAACCACACGTTAGCGAAGACCATCTCCCCAACACTCAAGCCCGCTGCCTTACCGACACCCCCGATCATTGGTGCCGACATTAACGCGCCCCCAGCTACCGGAAGTAAGGCAACTACTGCAGGCACGAGCATCACGGCGAGTAAGGGGCTCCTTAAAGCTCTGGCGAGCCCCAACCCCATCTCATTAACCAGTCCGGTGACCTCGTAAACCTCCGCAAATAGCGCTATCGTGAAGGATATCGCGATTAAGTACACCGTCCTGGTGTTGAGTAGGGTAGCGATTAAGGTGCTGGGTATTGAGATCGGCGCGAGCACTGCAAGCAGAATAAGTGAACCCGCGAATATCGCTAAGCCTAAGTCCTTCCCCAGCCTAACAATCGCTATTATCAGCGCGAAGGCAGCAAACGCGACTACTACCTCCAGCACCTGAGCCCCCCACGCTTCAGTGTGCACGGCGTAATTAAGCGTGCACTCTCCACGCCTGAGGCCCGGGGAACAGTAACGTTAACCGCGACCTATTTTAGACGCCCCTTAAGTATGATATATTGAGGTGCGTGCGTGAAGAAGGCTGTGATTCTAGCCTCAATAGCCCTCCTAGCTCTGGTGCTCGCCGGCATACTCGCATTCGCAGGAAGCGTGGGTAAGCCCACAGCGTATCAAGTGCCTCAGGGTGAGAAGCCTAAGTACGCGCAGAGGGTAGTCATACTGAGCATCGACGCGGCTAAGGCCACCCTAACCTACAAGTACGCTCAGGAGGGGCTGTTACCCGGCATTAAGAGGATGATGGATGAGGGTGTGTACGCTAAGGGAATGATAGTCAGCTTCCCATCAGCGACCGCGGTATCCCACGCAGTCATGTCGACTGGGGCACCACCATACATAACCGGAATAACCGGCAACAGCATCCATCTAGTGGGGCTGCCGGTCTACAAGGGCGTGTCAGGCTTCAACGGCAAGTACCTGCAGGCCGAACCCATATGGGTGACGGCAGACAAGCAGGGATTACTCGCGGTCGTTGCCGCGTTCCCGCAGAGCACACCCAGCGCCTGGGAGGGTAAGGTGAAGAGGGCGGTGCTCTTCAACCCCTACGACTCATTCCTATGGCCGATCTCGTACTCAAAGCTCTACACGACCAACTCAAGCGTGTCGGCAGCCATTCACGTAACGCTGCGAACAGCTACTGGGTGGTCAGACCTGAATAGCTTGGGGAAGGTGTACAGGGCGTATGAATTCAACTTCACCATGGGTGACGACGTCTGGTGGGTACTCGTGTACGACAGTAACGGTGACTTAAAGCTTGACCACGTAGCCATAGTCCCTGGCGTCAAGGACGCCGCCAAGGCGGTAGCCGTGCTTGCTGAGGGTCAGTGGAGTAAACCGATAAACACCACGATAACGTATCATAACAAGACCTACGTGGTGGCACCGCTCTTCAAACTAATCAACGCCAGCGAGAAGAACTTCAGGCTCTACCGATCATTGATGAGGCCGTTCAACGCGGCGTGGTTCAATAACGAGACCTTGGCTAAGGGTGTGTGGAACAATGTGGTGGTTAAGGTAGGCATGATCACTGACGGTGACTGGTGGGGCCTCACACACGGCTGGTTCGGCTTGGACACCTACATGCAGACACTGAACTACACGAACCGGTTCTTCATGGGCATGACGAAGTACTTAATGGAGCACACGAAGTGGAACCTCCTCATGACTTACACATCGATAGTTGATAACGCGCAGCATGAGTTGCTCGGCTTAACAGACCCGAGCATGCCCTACTACAACAAGGAATTAGCGGCTAAGGCGGAGAAGGCGCTCGAGCAGGTCTACGAGTGGGCCGACCAGTTCGTGCAGATGCTCCTCAACAACGTAAACCTAAGCAATACCGCAGTAATAGTTGTGTCTGACCACGGTCAGTGGAGCGTCGCTAAGCTAGTCTACATAAACAGCATACTCTACAACGCCGGCCTACTTAAGGTGGATGCCTCCGGCCACATACTGTGGAACGAGACGAAGGCCTACTACTTCGGCTACAACCAGATATTCGTTAACCTGAAGGGGCGTGAGGAGGGAGGAATCGTCGACCCCAGCCAATACGACCAAGTAGTTAACGAGGTGAAGGCAGCGTTAGAGAAGGTTGTCGACCCAGACACGGGTCAGCCAGTCTTCTCCCTAGTGATGAGCAGGGATGAGGCATGCGTCTTCGGGCTCTGCGGCGAACGCGCAGGCGACGTAATCTTCAGCCTAAGGCCGGGTTACGCGGCATGGGGAGGCATCAAAGTAGTTAACGGCACCGGCGTGGTCTTCGAGAAAGCCGTGCCCTTCAAGACCGTTGTAGGGTGGCACAGCGACTTACCGTACTACAGGGATTTACTAGCTATATTCCTTGCTGTGGGGCCCCACATAAAGCATGAGGAATTAGGCTACATAAGGTCCATCAGCGTAGCCCCAACAATAGCGATGCTACTCGGCATTAACCCGCCGGCTAACGCGACAGGGTTCCCGCTACCGATAACAGAGCCGGTAACGTGGGTGAAGACCGTCACATTAACCTCAACAGTAACCACGACCACTACTAAGTCCGTTACTACGACAGTCACTAAGACGGTTACCTCAGCAACCACTTCAACTACCACCACCACTAAGCCAGTCACGACGACCAAGGAGATCACCAAGACCTCAACCGTAACGACTACAGCCACGGCAACGGTAACCACGACGAAAACCACGGCGACAACGTCCACAGCAACAGCGACCGTCACGACAACGAAGACTGTAGAGGTCATCAACTGGGGGGCAACCGCTGGCGCAGCCATAATACTGCTGATAATAGGCCTAGCAATAGGGTATGTCGCAAGTAAAAAGAAGTGATTCTCCCCTCTTTTTCCTAAAGCCCAGCCGCAGGTTGGCGGTCACACTGAGCGTACTTATTTAGGGCGGCCCTCAAAAACGGGGTGTAAAAAGTAAAAGCTGATGTCGGAGGTACTGCATTTGAAGGCGCGTCGGGACGAACGAGTGGAGAAAGCTGTTGAGCTAATCATTAAGGAATTAGGGTTAAGCCACATTAAGCCAGACGCCATTAGGGTCGTACGCACTGACTCAAAGTCGCGAGCATACGCTAGGATATGGGGCGTCTGCAAAGTGCTTCAAGCTGGACTAGGCGTCGGGCCTACCTACGTGATAGAGCTTGTGGAGGGGAACTTTAACAAATTAACGTGTAAGGAGAAGATAGAGACGATAGTTCATGAACTCGCTCACGTGCCCCGAACATTCTCAGGTGCTGTGAGACCACACAATACATACTTCAGGCGCGACTTAAGGATTCTCAGGAAGGTTCTAAACAGGAAGTTAAGCAAACTACTTAATGATGGGGTTTGCGATCTTCTCTCATAAGGTCGCGTAAAGCATCTCTACCCATAGGGCCTCTGAGTAGTTACCTGTGCTTTATGTCCGTCTCCGCTGTTCCGAGAGCTTTGAGAACTTGTGTGGGCTTCCCCACCTAGTTCAGTTGCTTGTCGGGCCTACGCATTTGCCTCACCGTATTAAGGCATCTCATAAGTTATTAGCACGGTAGACGTAGTGGCTGGTTAGGGGGGATGATTGATTGAAGATAGTGAAGTACGATGAAAGGAGAGGGGCGGTTAGGCTGAGGGTGGAGGACGTTGATGATCTGTGGGTGATTAAGAACGTCATTCAGGAGGGTGACGTGGTCATTGCTAGGACGTTGAGGGATGTTAAGATGGATGGTGAGGGGAAAAGGAGGAAACCCATGGTGCTCGCCGTTAAGGTCAAGAACGTTTACTTCCAGCCCTTCGCTTCAAGGTTAAGGGTTCATGGCGTGATCGTGGACGCGCCTGAAGGCTATGGGCTCAAGGGTTCGCACCACACGCTCAACATAGATGTGGGGACGGAGTTCGAGATAATTAAGGAGAGGTGGCACGAGTCACAACTCAGGAGGCTCAGGGAGGCCGTCAGCAGATGGGTTAAGGCGCTACTGGTGGCCGCCGACTTTGACGAGGTATCGATGGCCGTGATGTACAGGCAGGGCCTGAAGTACCTCCTAGACGCTAACTTGCCTGGCGTTAATGAGTTTGAGCCCAACTCAATAGAGAGGGTGGCTGAACGCGTGGCGAAGCTCGTTGCTGACGCCGCAAGCAGGGAGGGCGTGGAAGTCATAGTAATCGGGTCACCCGCAGTGCTTCGGGAGGAGGTCGCGAGCAGGCTCAAGGAGCTCCTGAGGAAGAGAGGGATTAGAATACACGTCGACTCCGTGTCGCAGGGCGGCAGGGCAGGTGTTGAGGAGTTAGTTAGGAGGAACTCCGTGAAGAACCTGCTTGCTGAGGCAGCCGCCGTTGACGCTGAGGAAACGATGAATGAGTTCATGAGGCTCCTATCAATGAAGCCTGGACTCGTTGCGGCCGGCTTGGAGGAGGTTAAGCTAGCTGTGAACGCTAACGCCGTTAAGAAAATGCTCGTGCTCGAGGAGCTACTCACAAGTGAAGTTGGTGAGGAAGTCGAGGAACTAATTACGGAGGCTGAGAGAAGGGGAGCGGTCGTGAGGATCGTTCCCTCCAACTCACCAACAGCGCCGAAACTCAAAGCCTTCGGAGGCGTGATAGCGTTGCTCAGGTACTGGCTCGACCTAAGCATGCTCAAGGGGGAGAGGAAGGAGTAATACGCCTACACTTAGTCAAGATGCTTCTGAGCCATTAGGTAAGGCCTAGTATTACTTGCTGGTAGCCCTACTAATGTCCCTCTGGAGGACCTTAACTTATTACCTTAGTCAGAATCCTAACGTAGTGGGGCAGGAGGTTGCTGATAGCTCACCTAGCGGACACGCACCTAGGGTTAAGGCAGTACGGCTTAACCTGGCGTGAGGAGGACATATATGAGAGGTTCAGGGAGGCGATCGAGACAGCTGTTAGGGAGGGTGTTGATGCGATACTTATTTCAGGCGACATGTTCGACAGGGCCAGACCCCCCATAAGGGCCATAAGGGTTGCTATAGATACCCTCGAAATGCCGTACTCGAAGGGGATACCTGTTTACGTGATCTTAGGGGAGCATGACCTCCCCAAGGTGAGGGACGAGCCCCCTCAGGTGTTGCTAAGGTACGCTAAGCTGATGGGGACCCACAAGACACCCGACGTCGACTTCCTGACAGTTGATGGCAAGGAGTACGTGGTGGCGGGGGTCTCACACTTCCCGTCGAGGAGGAAGTACCTGGATAAACTTAGGGAGAGGATAGTCGCAGCCGCCTCGAAGGTGGGTGGTAGGAAGTCGGTGCTGATGCTCCATCAAAACATAAGCAACGTCTTCGGGTTTGAGGAGGGCATAGACTTATCGGAAATACCCGAGGCGTTTACGTACGTCGCCATGGGCCACATACATATGAGGAAAGTGCTCAAGACACCTGAAGGCACTACCGTCGCCTACCCCGGCAGCATCGAGATCCTCAGATCCGATGAGGTGAGGGCTTGGGAGGAGGAGGGTAAGGGCTTCTACCTCGTTGACTTAAGCGGTGATGAACCCACCGTAAGTAAGGTTGACTTAGACGTAACGCCGCAGGCAGTGGTTGAGGCCGACCACCCGAGCCACGTGCCCCCCGTGGAGAACGCCCTAAGGAAGCTACTGAGGGTGCTTAAGCCCGGCAGGAGGGGAGTGCTCCACGTACGCATACGGATGAGGGCGGACGTTCAAGCGGATCCGGCGTCGCAGATCCGGGAACTGGTTAGGAGGCGTGCGGGGGACGCGATCTACGTCAGAGTATCCGTTGAGAGGGTCACGCCAGATCTCATGCGGGCTGACCGTCAAGCACTAAGCGCTGGTGAAATGGTTGACGAGGTAAGCATAGTCGCCTCCCTGATCTCAGCCCCCGGCAGTCCGGGGCCCACCGCAGTTAAGGTTGCCCGAAGCATAATTAAGCTCAAGAACGTCCTCGCAGGCATCGAAACGGGTGACGTGGAGTCAGCTATCGAAGCGATACTGTCAGAACGTGATCTCTGGAGACCTAAGGTGAGGACCGCGGGCGAGATACCGCTCTCATCAACCGTCCTCAGGAAGCCGAGGCCTAGGGGAGGGCTGGACGCGTTCCTGAGGTGAGGGGTCATGCCCGCAGCGCCTATAACCCTGAAGAAGGTCGAGCTCCTGAACTTCCTCTCCCATAAACACACTGTCGTTAACTTCGACAGAGGCGTGACAGTCATTGTTGGTGAGAACGGCGCTGGCAAGACAAGCATCCTCGAAGCAATATTCTTCGCGTTAACGGGTACTGGGTGGAGGGGGAGGCGCGGTGAGCGTGCATACCTCATAAACGCCGTGGCGACCGAGGCCGTAGTCAGGGTTTGGCTGGACGTTGCTGGGGAGGAGCTATTCGTGGAGCGAGTTATTTCGAGGCGGGGAAGGTCATCAGCCACGCTTAGGTTCGGGAGGGAGAGGGTCTTCGGCGACCAGAACGTGACGGCGAGGGTGCGGGAGGTCGTGGGGTTAGGCCCCGACGCCCTAGGCTCCGTAGCGATAGTCGGGCAGGGAAGCATAACTAACCTCTTCGGGAACCTACGCGGGACTCAGAGGAAGGAATTAATCGATAAGTTACTGGAGCTCGACGCCTACAGGACGGCGTGGGAGGGGCTAGGCGAGTACGCAGTCATCGCTGGCGGGAGGGCGTTAGCGCAGGTAGACGTCATGCCTAAGGACACCAGCATTAGGAGAGCCAAGGAGAGGATGGGGAGGGAGTTGGCGAGGCTTAAGGAAGCTGAGGAGGAGTTAAGGAAGGTTAAGGAGGAACTGAAGGTTGTTGAGGAGGCCGTCAAGGATCTACGGGTCAAGCTGTCTGAGGCGACCTCAAGGAGGGAGGAGGTCGAGAAGAGGGTTAAGGAGCTCGAGGCGAGTGAGCAGGAGTACCTGAGGATGGAGTCCA
>Ga0256833_1000954_pt1 | contig 21819 bp, 20 predicted proteins | sample 356284metaG_FD_190535 | JGI IMG/M metagenome (GOLD analysis project Ga0256833, IMG submission 190535) | Hydrothermal vent microbial communities from Mid Atlantic Ridge, Atlantic Ocean - 356-284 | ecosystem: Environmental > Aquatic > Marine > Hydrothermal vents | place: Atlantic Ocean: Mid... | reverse complement strand
TCATTATCCATGGGTTGGCGGAACTGCCCGGGCTCTTAAAGGACTGACATGACCCAGGAAAGCGAAACCATCGCCCGTTTCTTTCCCACTCGGGAGGCACGCCTTCGCGCCTCGAAGGCTATCGGCGAGGAGGCCTCCGCCTTCCTGTCGAAATACCCGGCGCGCCTGGTCTCCCAGGTGCGGGCCCTGAAGGAGGCGGGGGTCTCGCTGAAGGAGATCTCCGAAAGGCTGGGGAACGATCCGCGGATTCCCGCCATTGCCATGCACCTGGCGGTCAAGAAGCAGGGAGAAAAGATTGGAGAAGTCTCGTGACCTATCAACAGATAGAGGAAATCGTCCTGACCCTGAGGGATTTCAACCGGCGTTTCAAGGAACCCATCGTCACCGAGGTGGCACGCACGCAACGTTCCCCCTTCGCCGTCCTCATCGCCACCCTCATCAGCCTCCGGACCAAGGACGACGTGACTCGCGAGGCCTCGCGCCGCCTGCTCGCCCTGGCCGACACCCCGGAAGAGATGGTGAAGCTTCCCCTCCCCGTCATGGAAAAGGCCATCTACCCTGCGGGGTTCTACCGGACCAAGGCGCGCCGGATTCACGACATTTGCGAAATCCTGATTCAGCGGCACGGCGGGCGGGTTCCCGACACCCTGGAGGAGTTGACGACATTGAAGGGCGTGGGACGCAAGACCGCCAACCTCGTCATCACCCAGGGCTATGGGAAACTGGGTATCTGCGTGGATACCCACGTGCATCGCATCTCCAACCGCCTCGGCCTGGTCAAAACAAAGACCCCCGACAAGACGGAGATGGCCCTCCGGGAGATCCTTCCCAGGGAATTCTGGATCGAATACAATGACCTTTTGGTCACCTTCGGCCAGAACCTGTGCACCCCCCTGTCTCCCCATTGCACTCAGTGTCCCATAAAGGTTCATTGCCAGAAGGCGGGCGTAAAAAGGTTCAGGTAACCCCTTAAATATGATGATTTGCTATTGACAAATATTTTCTTTAGATTATCATAGGTTGGCTTAGAATATAAAATAATTTTATTTATTAACCATGGCAAGTGCGGAGATGACGGAGCAAACAGAGAAAATATCTGGCGCATCTATAAAGGTATTGGTGGTAGAAGACGATCCAGAGCACCGGGATTTTCTCCGTCAGTTCCTTTTGGACGAGGGCTTTCAGGTTACAGTCGCCGGAGACGGGGCCCGTGGAATCTTCCTTTTGAAGAAGGAATCTTTCCAAATTTTACTGACGGATCTGAAAATGCCAAAAGCCGACGGCATTCAGGTTCTCGAGGCCGCGAAACACCTTTCCAAACCCCCGATAGGGATTTTGTTTACGGGACATGCGGACGTTGATTCCGCGGTCAAAGCGATGAAACTTGGGGCTTTCGATTATATCCGGAAGCCCTTGCGCGTGAATGAATTGAAGACCGTTTTGCGCCGGGCTTGCTCACAGATCGCTTATCAATTCGCCGAAGAGAGTGAGGATTCAGAGAACGGGCTGGGAGGTATGCTGGGCAAGAGTAAGCCGATGCGGAAGGTTTTTGATTTGATTCGCAGGGTGGCCAAAACGAATACCACCGTGTTGATTTACGGGGAGAGCGGGACGGGGAAAGAACTTACGGCGAGGGCGATACACGATTTGAGCAGTCGCCGTTCCGCTCCGATGATCCCCGTGAATTGCGGTGCGATTCCGGAGGATCTCCTGGAAAGCGAATTGTTTGGACATGAGAAAGGCGCGTTCACCGGCGCGACGCATACACGGATTGGCCGGTTTGAACTGGCTGACGGGGGCACGGTTTTTCTGGATGAAATTGGAGATATGAGCCCGTCCCTCCAAGTGAAGATTCTGCGGGTTTTGCAGGAGCATGAAATCGAACGGGTCGGCGGGGTGCGTTCAATTCCCGTGGATATCCGAATCATCGCCGCGACGCATCGGGACTTGGAAAAGGCGATCCGGGAAAATCGTTTCAGGGAAGATCTATATTACCGCCTGAATGTCATTCCCATCGAGATCCCTCCTCTTAGGGAAAGAAAAGAAGATATCCCTCTTCTGGCGAGATATTTTCTTAACCGTTTTAATGAAAAAAATGGTTCACGGGTCGAAGATATCGATGGGGAGGCCCTTGAGTATTTTATGAAATACCCATGGCCTGGAAATATCCGGGAGTTGGAAAACCTGATGGAGCGGCTCCTGGTGTTGAAGGGTGAGGGGGTTATTACCGCGGACGATCTTCCGGACAAGATGTTTGAATCTTCCATCAGAACAGATTTTTCCCCACAAAAGGTGCTGGAAAACGGCATCCAGTTCAGCACCGCGGTCAGCGAGTATGAAAAGGAATTGATACTTCACGCCCTCAAAAAGGCTCGATGGGTTAAAAACAGGGCGGCCAAGCTTTTGGGAATGAACCGAACCACGCTTGTGGAAAAGATGAAAAAAAGGAAGATCAGCCTGAACCCCGGCGAGGACGAGGTCAGCTATTCTCCCACGGCGCTGTCAAAAAATTGACGTTTTCCGAGAACCCGCAACAATAAACTTCGGTGCTTGAAGCCCTCAAGCCTTTAGTTTGTAAAAGCGTTAAGATTGAAAACGTTTTTTCCTGGTAGGTAATTACGATACTTCTCCGTTTGCTGGTATGGTTATTGCGTAAAAATTCATCAGCCATGAGGCGTCACGCAAAGAAAATAACCGTTTGTGCTTGTATCGCGGCAATGTTCATCTGCTGGTGCGCGAACGGAGTAGGCGGCCTGGCCCGGGCTGCAGCCGTTCCCGTCTTGCGGAACATTTCCGCCCGGAACACCACTAAATTTCAAACGATTAAATTTTTCTTTAGGCATGGAGTCCCCCGACATACAAGGACCTACCAGAGAGGGAAGACGCTTGTGCTTCTTTTCCCGGGCGCGCGCAGTGGATTGCCCAAAAAGGTTGTGCGCCTGAAAAGGGGATTAGCACAAAAAATCATGGTTAAGGTTTTCCCGAAGGGTCTCAAGGTGGTCCTGGCCCTAAATAGACCTGACGTGGAATTCGTAAAGTATCAGCTTCGCAACCCCCCGTGTGTGATAGTGAGCTTGCGGAAGGGGAACAAGACCGTTGTTGCCAAGAGGAAAAGAAAAAGGACGGCGCCACCTGAAAAGAAAAAGCAGGTGCCGGTAAAGCGGATTCCGCCAACCTCTCCACCCGCCAAAAAACCCGAGAAGAAAAAGATAGCAAAGGCGAAATCCGATAAGGGTCTTCACAAGCATTCCTTCAAGGGATCCAAAGATGAAATCAAAAAGACTGAACCGGTTCAGCAAGGGAATGAAAGGAACGAAAAGGAAAAGCTCTCCGCCGCCACACCTCCGGTTTCAGTCTCACAGCTTCCTTCCTCCAAGGATTCTGTTATCCAAGATCTCTTTGAAAAGGCGAAAGGGGCCTTAGAAAAGAAAAGATACCGCTACGCGGCGAAATTGTTTTTTAAGATCATGAAAAAAGCCCCAAAGACCCGAGAGGGCGAAGAAAGCGCGTATTTTTGGGCAAAATCCCTTTATCTAAAGGGAGGGCAAACGAAAAGGGGCGCGGTAAGCGCCTCAGAGGCTTATAAAAAAATCCTTGCAGAATATCCGAGCGCGCCTTGGTGCGCCACAGCCCTGTCGGACCTCCTGGATCTCTATAAAACATTGACTTTTTACAACCAGGCCATTGAGGTCGGTCGGCGGATTCTAAAGGAATATCCTGGGTCTCCCCGCGCTGAAGAAGCGCTTTTTATGATAGGCCGGCTTCAGTTGCGGAAACAGACCTTTCCCGAGGCGGAGAAGACCTTCGAGGCCTATCTGTCAAAATATCCTGATGGAAGATTTGCCCGGGAAGCCACCTTTTCACTCGGGGATGCCCTTTACTATCAGGGAGAGGTCGAAGGGGCCGTCAAGGTATACCAGAAGGCCTTGAAGCGCTGGCCCCAGGCTTCTTCGACGGATCTTAAGACCCTTGAGAATATGGCGGTAATCTTTGAGAAGGATGGGCGTTACGATCGGGCTTTGGATCTGTTGTTTACGGCCTTGAACATTTCCGCCTCAGAGGCGCAAAAACCGGGGCTCTTGCTCAAGATTGCCTCTCTTTACGAACGCATGAATCGTTACCGGGAAGCGTTGAAAATTTACTCAAAGGTCATTTCGCAGTTTCCCAAAACGAGAGAAGAGGAGCAGGCCACAATGCGGATGGCGGAGCTTTCACAACTCCATCCGGGAATTCGGTACAAAGGGTTCAATTACGGACCTGACCCCTATTCTTTCCCGCTTCAGGCGTATGAAAGAATCTTGAAAGAAGAAAAGGATCCCTTCGTGGTCAAGAAGGCCCTTTTACAGAAGGGAAAGCTGTTGAAGAGTAAAGATCCCGAGAAAACCGTAGCGGTTTTTTTGAAGCTGATACAAAATTATCCCAATTCTCCGGAGGCAAAGGAGGCGAGGAAGCTCCTGGAGGATACTTTTGACGCTTTGATTGTAAAAAACATAAAAGAAAAACGCTACAAAACTTGTATTGAAACCTACAGGCTTTACCGAAAAACAAGTATTAAAGAAAACCCTGCCTTATTCCTGCATGTGTTCGATTGTTATTTGAAGGAAGGAAAGATCGCTTTGGCGGAAAAGGTCTTGAACCGCGTGAAACGAGAGAAGCTCGCGGCAAGTCTCCAAGAAATTTTTGATTTCGACAAGATGTATCTTACTTACAAAAAAGGGGATTCCAGAAAAGCGGTGGAAATGGCCATCTCCTTCTTGAAGCGGCATCCAAAAACCTCGAAAAGGGAAAAAGTTCTAAGTTTACTCCGGCGCGCCATTATGGATCTGATGAAGGAAAAGGACGATATTTTCGTTGCGTCATCCTTGAAAAAACTTTTGGCGCTCTCTCAAAATACGGCCGGGGAAAAGCAGGCCGACGTCCTTTTTCAAACCTATGTCAGAAACATTGCCATTCGAGACAAAAATAGTGATAGGGCCCTGTCTTTGCTGTCCTGGTATCTCAAGGCTTTTCCCGAATCGCCCGAATGCCCGACCGTGAATCAAATGCTGGGGAATATCGCTTACCGTTCGGGCATGTTTAGACACGCGGAAACCGCGTACAGAAACGCTTTGAAAGGGAATTTCCCAAAGGATAAGCGGGCGTATCTTCTTTACCGCCTCGCGCTTTGCCTTAAATCTGAAAAAAAGTTTCTGGAGACAAAAAAGGCGCTGGGGAAGGCGGGGAAGCTCCTGGCGGGGATGAAACGCGACAAGGCCTCCGGTGACATCCTGTGGCTCCGCCGTGAAGTTGTCTTGCAAGAAGCTGAAGTGTTGTTCGAGGAGGGCAAGACTCAAAAAGCCATTGCGGCCTTTCAATCTTTCATCAAGAATGCCCCTCCTGGAGAACAGAAAGACTGGGCATTGTATCGATTGGGGTTGCTGTATGGAACTGAAAAGAACCTAAAGAAGGTTCGAAAGTTATACGATACCTTGGGAGTCAAGGCATCGGATCCATTCTGGAAGCGTAACGCTGAGGACCTGAAAAAGGCCTTCGGATGGTTCGTCCGGCATGCCCATGAATTTCGTGAAATGAGGAAGGAGTAACGTAGTGAACGAGCAGACGTCGATAAAGGAGGTTTCCTCTGATTATGTGGCGATGCTGCAGTCCGCTTTTGAATCCTTTACGGAGGCGACGCGGAGCCTGGAGATTTCATATCAGGAACTGGAAAGACAAGTCGATGTCCTGAATGACGAACTCAAGAGGAAAAATGTTGAGCTCGCAAAGAACCTAAAAGAGAAAGAACGGCTCGCCAACTATCTCCGAAATATCCTCGAAAGCCTGGACGTTGGTATCCTGGTATGCGACCATCGCGGAAAGGTATCTCTTTTTAACCGTGTGGCGAGCGAGATGTTTCGTATCCCGGTTGACGAGGCCATTGAGATGTCTCAGGAAAAACTCCTTTCCGGCTATTCCTGGGGGGCGCTGTTTTTGGAGTCCCTTCCCCAGGATCAGCAACCCATTATTGAGACACAGTCCTTGCGCAGAGGCGAAGAGTTCCAAACCGTGGGGATCTGGCGTTCATCGTTAAGGGACAGGTCAGGGCGCGCAATCGGATCCATCTTTATCTTTCAGGACCGCACCCGCTTGAAACGTCTCGAAAGACGTCTGGCGCGGCGTGAACGGCTCGCGGAAATGGGCGAGATGGCCATGCAGGTGGCGCATGAAATTCGAAACCCGCTTGGAAGCATCGAACTGTTTGCCTCGGTTCTTAAAAAAGATTTAAAGGGGCAGAAAGACAAGCAGGCCTTTTGTGATCATATCCTCACCTCTGTCAAAACCATGGACCATATCATCTCGAATCTTCTCCAGTTTACGCGTCCTCACAAACCGAGTATTAAAAGGGTTCCTCTGATTCCGTTCCTGGAAGAGTTCTGTCAATTTATCACACCTTTGCTGACGCAGTCTTCCATCGGGCTCCGACGGGAGTTTGCGGACGTTGACGGGGTGGTCCTTGTGGCGGACAGGGAATTGATATGGCAGGTGTTTCTCAACCTGGGTTTGAACGCGATTCAGGCCATGCCTTCCGGGGGAACCCTCACCATTGAAACGAAAAGGGAGCGTCAGTTTGCGTTTCCCGAAAGGGACTCCTTTATATCGGTTTGTCAGGGAGAACATCCTTGCTTTGTAAAGGTTTCCATGACAGATACGGGGTCTGGAATTCCCGAAGAGGCAGTAAGCAAGATTTTCACCCCCTTTTACAGCACGAAACGAAAGGGAACGGGGCTGGGTTTAACCATCGTTCAGAGTATCGTGGATCAACACGGTGGAGCCATCGAGGTCGAAAGCACGCCAGGCGCGGGAACGACCTTCAAGGTATTCTTGCCAGGCTGCAGGAAAAGGGAGAAGCAACGTTCCAAAAAATAAAAAGCGGAGAGGTCAAGCATGGGAAGAGGCGGGATGATCCTGGTTATCGATGATGATAAAAACATGCGTGTCGCCCTTAAGGAGGCCTTGTCCCGGACTGGATGGCGCGTGGTCTTGGCCGCGGGTGGGATAGAGGGTCTGCGCGCGTTCGAGAAATCCGTGCCGGATCTGGTGATAACGGATGTAAAAATGGAAGACATGAGCGGCATTGAGGTGCTTACGGAAATTAGAAAAAAATCGGATGTGCCGGTGGTTGTCATTACGGCGTATGGAACGATCGGAGACGCGGTTGACGCCATGAAACGAGGCGCAGTGGATTATATCTTGAAACCCTTTTCTTTTGAAGATCTTGAAAAGGTTATTGATAACGCCCTTCCGGCGGAGCGGCAAGTTTCTTCCGGTTTTGAGCTGGAGGGTTTCGAACGCGCCCTTGTGGGAAAAGCCCCGGCGTTTAGAAACATGCTGACGCTTTGTGACAGCGTGGCCTCAAGCCGCTGCACCATCCTTATAGAAGGTGAGAGCGGTTCGGGGAAAGAGCTTGTCGCCAGGTACATTCATTTCAAGAGCCCTCGCAGAACCTTCCCATTCGTCGCGGTAAACTGCGCGGCAATTCCGGACAACCTTCTGGAAAGCGAGCTTTTCGGGCATGAACGGGGGGCCTTTACGGGGGCTTCTTCTCAGAAGACCGGGAAGTTTGAATTGGCTCAAGGCGGCACGATTCTTTTGGATGAGATTAGTGAAATGCAAAAGGCTCTCCAGGCAAAGCTTCTGAGGGTCCTACAGGAATTTGAAATTGACAGGGTGGGGGGGAAAACCCCTATCCCTATCGATGTGCGCGTCTTGGCTACGACCAACGCCGATCTGCGAGAGATGGTCAAGGGAAATGCCTTCCGCGAAGACCTTTTCTATCGTTTGAATGTGATTCGGATAAAAGTGCCTCCCCTCAGGGAGCGGAAAGAAGATATTGAACTTCTTGCCCGCTATTTCCTGGGGAAATATGCCCGTGAAAACTCGCGGGACGTGAGAGAATTTTCGAGTGAAGCCTTGGAGAAACTTCGCTCGCATCCATGGCCGGGGAATGTCAGGGAACTTCAGAATGTTATCGCGCGCGCCGTTTTGATGGCGCGCGGGGAGTCCGTAAAGGGCGAAGACATCCTTCTCGAGGGCGAAAATTTCCATCAAAGTGTCAAAGATTTGAACATTTCTGCCGGTCAGTCGGTCCGGGAAGTGGAACGTCTTCTTATCCTCAAAACGCTGCAGGAAGTGGATTGGAATCGGACCAAGGCGGCCAAAATGCTGGGAATCAGTATTCGTACCTTGAGGAATAAGTTGTCGGAATACAAGCAGGATCCCGATTTCATAGAGCAAACGCGAACAAATGAGTGAAACGCGCAACTTGTGGAATGGATATTGCTTATAAAGAGACAGGAATTGTTTGTGGAGGAAATCCAATGCTCAACATTTTTAGCCCATCTTTGGACCTGCTTTCACAGGTTTTGAATCTGAGATCCCTCGAACATGACTTGATCGCGGCTAATATTGCCAACGCGGACACACCTGGCTACAAGGCGAGACATCTCGATTTCGGCGAGACATTAAGTCAAATCATGGGAAATCGACTTCCCCTCGTTCGAACCAATCCGTTACATCTCCCGCCTAAAGGTGACCGGGAGGTTGCGCCCATCGTAAAAACGAGCGAAAACTCCGGAACGGGGCTGGATGGCAATAACGTCCAATTGGATGAAGAAATGGGGGATCTCGCGGCGAATCAACTGCTCTACAGCACCTACGCCCAGATTCTGGCAAGAAAACTGGAATGGTTGAAAGATGCCATTGAAGGAGTGAGGTAGCAATGGATTTTTTTACGGCGATAGAAATCAGTGGTTCCGCATTGAGCGCCCAGCGCTACCGTCTCAACATCATTTCGAGCAACCTGGCGAATGCCCAGACGACCCGGACGCCCGAGGGAGGACCCTATAGAAGGAAAGACGTGGTTTTCGAGGCCGTTTCTCTCAAACCGTCCTTCCGGGAAGCCTTGAAAGATGCCATGCGGAATGCCATTCAAGGGGTGCGCGTAAGCAAGGTGGTTGAGGACCCCACCCCTTTCAAGCTGGTGTATGATCCTGGTCATCCTGACGCGGACAAAGACGGTTACGTTAAAATGCCTAACGTGAACACCGTCGTGGAAATGGTGAATCTCATCAATGCGACGCGTTCATACGAAGCGAATATCGCGGCCATAGATGCGGCGAAAAACATGGCGCTGAAGGCCTTAGATATCGCAAACCGGTAGGTGATGGAGGGAAAGGCTGATGAATGATATTACGATACAGAATAACCTTGAATCCACCCTTAAAGAGCCTTCGAAGACGGCAGAGAAATCGATCACGGGAAAAACCTTTCAAGAAACCCTGAAAGAATCCCTGGAAAAAGTGAACACTCTTCAGAAAGAGGCGGACGAAGCGGTGAAGAAGCTTGCCATGGGGAACGGGGGGAATATCCATGAAACCATGCTGGCGATTGAGAAAGCGGATATCTCTTTTAGAATGATGATGCAGGTTCGTAACAAAATCGTGGAAGCCTACCAGGAAGTAATGCGGATGCAAACTTGATGAACCCGTAAGAAGCCATGTCTTTACGGAGCCGTCAAACCTGATTTGTTTCGTCATGGTGTTAATGTCTGAAGGAGTATCCAATGCTGGAACAAATTAAAAAATTGTGGGCAAGCCTCTCCACGCGAAAAAAAATCGCCTTTTTTTCGATTGCTGTCTTGAGCGTGGCGGTCACTGTCATTCTGGTGGCGTGGGCTGGAAGGGTTCAATATCGGCCACTTTATACCAATTTAAACCCCGAGGACGCTTCAGCCATCGTTTCTTACCTGAAGGCCCAGAAGATTCCCTATCGTTTGACGGAATCGGGGACCACGATTCTCGTCGCGCAGGATAAGGTTTACGAAACCCGTTTGGCCCTGGCTTCCAAAGGGCTGCCTCAAGGCGGTGGCGTCGGGTTTGAAATCTTTGACCAAACCAAACTCGGCGTCACGGAATTCGTTGAAAAGATTAATTATGTCAGGGCGTTACAAGGGGAACTTGCACGAACGATTAATCAGCTCACGGAGGTTTCCCGTTGCCGGGTGCATATCTCCATGCCGGAGAAGTCCCTGTTTGTTGAACAGCAAAAACCCGCAAAGGCATCCGTTGTCTTGAAGCTCAAGCCGGGAAAACGCCTCAATTCAAATCAGATCCGCGGGATCGCCTACCTGGTGGCGAGTAGCGTTGAAGGCTTGTCTCCCGAGAACGTGACGGTCATAGATGAAAAAGGTAATATTCTTACTTCGAAAGTTGAATCTTCCGCGGCGAATGCCACGCCAGCGGACAATCAAGAACTCCAAGTTGCCACGGAAAGAAGGTTGGAGAGGAAAATTCAAACCATTCTGGAACGTATCGTGGGGCCAGGGAAGGTCGTGGCCCGGGTTTCCGCGAAGATTGACTTTACGGCAGCGCAACGGACAGAGGAGACCTATGATCCCAACGCCGTGGTTAGAAGTGAACAGCATACGGAAGAAAAATCCACATCCTCTAAGGGCGCGGCGGGTGTTCCTGGCGTGGCTTCCAATATCCCTGGGCAGGCATTGGGCGCGAAGAAGGCTCAGTCGAAACAGAATGAATTCAAAAAGACCAGCGACACAATCAACTATGAGATTAGTAAGGTTGTGACGAAAAAGATTCTGCCTCCCGGCGAAATCAAGTCTCTTTCCGTGGCGGTCCTTCTCGACGGCACCTATAAGATGAAAAAAGGGAAAGACGGAAAACCCGTCAAGACCTATGTTCCACGGAGTGACGAAGAATTGAAAAAGCTCGAAAATCTTGTGAAGAACGCCATCGGCTTCAACGCCGATCGCGGAGATAAGGTCAGTGTTGTAAATATTCCTTTTGAAACGGTTGCCGAGGAAGAAGTAAAGGTTTCCTTCCTTGACCGAGTCCTGAACCGTGATGTTTTGTTGCCGGCGGCCAAGTATGGCACTATTTTGCTCATTTTTCTTATTTTCTACCTTTTTGTCGTGAGCCCGTTTTTAAAGTGGCTGAAGACACAGCAAATCGCACTTCCGGGACCGCAGGGCGCGACGGCGTTGGGCGGGGGTGGGTATTCTCTGGGTATTGCCCTATCTCCCGAGGTGCAGAAAATCAGCGTGCTGGCCCGAACTAACACGGACCGGATGGCACAATTGATTCAAGAATTGCTCAAAGAGAGAGAAGAGAGTGAATCTACGGAATAAGAATGGAATTCAGCTCAAAGTGACGGCCTAATGATGAAAGGAACAGAAAAAGCGGCGATTATTCTTTCGATTCTAAGTCCTGATGTCGTCAAGGAAATCCTCGAAAAGTTGAGTCCCGAGGACGTGGAATTGCTGGAAAAGGCAAAGCAAGGCCTTGCCGAGCTTCCGCCGGAAGAGGTTAGTGAGGTTTTCCGTGAAGTGGCCGGGAAAATTTCAGATGATGTTTTGCCGGTGAATCCTTCCCCTCCCCCTCAATCAGAGATAGCCAAAAGAGAGGAAGAAATTGGAGGAGGAGAAAAAGAAGACGAAGACGATCCCCAGGAACGCCTGAAACAGATACTCGACCGGGCGGACCCGAAGACACTTACGAATTTCATTCGTTCGGAGCATCCCCAGACTATCGCCTTGATTCTTGCACAGATGGACCCGGCAAAATCCGGGCAGATTATTGCCACGTTGCCCGAACAGCTACAGGACGAAATCGTGAAAAGAATCGCCACGCTCGAAGATGTTTCCATGGACATCTTGAGGCAAGTCGCGGACGTCCTGGAAAATGAAATTCAGGCAACCGGAAAATCTGGACAGGTTCTTGGAGGGATAAAGCCCGTGGCGGAAATCCTGAATCAGGCGGGGAGAAGCACAGAACAGGCGATTCTATCAAGAATCGAAGAGACGGATCCAGAAATGGCCGATTCAATCCGGCAACTTATGTTTGTTTTTGACGATTTGGCCAAGATTGACGATCGCGGGATACAGGCGATTTTGAGAGAAGTAACATCTCAGGATCTCGCGCTCGCATTGAAAACGGCGGGCGATGAAATCAGGGGAAAGATCTTTAAGAATATGTCGGAACGGGCCGTCGAGATGTTGAAGGAGGATATGGAATCCATGGGGCCTGTCCGTCTTGCCGATGTGGAAAAGGCACAGCAGGAAATTATTAAGGTCGCCATGAGGCTGGAACAGGAAGGAAAGATTGTTATCAGCCGGGGTAGCGGTGAAGGGGATGTGCTAGTATGACGTCTCCAGAAAAAAGGGCCGAAATCGATCCCGTGGAATTTTCTGTTTTCCAGGAGAAACCATCCCTAAAAAACGATCCGGTAGGGAAAAAGAAAACGGATAAGCAGTTTTTTCCCCTTTTTTCCGCAAAGCGGGAGAAAGCATTGTCTTCTGACAGGGAGGACGAGATCGAAGAGGCCCGGAAGAAGGCGCGTGAAATTGTAGAAGAGGCAAAGCAAAAGGCGGATGAGTTAACGGAAAATGCATATGAAAAGGCTTACGCAGAAGGGGAAAAAGCGGGTTTTGAATATGGGCTAAAAAAGCTCGAAGGGATAATCAGGGCCTTGGCCGACGCGAAGCAGGAGCTTGAGAATCTTCACAAGGAGATTATTCTGTCTCAGGAACAGGAAATTATCTCCCTTGTCCTTAAAATCGCCCGTTCGGTTATCAAAACAGAATCCAAAATAAATGATCAGATTTTAAGCTCGGTAATCAGGGCGGCCCTGGAAGAGGTGCCTCAGAAAGATGATCTGTGCATTAAATTCAACCCAATGGACTATAAGTTTATCCAGGAAAACCTCCGGACCTTTTTTGAAGAGCATGAAGAATTGAAGGATGCTGTTTTTGATTCGGATTCCCAGGTAGATGTGGGCGGTGTTATCGTGGAGCACAAGATGGGAAGCGTTGACGCGCGGCTCTCCAGGCAGGTCGAGAAGATAGAGGCCTTATTTCAAAAAATAATGAAAGAAAATTTAAAGGAGCGATCTCCTTCCTCTTGAAAGGTCGACAAGAAAAATGGAAACAGCGGCGGTTCCCTGGAAAATCTACAGCAGAGCTTTGGACACCCTTAATACCTTTTCTCTCAACGGAAGGGTGACCAAGGTTATCGGTCTCGTAATTGAGGGACAGGGTCCCGGAATCTCAATCGGCGGAGTTTGCAGGATATTTCCTCGCGGAACGGATCGTTCTTTCCGTGCCGAGGTAGTTGGATTCAAGGAAAACAAAATCCTGCTTATGCCGCTGGGAGAGCTTAGAGGCATTGAGCCCGGGTGTGAAATCCAGGTAGAGCAGGAAACAGCCACCGTGGGCGTGGGAGAGACCTATCTGGGAAGAGTCGTGGACCCATATGGAAACCCTATCGACAACAGGGGACCCATTAATCCAGATTCCAGTTATCCCCTCTATGCGGATCCCATCAATCCGCTTTTACGCCGGCGCATTTCAGAGCCTCTCGATGTGGGCATTCGCGCCATCAACGGGATCTTGACCGTTGGAAAAGGCCAGCGCATGGGAATCTTTTCAGGGTCCGGGGTAGGCAAGAGCACCCTTATGGGAATGATCGCCCGTTATACCAGCGCAGATGTCAGTGTGATCGGCCTAATCGGGGAACGGGGAAGAGAGGTCAGGGAGTTTATTGAGCGCGACTTGGGGCCGGAAGGTCTCAAACGATCCGTGGTCGTGGTGGCCACCTCTGATATGCCGCCCCTGGTTCGTATCCGGGCAGCCTACATGGCTACCGTTATCGCGGAGTATTTCCGCGACAAGGGGAAAGACGTCGTGCTCATGATGGACTCCGTGACGAGATTCGCCATGGCTCAGCGGGAGATCGGCCTATCCATTGGGGAACCACCCACGACCAGGGGATACACGCCTTCAGTCTTTGCCATGTTGCCGAAACTTCTCGAACGTTCCGGCATGAACCAGTCTTCCGGTAGCATCACCGCTTTTTACACCGTTCTCGTGGAAGGGGATGATTTCAATGAGCCCATATCCGATTCCGTGCGTTCCATTTTAGATGGACATGTTATGCTGAGTCGTCCTCTCGCGGAAAGGGGGCACTATCCCGCCATTGATCCCTTGCAGAGCGTCAGCCGGGTTATGCCGGACGTGGTGGACAAGACCCACCTTTCGCTTTCTCGCAAGATCATAGAGATACTGGCCACTTACAGAAAATCCGAGGATCTCATCAATATAGGGGCTTATGTCACGGGAAGTAATCCCAAGATCGATTATGCCATCAAGATGATAGACCGCGTCAATGATTACCTGAGACAGCCCGTTGAACAAGGCGCGAACCTTGATGAAAGTATTTCCTCATTGAAAAAAATTCTGGGGGAGGGTTTTTAATTGGTCGCGTTTCGATTCCAGGCCGTATTGAATGTCAGGAAGATTGAAGAAGAAAAATTGCAAGGAGAACTTGCCGGCCTTGTTATCGCCGCGGAAGAAGCGGAGAAAAAATTAAACTTTCTGCGTTTTCAAAAGGCCCAGAGCCAGAAGGTGTTGCATGAACGTCAGGTCGAAGGTTTGTCCGCTTCGGAAATTGGCATTTTTGACGCTTACCTGAACGATCTCGAAAGGCAGATTTCTCAACAAAAAAAATTACTTAAAAAACTTACTGAGGCACGCGAGAAAAAACGAGAAGATCTGCTTGTGGCGTCAAAGAAACGCAAAATCTTAGAAAAACTCAAAGAGAAAGCACTTATAGAGGCTTTGAGCGAGGAAACAGCCAGGCATCAGAATTTTATCGACGAGATGGGTATCGTGCGTCACGTGAGAAAAACAAACCTGGGGCCTGAAGGGAATTGAGCAATGCTGCGAAGAGGTTTTATCCTGCTGATTATTTTTCTCGTCGTGAATGTGGGACTCCACGTCGGTGATGCCTTACGCTTGTTTAACAGACAGGCAGTCCCCCATTTTATCGAAGTGACTTCAGAGGTCCGAGCTAGCGAGAAGAAAACAGGGAAAAAGACACCGGAAACGATTAAAAAAGCGCGGGACAAGAGAGAACCCTCTGCCCAGGATACCAATCTGGATAAATTAACCATGAGGGAAGAACGACTTCGGCAGGAAGAGGCTCGCCTTGCCGCGTTGAAGAAGGAAATCGAGGCGAAAATTCAGCAGCTCAGGGCCCTCGAGGCGAGGGTGTCAAAACTTCTTAAAAAGAGAGACGAACGGGAAGAAAAGCGCTTGGTGCAACTTGCGCGGGTTTTTGAGTCAACGCCTCCCGAGCAGGCCGGTCCCTTGCTGAGCAAACTCGATGTGAAAACTGCGGCGGCAATTCTTTACAGGATGAATGGCAGGAAAGCGGGTAAGATATGGGGATTTGTGGATGCCGATCGTGCCGTTAAGATTAGCGAAGAACTTACGAAATTGAAAGAGAAATAGGGTCAGAAAAACACCTTATTCCAGATCATAGAGAATCTTATAGGCCGCGTCCGCTGATTCAATGCCGCGCAGCTTTTGAACCAATCCTTCGTGGCTGAATTTCCTCGATATTTTCATCAATACCTCCAAGTGTGACGCGAGCTGATCCCCGTGGACCGCGGTCAAAAGGACGATGAAAACCTTTTGGTTGTCGATAGCGTCGAAATCTATCCCTTGCCTCGATATCCCCATAACCCCCATGATGGGGCCGCTTCCCTCGAGCACGCCGTGGGGGATGGCCAGCCCGTGCCCGATCCCCGTGGTCATTGACTTTTCCCTTTCCATCACCGACGCGAGAAGGGCGGTCTCCTGTTTCGGGGACAACCCGTGGATCCGGGAGAGACGGCGCACGAGTAACCGGATGGCCTCCCACTTTTCCGCCGCTTCCAGGTTCAGGAAAATCCCCTCCGGAACGAGGAACCCCATCACGGGATGAAGATCCCGACCCGATTCTTCCGCTATCTTCAGGGCCAATCCTGTCAGGACGGGACCGATAATCTCATGGACGGCGACGGCGGTGACGATGATGGCGGTGATCGTGGGGGAATACGCCGCGCAACATGGTTCCTCTTGTATCAGGATGATGAGTCCGAGGGCGATACCTGCCTGCGGCAGGAGCGCTAGTCCCGCCAAGTTCCGGAACACAGTAGGCGCTCCGCAGGCCAGACCGCTTAAAAACGTGCCAAGCCACTTCCCCGCGAAACGGGAAAGGATATAGACCGCCCCGGCCGTGCCCACAGATGGCAGGAGACTCAGCTTCAGGTGCGCCCCCGCCAGGGTGAAAAAGGCGGTGTAGATGATGGGTTCAAGGGTTTTGAAGGCCTTGTCCACCGCCTCTTTCTGCTCCAGGTAGTTGTGGATGAGAAATCCCAAGGTCATGGCGGACAGGAGGGGAGACACGTGGAGAAAGGTGGAGAGGCCCGAGACAAAGAGAAGGCTCACCAGCATCATGGGAAGGAGAGGGGATTCCCGGTCCAGCCGCCGAAAGAGGGACTTCAGGGCTACCCCCGTTGCCAGCCCGATGGCAATGGAGATGAGGGAGGAAAGTACGGCGATATGAAAGAGGGCGTCAAAAAGCGACGAGTCCCCCTTTTGAAGCCCCTTGATCCCTGCAAACACGAACCCGAAGAGGGCCACGCAAGCCAGGTTGTTGATGGCCACGTGGGGCAGCAGAAGCCGCGTCAGGGGGCCCTTGGCCTTCGATTCTTTGACCACGGCCAGGGTCGTCGCGGGAGCGGTCGCTCCGGAGATGACCCCAAGAAGGAGCGAGATGGTCACCGAGCCGGTTGCAAGATAGAGGGCGAACGCCACGGTGGCGGAACTGACGAGGACATCCGCCACACCCGTGAAGACAACACGACCGCGCGTGACCCTGATCTCACGCATGTCGATGTGGGTGGCGATGGAGAAAGAGACGAAGGCCAAGGCGAAAGAGGCGATGGGTTTGAGCCCGATGGTGATGGCTTGGGACGAGAGAAGGCGAAGACCGTAGGGCCCGATGAGAATCCCGGCGAGGATGTTGCCCGTGATGGCGGGGAGTTTCAGGAAACGGGCGAGCTTTCCCCCGGTGAAACCGGCAATGGTCAGGAGGCTGATGGCGAAGATCTCGTCGATGGGGCCGACGGAGATGAAATTCACAAATAGCCTCCCGTTTTTACCTTTTCAACCTTTCCTCAATGGTCCATTTCCGCAGGTGCGCCGCAAAGACCTCCGGAGGGATGCTACGGGACTCGTACATCCCCTTCTCGTCCCGCTGTCTCAATGCCTCGTAAAGGATGACGGCGCACGCCACGGAGATATTGAGGCTCCGGGCCATTCCCACCATGGGAATCTTAATCCGCTGCGAGACACGCGCCATGACCTCCTCGCTGATTCCGTCTTTTTCGTTCCCGAAGACGAGGAGCGTGGGGAGGGTGTAATCCACCTCCCGGTAATCGATGGTGGGCGAATCCAGGGACGTGGCCAGGCACTGGTATCCCCTCCCGCGCATCCGCTCCAGGAAATCCGCCCTGTCTCTTTCGCGCTTCATTTGAATCCACCGCTCACTTCCCAGGGAAATGCCCCGGTTGACGGCGAGATGGGACTCGGAGAGATAGTAGTGAAGGTAAAAGACCCCGGTGGCATCACAGGTTCGGATTACGGCGCTGATGTTGTGGGCGTTCTTCACGTCGTCCAAAAACAGCCGAAGGGTCTCCTGGCGCGTGGTTAAAAACCGAAAAATTCGATCATAACGCGCCCGTGTGACAAGAGGATTGTCCGACAGGTTTTTCCCGGTTCCAGTTTCCATGTCTATCCAATAACACGCGGGACGGCATGGGGCAATGTCCGATTAAGCGATTATGCAAACGAAATCGGCAAATGAAAAATGCCTGGTAAATGTGACAGAAAAGCGCATTTTGCGTGGAGGACCGAAACGTTTCTTTTATTTTGCGAACTGTTCCCTTTTCAGGTATACTGAGGCAAAGGGGCAATGGAAAGTCAAAGGAGCCTGGCATGAGCGATTTTCACCAGACGGGACCCATCACCACGCTTCACAAGCTTGGGACGTCAGACCCGGAAGAGATGGAGCGGAAAATCGGAAAATTCGCCGGAAAACGGCCGGTGGCCCTCATCCTCCCCTCCCTCGTCTCGGAGATGGACGGACAGGCCCTTGACCGCATCCTGGACGCCCTTGGATCCGTCGGCTACCTCTCGAAGGTGGTGGTCACGCTGGGACCTGCGACGGCGGGCGCGTTTGCCCGGGTGAGGAACTTCTTCGGACGGCTTCCCCAGGATGTCCGCCTCATCTGGAACGACGGCCCCCGCGTATCGGAACTCTACCGGCGTCTGGAGGCAGCGGGACTTCCCGCGGGTCCGGACGGCAAGGGACGGAGTGTCTGGATGGCGCTGGGATACCTCCTCGCGGAGGAAGAGGCCGAGGTCATCGCCCTGCACGACTGTGATATCGTCACCTATGACCGGGACCTCCTGGACCGTCTCGTCTTTCCGGTGTCAAACCCGGACATGGGCTATCAGTTCTGCAAGGGGTTCTACGCGCGCTTTTCAGACCGGCTCCACGGCCGCGTGACGCGCCTTTTCGTAACGCCGCTCATCCGCGCCCTGAGGAAGATGGCGGGCGACCTGCCCATCCTGACCTACCTGGACGCCTTCCGGTATCCCCTCGCGGGGGAATTCTGCCTGACGGACGACATGGCGTGGGGGCTTAGGATCCCCTCGGACTGGGGACTGGAGATCGGCGTCCTGGCGGAGATCTACCGGAACAGCGCCCCGACGCGCGTTTGCCAGTCGGAGCTGTGCGACCGCTATGACCACAAGCACCAGGCCCTCTCCGACTCCCCCGAAAGGGGGCTCTTCAAGATGGCCACGGATATTGCCAAGGCCCTCTATCGCGTCGTCTCCGGCGAGGGGGTCATCCTCTCCCCCGCCTTCTTCGGCACCTTGCGGGGCACCTATCTCCATCTCGCGCACGCCGCCGCGGGGCAGTACCAACACGAGGCCCACATCAACGGGCTCGCCTACGACCGTCACGAGGAACTGCGCCACGTCGAGACCTTCACGGAGGCCGTCACGCGGGCCGGAAAGGAATTCATCGCCCGGCCGGACGAAACCTCCCTCATCCCGAGCTGGCGGAGGGTGGACGCCGCCCTTCCCGCCTTCCTGGCCGACCTGAAAGCGGCGGTGGAGGCGGACAACGCCTGAATCCAAAAAAGGTCCCAGAATGTCACCTGTTTCCCGTATCATCGTCTTCACCGACCTGGACGGCACCCTCCTGTCGGAGGACACCTACGCCCCGGGGCCGGCCCTGCCGGTCCTCAAGCGGTGCCGCGATCTCGGCGTCCCTGTCATCTTTTGTTCCAGCAAGACAGCGGCGGAGATCCTCGCCCTTCGGGAAAGGCTTAGGAATACCGATCCCTTCATCTGCGAAAACGGCGGGGCCGTTTACCTCCCCACGGGGTCCTTTCCAGAACTTCACCTCCCCGTCAAACGGGCGGGAGATTACGAAATCGTCGAAATCGGGCTTCCCGTCACCCGCCTCCGGGAGGTCCTTCGGGAGGCATCCCGGAAGGCGGGGGCGTCCGTCAAGGGAATGGGAGAGATGTCTCTGGACGAGGTCCGCGCCCTCACGGGGCTGGACGAAAAAGGGGCCACCCTGGCCCGGCAACGCGCCTACGACGAGCCCTTCATCCTTCTCTCCGGGGACCCGGACTCCCTAAAAAGGGAGATCAGCGCCGCGAGACTCACCATGACGCGGGGAGGGCGCTTCTTTCATATCCTGGGGGACAGCGACAAGGGAAAGGCGGTGCGGATTCTCGCGGATCTCTACAGGAAGGAAAGAGGTCCCGTCACGACCGTGGCCCTCGGCGATGCCGAGAACGACTTTCCCATGTTCCGGGCGGTGGACCGGGCCTACCTGGTTCAGAAACCCGGGGGAAGTTGGACAAACCTTTCCGCGCTTCCCAACCTCGTCAAGATAGAAGGTATCGGCCCCGAGGGCTGGGCGAAGGCAGTCGCCGCCCTACTCAAAACTGAACATTGACGGCTTCGTAAAAACATGGGTTCTTGCAAGATCCTCAACGTTGAACATTGAACTTCTTGACTCGCCTTCAGTCCTTCTCCCTTACTCTTTGCTCGAAAAGGTATGGGTGGATTCCACCTCGTCCGCCCGGGTATAGTAAACCCTGGGGCGGGTCTTGTATTCCCTCTTCAGGGGTCGGGCGTTCAGCGCCTTGACGAGGCGGGAGATTTCGCTTTCGGGATCGCTGAGGTCGCCGAAGACGAGGGCCTGGGTGGGACAGCTCGCCACGCAGTAGGGGGTTTTCCCCACCCTGAGGCGGTCCAGGCAGAGGTCACAGGCGTCCGGCCAGCCGCTGCGCCGCATGACCCTTAGCCCGTAGGGGCAGGCCACGGCGCAGAGCCCGCACCCCACGCATCGTTTCTCGTCCAGGCGGACAATCCCGTTTTCATCCACGGCGCAGGCCTGGAAACGGCAGACCGCCACGCAGGGGGGATAATCGCACTGCATGCACATCACGGGAAAGATGTGCCGCGTGATATCTGGAAAGGTCCCCGACGTCTCGTCCACGAGGCGGATACGTCCCGCCTCCCCGGCGGGGATCACGTGCCAGTTCTTGCAACCCACGACGCACCCCTCGCACCCGATGCACCTTTCAACGACGACCAGCAGTCCCGGGCGTGCCATTTACGCGCTCCCCCTTCCGGCGTCCGCCGGCTCGGGCGGCCCGGACCGCCGTATCTTCACCAGGGTATTCTTCGTGATGTCGCCGCTTAGGTTGTCCCGCCGCTGCCAGTCGTACAGGACGTTGGGATTGGTTCCCCCGTTAAGGGGCGAGGTTTCCGGCAGCCCGAGTTCGGGGCATCCCTGCCACCATCCGTGCTGGCCCATGAGGGTATCCGGGCGCACGCCGGCAAACAGGCGGGCCACCGCCTTCATCACGCCGTGGGGAGAGGTTATCTCCACCCAGTCGCCCTCCCTGATGCCGTATTTCTCCGCCGTGTCGGGGTGAATCTTCACGCGCGGATGCCGCTGGATCTCCCGCAGCCACGGGATGTCGCGCATCCAGGCGTGGTGGTTGATGAAGGCCGAGTGCTCGTCCGTGAAGAGGAGGGGATACTCCCGCGCCAGGGTCGCGGTGTTCACGGGGTCCTCCGACTCCCCCCGGTAAACGGGGAGCCCGCTCACGCCTTCCGCGGCCAGGGTCCGGTTGACGAGCTGAATCCTACCGCCGGGGAGGTCCTTGAACAAGGTATCGAATCGCTCGCGCGCGTCCATCCAGGCCGTCCGGGGGAGGGTTATCCCTTCGAGGGCGTTTTCCCGGAGGCGTTCCAAGGTCACCCCCACGGGGCTCAGGAAGTCGTCGATCATGGCCTCGTAGTCTCCCTCCCAGAAATCGTCCCCCATCCCCATCCGGCAGGCCAGCTCCAGGGTCACCTCCAGCTCGTCCCGGGTCTTCCAGAGGGGCGGGATGACCCGTTGGCTGAGGGAAAGGTGGTCTTCCCAGAGCCCCGGCTGCTCCCGGCATTCGTAACGGGTCGCGGCGGGCAGGATGATATCGGCGAAGCGGGAGGTGGGGGTCCGCGCCACGTCCGCGACCAACAGGAACTCCAGGTTCCGGAGGGCCTCCGCCATGAGGACGGGATTCCGGGCCGTTCCCAGGGGGTTGGACCCGAAGATCAACATCCCCTTGGGGCGGTAGGGCCGCCCCGTCACGAGGGCCTCCACCACGCTGGGGAAGTAGGCGGCGTGCTTTCCGGAGGCGCGGACGGAAAACTTGTCTGCCCCAAGGAGCCGCTCCTTCGCCCGCTTGCCGACCCGCTCCGAAAGGGTGGAAAAGCCCAGCCGTCCCGCGGGGAAAAACCAGATGTTTCCCCCGGGGCGGTCCAGGTGTCCGGTAATGGCCATGAGGACGGGAAGCGCCATG
>Ga0256833_1000953_pt1 | contig 21826 bp, 17 predicted proteins | sample 356284metaG_FD_190535 | JGI IMG/M metagenome (GOLD analysis project Ga0256833, IMG submission 190535) | Hydrothermal vent microbial communities from Mid Atlantic Ridge, Atlantic Ocean - 356-284 | ecosystem: Environmental > Aquatic > Marine > Hydrothermal vents | place: Atlantic Ocean: Mid... | reverse complement strand
TCTCCTTCACCAATTCCCATAATTGCATAGCCTCTCTCCGACATGACGGACTTTATATCGGCAAAATCGAGGTTAATCTTTCCGGGTTTCCATTTTAGGTCCAGAATGCCCTTAACTGCTTTGTAGAGAACCTGGTCCGCGAGTTCGAATGCCTGTTCCATTGGAACATCCACCATTTCGAGAATTTTATCGTTTGGAATAACTATCAAGGTATCTACTTTCTCTTTCAGTTCTTCAATTCCCTTTTCTGCCTTTTCAAGGCGGTATCTTCCCTCAAAGCTGAAAGGTTTTGTAACAATGGCAACCGTTACGAGTCCCATAGATTTTGCAATCTCAGCGGCGACTGGAATGCCGCCGGTCCCAGTTCCTCCACCCATCCCTGCGGTTAAAAATACCATCTGGGCACCCTGAAGTACTTTTTTAAATTCGTCGGCCGATTCCTCGATGGCTTTTCTACCAATCTCAGGATCTCCACCCGCACCGAGTCCTTTGGTCAATTCAGGTCCAAGCTGAATAATCGTGGGAGCAAGCGAGTTTTCTAAAACCTGCCGATCGGTGTTGGCGGCAATCAGATCAGCACCTGTTAACCCCATTTTCACCATATAATTTATTGCGTTGTTTCCGCCACCACCGATTCCAACAACCTTTATTATCGAGTTTTTATTTAATTCATCCTCAGAAAGTGAAATTTTGACCTCTTTTGAATCCATCCTAAAACTCCTCCGAAACAGTTTTTTTGAATTTTTTGAAGAGCTTTTTGAATTTTGACTCCCCAGAGTTTTTGGAGGGAAGATTTTCCATTTTTCCTGTTATGAGGTGGTTCTCGATGATTAATTTTACCGTTCCGAGGGTGGATGCGAAGGATGGCCACTCAAGATCAGGTGGAATGTTTGAAAAACCCTGGATTTCACCAATTGATACAGAGGCATTTAAAACCTCGTGGGCGAGCTTCTCTATACCCTCAATTCCAGTTGATCCACCAACGAGCACTACACTCACAGGAATCGAATCTGAAGCTCTGTAACCACTCAGGATATTGTTTACATGGTAAAAAATTTCGTAAAGTCTTGCATAAATTATTCTTGCAAGCACCCTTCTTGGAATTTCAACGGTTTTACCACTTTTTAGTCCGGTTACATTTATAAAATCGTCTTCGGCTACAAGGTCGTCTCTCGCTGTTCCCTGGGTGAGTTTGAGACGTTCAGCAGTGTCAAAATTCTTGAGATTTAATGCGATCATGATGTCTTTTGTTATGTGAAGTCCGGCAATGGGAATGGATGAGGCATGAACAAGCTCGCCACTTTTCCAGATTGCAACATCTGTTGTGCTATGGCCGATATCCACAAGAACAGAAAGCCCATAGTCAAAGTCGTTCTGGGTGAGAACAGCATACCCGGCGGCTATAGGCTGATAAAAGACCCCTGATGGTAAAATTTTCAACTCCATCAAGGCGGTTTTGATATTGTCTATTTTGCTTGACTCGCCGTAAACAACGTACGATTTCATTTCCAGCTTACGACCCTTAAGTTTGAGTGGTCTTTTGGTTGAGCTTGATTCGTCTATCCTAAATTGATTTGGATGGACGCTAATCACTTCATAGTCAGGAGAGATGGAGATGGATCTTGAGGATTCCATGATTTTTTCAATATCCTCGGGTGTTATATAGTGCATTTCGCTTGACCAGGCCCTCTGGACGGCCTGCTCTTTCCCCTTTATATAAGCACCGGTGAGACAGATATAGAAATTCTCCGGTCGATAATCCTGGTCTGCCTGCATTTTTCTTAAAGCTTCGTTGACAGCGTGTTTAAATTTCTCCTTTGCGTTCACATAACCTTCGGTAATACCTTCACTTCTGGAAATTCCGTAACTCGTAATTCGGATATTCGCAGGTTCACCTCTTTCGTCTGTCTGCACATCGGCAGAGACACCTGAGATGTAAAATGAACCTATGTTCAACACATTGATTTTCATTTCTTTCCCCCATTTTTTACAACAGCATAACCAGGTGTACTTACATCAATTTCAGTCACGTTTTTTTCTTTTTTCAAAATTTCAGATGCAATTCTCAATTTCTTTTTTATATTTCCACTTCCAAAAATTATAACGCATCCGTCTTTCAAAATCAGTCGGTCTTTCATAAATTTTCGGGTTCGAGAAAATATTTCAGGAGTTGTTTCCCTCACTACTTCTTCGATTCCCTTCTGTCTATGGAGAACGTGCTGGAAATTTGCCTTTTTAATCTCTCGAGATACCTTAAAAAATCCGACAGCGAAAGCTAAAACAACAGCGATCGTCGCTAACTTTTTCATCTCAATATCACCACCTCCTCTTCGAGCATTATGCCAAAGTTTTCATAAACTCTCTTCTTACCTTCATTTATAAGCTCAAAGACATGAGAAGTTTTTGCCCCATCTATGTTAACGATGAAATTTGCATGGACTTCAGAATATTTTGCTCCTCCTATTTTAAATCCTTTGAGGCCGGACCGGTCAAGGAGGTAACCGGCGGGTGGACCGTTTTCTGGATTCTTGAAAATACAGCCCGATGTTTTACCCCTAGGCTGAGTGGCCTTTCTCCTGCCGATAATCTCTCGCATTTTATCCTTTATTCTATCAGGATTTTCAGGTGTAAGTTTAAAAGTTGCCTCAATGAGAATTCCGTCAAAGTTGGATTCACGATAGGTTAACCCCAACTTATCAGCTCCAAGCTCATTCATCTCCCCGTTAGAGGTAAAGATCCTTGCAGATTCAAGGATGTCTTTTATCTCGCGGCCAAAGGCCCCAGCGTTTTTCTTCACCGAGCCGCCAACGGTACCCGGGATTCCAAATAGTTCTTCCATCCCAGAAAGCCCACTCTCAGCAGTCATTTTGATCAATTTATTGAGGTTAACTCCCGCCATGGCTTTGACATACCTGTTATGAATTGAAATCTCTTTAAAGTATTTTAGGTCAATTATCAGGACGTGGTGATGGCCGTCACCAAAAATGACATCAGAGCCACTCCCAAGCAGGAAGGTTTTAACATCTCTGTCAAGGGCCCAATTCATGAGATACTTGAGCTCCTCTAAATTACGAGGTTTTGAATAGAATTCGACTGTTCCACCAACTTCCATGGTGGTAAATTTAGCGATATTGATATTTTTTCTTATCAAATCACTTCTCATTTTTAAGGGTTTCAAGTATATCTATCCCGATTTTCCATACATCTCCAGCCCCCAGTGTCAGAACGAGATCACCGGGTTTTAGCAGATTCAGGACGAAGTCTTTTACTTCTTCTTTATCTTCGATGAGGTATACGCCCTTGTGACCCGATTTTTTCACCTCCTCATAAATGACGGATGAATCTATACCCGGTATTGGCTTCTCACCTGCAGGATAAAGCTTTGTTATAACCACAATATCTGCCTCGTGAAATACCTTTCCAAATTCGTGATGTAAAAGTTTTGTTCTCGTGTATCTGTGCGGTTGAAAGATGACAATGATTCTACCCTGCCAAAATCTACCGAGAGTTTCAAGCACTGCGTCAATTTCTGATGGGTGATGACCATAGTCATCCATGAAAGTGATACCGTTCAATTCTCCTTTGATTTCCATTCGTCTCATCACACCTCTAAATTCTTTGAGAGCATCTCTTATGACAACCGGAGGAATATCCATTTCGAGGCCGACCGCGAATGCTGCGAGTGCATTTTTAACGTTGTGAATTCCTGGAATTTTTAATTCTACTTCTGTGATCTCTTCGTCATTTTTAAAAACTTTGAATTTTGAACCGTTGTTTGAAAGGGTAATTTCTCGTGCGTTTATTTCCGCCTGCCTTTTCAGTCCGTATGTGATAAGCCTTTTATTGATCTCTGGAAGAATGTCCTGATTGTTGGGATCATCCAAATTCACTATGGCTGCTCCGTAAAATGGAACACTGTTCGCGAATTTTATAAACGCTTTTTTGAGGTTTTCAAAGTCTCCATAGGTATCCAGGTGCTCCCTGTCAATGTTTGTGATGACAGCGAGCGTTGGGAAAAGCATCAGAAACGAACCGTCGGACTCATCCGCCTCTGCCACCAGGAATTCACTCTGGCCAATCTTTGCACCAGTGCCGAGCCCTCTCAATCTTCCTCCTACAACAAGAGTGGGGTCCAATCCTGCCTTTTCCAGCACAGTTCCGATCATCGAAGTTGTCGTAGTTTTACCGTGCGAGCCAGAAACCGCTACGGAATACTTGATCCTCATGAGCTCAGCTAACATCTCAGCTCGCCGAATTACAGGGATTCCCTTCTCTTTAGCTGCCACAACTTCGGGATTGTCAGGTGGGATAGCGGTTGATATGACAAGTATCTGGGCGTCATTTATATTCTCAGGCCTGTGCCCGTAATGGATTTTTATTCCAAGTTTTTCCAGTCTTTCTGTAACTTCAGATTTCTTCAGATCTGAACCTGTAATGGTAAAACCAAGATTGTGAAGAACCTCTGCGATTCCGCTCATTCCGGAACCGCCTATACCAACCATATGGATTTTTTGGAATTTTCTTCTAAAAATCAATTTTGATCCTCCAGGATAAAGTTTAAAATTTTCTCTTCTGGATTAGACGGTGCAAAGTCTTTTTGAGCTCTAACCATCTCTTCACGTAAGGCACTATTTCCCAATAATTCAGAAATTCTGTCCGCAAGCTTATCGGGTGTAAGCTCGGATTCGAGCTCTATTAAGGCAGCTTGTTTCTTTGCCAGGGAGCGCGCGTTTTCGATCTGATGGCCACGTGATATTTCGAGGGGAACAAGTATCAAAGGTATGCCAAAGTGAATAACTTCGAAAATAGTTCCGGCACCTGCACGTGAAACAACAACATCTGCAAGGGAGTACATAAGGCCCATATCCTCAATGAAGGGCTCAATTTTGTAATTCTTACCAACGAGGCCAATTTTCTTGAAATACTCAAGGTTTCCCCTTCCACACTGGATGAAAAAGAAAACATCTTTCAACTTTTTTGATGTCTCAAGAGCGATTTCAGCCAGTCTTCGTGCTCCCTGTGAACCCCCAACTACAAAAACGACCTTCTGGTTTTCATCAAGTCCCACGAATCTCTTAGCATTCTCATATTTCGTCAACTTTCTTATAGGATTGCCGGTAAAAATGACGTTCGCATTCTCAAGATAATCCTGGGTTTCAGGGAAAGAGGTAAAAACTGCGCGCGCCTTCGAGGCAAAGGTTTTAACTGTGGCACCTGGAATCACATTTTGTTCCATTATATAAAAATCGAGACGCGAAAGATACGCTGCAATTAAAGGTGGGACTGAGGGAAAGGCACCTGAGGCAAGCATCACACTACGTCTTCTGTCTGAAAGGGTCATAGGCATACTTTTAATGGTTCCGGCAAAAATTTTCAATAAATTGATTGCCAGATTAGATTTCTTGCCCACTATTGGAGCACTGGGAACCATGTGGATATCAAAGTCTATAACATCCAGATCGATCCTTGGACTTGAGAGAATAAATTTTACCTCCAGTCCGATGTCACGCGCTTTGTTTGCCACAACTATTGCCGGAAAAATGTGCCCACCTGTGGCCCCTGTTGAGATAATTATTTTCTTAACGTGCTTCATTTTTCTCCTTCAGTATCCTTAGTAATATGCCAGCCATAGTCATGTTTGCAAGCATGGAACTACCACCATAACTGATAAATGGAAGTGGCACACCTGTTGCCGGTATAAATCCAAGTGATGTGGAGATGTTGATCAGGGCGTAGATGAGAAAAGTGAATACGATACCAAATGCCAGAACTGCATACGCCATATCATCAGCAAATGACCTGATTTTGAGGAGTACCAGAAGGAATAGGAGCAGGTAAATTACAATAACTGCAAACGCACCTACAAATCCCATTTCTTCACCGATTACCGCGTAAACAAAGTCTGTGTCTGCCTGCCTTAGAAGGTAGAAAAATTTGTGTTCCCCCTTGCCGATTCCAACCCCCAGTAATCCACCGTTTTTTATAGCCTGTCTTGCATAATAAACCTGTTTTCCAGGTTTAATTTGTTCCTGGTGAATGAAATTTTGCAGTCTCTCACGTGCATTTTTTGAGACCATGACACCGGTTCCAATAACACCGACCGCGAGTAGGATAAAGAGGAGAACATATCTAAATCTCAGACCACCAATAAAGAGCTGGGCTGTAGCAATCGTTACGATGAGGATGGAGGTGGATATGTTCGGTTCAGCGATTATCAAAGCAACATTGACAAAAACAATTAACATAGGATAGAGGAAACTCTTCCTTAAACTCTTCAGCCTCTGCCTGCCCTTCGCGGCAAATCCTGCAATGTAGAGAAGAACGGCCACTTTGGTAAACTCCGAGGGCTGGAAGAGAAATGGACCGATTGGCATCCATCTCTTGAATTTAAAGGGAGAGAATTTGAGCACAATCAAGAGAAAAAATAATGACAGGCCAATAAAAAGGAATCTCGCCTTTATTAGCTTTTGGGGACTTATCATATAGAAGATAAAACCGACAGTTAACCCGATAAATACCCGCAGGAAATGGTCTATTAAATAACGGGTGTAGGAGTAATTTTTCCCCATTATCTTGAAGTATCCTGCACTGGGAGTGATAACAATCCCAATGGCTACAAGGAGTATCAAAAGAGTAAAAATCTGCCAATCAAAGCCAGCGGATCTTTTAGCATTTTGTAATCCCTCCACATTTACATCTTTATCATCGATGTTTATGTCATCAAAGGTTAATTCTTCTGACTTCATTTTTGAATCTCTCCCCTCTTTCTTTGTAGTTTTTAAACATATCAAAGCTCGATGTTCCCGGTGAAAATAGGACTATATCGCCACTTTCGGCAATTTCAAGTGCTTTATCAACTGCCTCTTTGAGTGAATTTACCCTGTAGAGTGGAACTAATCCACTGAAAGTCTTTTCGAGCGAAGGAGCGTTTTCTCCAAAAATTATCAGGATTTTTGCCCTTTTCCTGACATCGTTTATCAGGGTAGAGTAGTCAAGGTGCTTTTCCTTACCACCCAAAATTAAGATCACGTCCGTGTCAAATGACTTCAGTGCCCATATAACGGCATGGGGATTTGTAGCCTTTGAGTCGTTGAAAAACTTAACTCCTCTGATCTCTCTGACAAATTCGATTCTGTGAGGTAGACCGGAGAAATTCAAGAGTGTCCTTTTTATATCATCAAGTTTAGCACCTGCAAGAAATGAAGCAAGTGATGAGGCAAGAGCGTTGTAAAGATTGTGCACCCCAACAAGTTTTAATTCAGAAACTTTAACAAGGGGATAGACCCTCCCGTAAATATATAACCTTAACACATCTTCGTCAATGTAGGCGTTGGTTTTTTCTTTGAGACTGAAATAAAAAACACGGGATCTTGCATCCTCACCGAATGATTTTGTTATGGGGTCATCCAGATTCAAAATCAAAATGTCCTCTGGTCCCTGATTTTCATAAATTCTCTTTTTTGCCTGGATGTATTCTTCGATGGTTGGATGCCAGTCGAGATGGTCCTGATCAATGTTGAGAACAACCGCAATATCGGGTCTAAATGATTGAATTGACATAAGTTGAAAGCTGGAGACTTCGAGGACGAAATTTTTCTTCATGCCGGCAAAATTTGAAAGTGGTGCACCGATATTACCTGCCGGAATATAATCTTTCAGCATATTTGCTATCAATGAAACTACCGTCGATTTTCCGTTAGTCCCTGTGACTGCGACTATTTTTCCGTCAATAAACCTATATCCCAATTCGAGTTCTCCAAAAATCGGGATGGATACTTCTTTTAATCTCGAAATGAATGGATTATGAACATTTACTCCAGGGCTCAAGATCACAACGTCGGCATTAAAAACCCGGGACGTGTGTCCGCCTTCCTCCCATTGAACCCCGTTTTTCTGTAAAAAAACCTTCGTTGACTCACTTAAAATATCCCTCTCTGATAGAAAAATGTGCCGTGCCCCCAATTTTTTTAAAAGTTTAACCGCGGCGAGACCAGATCTTCCTGCTCCAATGACTGCTATCTTTTTGCTTATGATACTTTCTTTAAAACTTTTCATCGTATTTTCAAAGTAGATATGGCGATAACCGCAAATATTGCTGATATTATCCAGAATCTCACCACGATCTTGTTTTCGCTCCAGCCAAGCTCTTCAAAATGATGATGCAGAGGGGCCTTTTTAAATATCCTTTTCCCACCAGACTTTTTGAAATAAAACACCTGGATAATCACTGAGAGAGCTTCCATTACAAAAAGGAACCCCGCAACTGCAAGCAGGAATTCCTGTTTTGTGAGTATAGAGACTATTCCAAGGGCACCACCAATTGCCTGTGATCCTGTATCCCCCATAAAAATGTCCGCAGGATGGGCATTGTACCAGAGAAAGCCAAGTAGAGCTCCCATGAATGATCCAATGAATATAGAGAGCTCACCTGCACCTGGAATAAATAGTATGTGTAGATAACTGGAGAGTATCTTGTTACCTGCTATGTAAGCCACAATGAGAAATACTCCAAGTGTGGGGATTGATGCACCGGCGGCAAGACCATCAAGCCCATCGGTTAAATTAACAGAATTTGTGGCCCCGATGAAAACGAGCATTACAAATACAATGTAAGCCCATCCAAAATCAATGAAGAAATTCTTGAACACGAGAAACTGTGTTTTTGTCCTCACCGCAGGCGGGAAAATTTTATACATCATAAATAAAACAAACACTGATAATACAAAATGCCCAAGGAATTTTACCCATGCGGGAAGCCCTCTACGATCTGAAGCCCCTCGAAGTTTGGTATAATCGTCTATGAATCCAAAAATGCCAAGGTATAAGGTCACAAGAAGCGCTGTGTAGATGAAAAGATTTGTAAGATTTGCCCAGAGAAGAGTTGCAATTATGACTGATGTAACAAAAACGACACCCCCACCAGTGGGTGTTCCTTCCTTGACCTTGTGAGTTTCAGGAGCGTACTCGTAGATTTTCTCCTTCAGTCCGAGCTTCTTGACCTTTTTGATAAAAATCGGGAGAAAAATTATTGTGAGCACAAAGGACGTCACAGATGCGTACATAGTTCTGAAGGTTATGTATCTGAAGAGGTTGAAAATGATCGAGTATTTTGCGAGCGGATAGAAAATGTGATAAAACATCATTGCCTCCTCAATTTTTCAATAATCTTTTCGAGCTGCATTGCCCTTGATGCCTTGATTGCAATGAATAACTTATCTTCAGGCATGTCCTCGATTGTATTAACTACATCATCAACAGATTCCAGATGTAGGTTTATGTCCAGGTCACCTGCTTCTAAGCTTGTGTAGTGCGACATCTCACCTATAGTTATTAATTTTCTGAAACCTAACTCTTTCACGAGTCTGCCCACTTCGCGGTGATAAAATTCGGCATATTCACCGAGTTCAAACATATCACCTAAAACAAGTAGGACATCTTCCCGGTAGGGTCTCAAGGTTATGAGAAAATCCCTCATGGAATCTGGATTTGCATTGTAAGCATCATTAAGGATGCGGTATCTATCGAATTCGACGACTTCTTTTCTCATATTGACGCCGTGAAATTCATTCAAACCTCTAAGAGCGACTTCGATGGGGACATTAAGAATTTTTGCAACAGCAAGAGAAAAGAGGGCTCCGTAAACAGTTCCCATTCCCCCAGGATGAAGTATTAGTTGGTATTTCCCATTAATTGTGATTTCGTTTCTCTCAAAATCCATGTAATTGATTTCAGCATAAAAATCACTTTTTTTGTTTTTTGTGGAGACTGTCATGATATAATTCACGGGATATGCCTCTATGATTTCGTTAAAATAGGGCATGTCTCTGTTTAAAATTGCCACGCCATCGGGGGGTAGGTATTTCAAAATGTCAGATTTTTCAATGGCTACATTCCTTACAGTGCCAAAAAATTCGAGGTGTGACGGTCCAATTGAAGTTACAATTGCTATATGAGGACGCACAATGTCCGTCAGTTTATCAATTTCGTCGGGATGATTTGTCCCTATTTCGCTGATTAAGATCTCAGTTTGGGGAGCGATGGAAAAAATGGTCAATGGTACGCCTATGAAGTTGTTGTAACTCTTTTCATTTCTGACGACTTTGTAACTGTTTCTCAGTGCGTAATAAATCATTTCCTTTGTGGTTGTTTTACCCGTTGAGCCGGTTATTCCAATGACTTTTAAATTCCGGAATATACTACGGTAGTATTTTGCAAGTCTTCCGAGAGCCTCAACGGTATCTTTTACGATAATGATGTTTTTAACTTTTCTGTTAAATTCCTTTGAGACGATAGCTCCTGATGCCCCTTTTTCCATCGCCTGCTCTACGAAATCCTCGCCATTAAATCTTTCCCCTTTAATAGCTACAAAAATTTCGTCCTTCTCAATTTTTCTTGAATCTATTGATAAACCTGTCACAATTCTTCCTGAATCCCCGATAAAACTCCCATGAACTATTTTTGCTATATCCAATAAGTTAAATCTCATGTGCCATTTCATAATGAGAGTATAACCTCCCTATCGCTGAAGTGGTATTTCTTACCCTTAATCTCCTGATATTCTTCGTGGCCTTTACCTGCTACCAGGACAGTATCACCTTCTTTTGCCATAGAGTACGCTATTCTGATGGCCTTTTCCCTGTCAAGTTCTACAAGGTAACTATTCCCTGATATTCCAGAGCTGATGTCTTCCACGATTTTCAGGGGATCCTCACTCCTGGGATTGTCTGAAGTTAATATTATAAAGTCAGCCAGTTGTGAGGCTATAGACCCCATTATGGGGCGTTTTCCTACGTCTCGATCACCGCCTGCACCAAAAACCACAATTAGCCTGTTGATTGTTAAATTTTTTAGTGTATGTAGAACGTTTCTTAAAGCCTCAGGTGTATGGGCATAGTCGATGAAGAAATAGATGCCATTCTTTTCAATTTTCTCGAGCCTCCCTGGAATAGATGGCAACTTTGAGATTGCCTGTGAGATTTCACGGAGAGAGAAGCCATAATTTGTCAGTACAGCAAAAGCCGCAAGTATGTTATAAACGTTGTGCATCCCGATGAGTTTTGTTTCGATTCTGTGATTTTTTCCCCTGTATGCTACCTGGAATATTGATCCCTCGATGGATAAAGTTATTCCTGTGGCCCTGAGAGCTGCCTCATTTTTGATCCCATAGGTGAAGATTTTTTTTCCCCCGCTCTTTTTAAAGATTGTGGCAAAATCCCTGTGGTGAGAGTCATCCACGTTGATTATAGCTGTCGCACCTGTGTCGGCTGCTTTCTTGAAGAACTCTAATTTCGCATTTTTATAATTTTCAAACGTCTTGTGGTACTCAAGATGCTCACGCGATAGATTGGTGAAAACTGCACTGCTGAAAACGATATCCTCGACCCTTTTTTCACAGATACTCTGTGACGAAACCTCCATGTTGAAGTATTCTCCACCTCTCTTCCATGTCTCGTACATAAATTTTTGAATATCCGGGGATTCTGGGGTGGTTCTTTCTGCCTTTATAAATTCGTCTAAGATTTCGTAGCCAATAGTGCCAATGAGTGAGCTTTTTTTGTTGAGAGTCTTCAGGATTTTGTGAACGATAAACGCTGTTGTCGATTTTCCATTTGTCCCTGTTACACCTGTAACTTTAAGTTTTTTTGAAGGAAACTGGAAAAAATATGCTGCAATGTGAGCCATACTTTCACGGGTATCATTCACGAGGATCTGGGGAATGGATACATCGAGTTTTTTCGAAACTATTGCGGCCACTGCTCCCCGGTTTATCGCGTCTCTGACAAAGTTGTGGCCATCAAAGTTTCTACCGACGAGAGCGATAAAAAGGTCACCTTTTTTAATTTTTCTTGAGTCATAGGAGATTCCTGTGATTTCAATGTCTTCTGAGAAGTTTATCAATTCACCGTATTTTGAGAGCTCACTTAATCTCATCTCAGTACCCCATATTGACCATAGTTTCTACAATATTTTTGAAGATGGGGGCAGCGACACTCCCACCATATGCTTCAAACCCCTTCTTGTGTGGTTCATCAACGACTACGTAGATCAGATATGCAGGATTTTCTGCCGGGAAGAAACCTACGAATGAAACAATTCTTTTACTGCGATTGTATCTTTTGGATTTTCTATCAAGTTTATTTGCTGTCCCTGTTTTACCTGCTATGTGGATTCCCTCAATTTTTGCCCGTCTCCCTGTACCTTTTTCTACCACATCAACGAGTATGCTTTTTAATGTTTTGGTAACAGGTGCGGGGAAAAGCCTGTTACCATATCTAACCGAATATGTTATCGTACTGTCAGGACAGTTGATGCATTTTACAATTCTTGGATAAACTAACTGACCGTTATTTGCTACTGCACCATAAATAGTTACGATATGAAGAGAGTTGATCAGAAAACCATAACCAATTACAACATTGGCAAATCGTGTTTTGTCCCATTTTAGATAATTTTCCATTACCCCCGGATTTTCACCTGGTAATTTGATACCAGTTTTTCTTCCGACTCCAGCTCTTTTAATTGTTGAATAAATTCTTCTCTTTCCAATCATGAAAGCGAGTTTGATTGTCCCAACGTTGGAAGAGTGAATGAGTGCTTCTTTCATTGGAATTCTTCCAAGTGGGTGAACATCAGATATGATGAAATTCTTTATCCTGATTCTTCCATGATCAGTGTCAATCATCAGTTCTGGAGAGATCCCTTTTGAGATGGCTGTACCATAGGTTATAACTTTGAAAATTGACCCTGGCTCATAAGGATCAGTTATCGGCCAGATCCTTTTAAGCGATGGATTTGTGGTTGTGTAAAGGCCGGGATCGTAAGATGGATAGATTGCGAATGCAAGTATTTCACCGGTTGATGGTACTTCGATAATTGCAGCTCCTCTTTTTGCATGCCACTCATCGACTCCATTCTTTAAAGCCTCATAAGCAATTGTTTGAAGCTTCTGGTCGATAGTAAGCACAAGCTGGCAGCCTTTCTTTGGTATTACAATCTGCGAATCCGGCAGGGGAATTTTATAACGATTTCTCTTCGTACTGTCCTTGATATTTGTGATCAAATAGGCAATTCTGCCGGGAACCCCTTTAAGGTATTTGTCAAATTCAAATTCGAGTCCTTCAAGACCACTACCAGATGTTCTCTGAACACATCCAACTATGGGTTCAAAGATTAATGGATCCGTGTAGGTTCTGAACCACGCCTTTTCGAATGTAAGTCCAGGGATTCCATAGATTTCCTTAACTTTTTCAGCAGGGATGTTGGACGCAATTCTTACCATTCGAGGATTTTTCTTCCAGTAGGAAGGACTATTTTTTACATTTAACCCCAGGTCTTGAAGCAGGGGAACATATTTATCTGGTATCCTGTGCCTCTGATAAACGTTATACGCTAAATGGTTAAATGCTATCTTGAAGCCATTTCTATCTGTGATCTCCCCCCTCTCGGCAGGAAGTTTGTGGACTATTACATGTGTTTTGACCGGAGATTTGTTAAAAAGCTGAAATTTAACGAGATAGTACGCGGTGAGACCTGTGTAGGCCAGAACCAGTGTTAGTATGATGTAAGCTCTCAGGGTGTAAGACCTCCGGTCTCGACGGTCTGTATCCATGTTTTTTAGCTTCCCTTTTTATATAGTAAAAACTTTTTAACCTTTGAATTTTATGATTCAGGCTGTCGATGCGGGCCTTTTCAAGTGCAAGTTGAGAATTGATTCGATTAACCTTCTCAGCTTTTGCCCATTGAAGCGGCGATATTGGTCCTATAAGGACCAATATTATTCCACCCGAGACTAATAAAATAATCCATATCTTCCTCATTTAACTCCCCCACTTTTTTATATGCCCTTAATTTTGCACTTCTTGCCCTTGGATTCATTGCAATTTCACTCTGTGATGGAGTAAGTGGTTTTTTCAATAATGCATCGACGCCACTCATTTTCTTTAGTTGTTTGGCGAGACGGTCCTCCAGCGAGTGATAGGAAATGACCACCATCCTACCACCGGGGGCAAGGACTTTGAGTCCCTCTACAAGTCCTGTGGCAATTGATTCAAGTTCTTTATTGACCTGAATCCTGAGAGCCTGATACACCTGAGCAAGCAGACGCTTCTTTAACTTGTTGTTCCTTCTGTAAATCCCCGGAACTGATCTCAGGACAATTTCGTTTAAAATTGCAGTTGTGCTGATTCTCTGCTTTTTTCTGAATCTTACGATCCCCTGGGCGATTGAGCGGGCAAAACGTATCTCACCATAGTCTTTGAAAATATGGGTTAATTGATGCTCGTTTAAGCGATTTATATAATGGTCTGCAGGAAGGCCTTCATCTGGATTAAAACGCATATCAAGGTATTCATCCTGGAGAAAAGAGAATCCTCTGCCGGAGTATTCTAAAAGATACGAGGAGATCCCGAGGTCAAAAAGGATGGCATCCACTTTGCCTTTAATACCAAGAAATTCTGTTATGCTGGAAAGATTTGTATAGGATTCATGGATGAAAACTACACCGTCTCCATCCACTCTTTCCCTCGCAAATCTGAGTGAATCAAGGTCTTTTTCGATAGCCACGACAATTCCATCAGGTTTCACAGCCTCCCAGAGGGCCTTAGTGTGTCCTCCAAGCCCGGCTGTGGCGTCGATAACGATCTGACCAGGTCTTGCAGCCATAAACCTCAAGACCTCATCAACCATTACTGGCTTGTGTATTTCGTTCCTCATGATCTCCTCCAATATTTATTTTGTTTAAAACTTCCCTGTATCTCTCAATGTTAATTTTTTCTCTAAGCTGTCTTTTCCACTCCATTCTTTTATCTGGGTCCCATACTTCAACAAAGTTTGGCATTTTAACAAAGAGAACTTCATTTTTTAATCCAGCCTCATCCATTAAATTTCCCGGTATAAGAATTCTTCCAAGGTCGTCAATTTCAGCATATTCAATCTCACCCATAACTTCCCTGATTATTTCCCTTGTTATCTCATCTCCAAAATTGAGCATTTTTTTTAGATCATTTTCAACTTTTTCCCAAACTCTCAATGGGAAGATGTTAATGCAAGTTTTGTCCGTCTCAGCTGATAGACTGTTTGAAATCACCACCGTATCACCCTTCTCAACCTTTAGATGATTTCTAACCGATTTGGGTATAGAGAGCCTTCCGCGGGAGTCTATCCGGGCTTTAGAATTATGTCTACCGTTTTCTTTGCGTGCCATTTTTAATGCTCTTTTAATTTTTTAACATTTTTTAACATTTATTGGGAAATTATGGGCTAAATTGGATTTTACGCAACAGGCAAAAATGTGGAAAACTTCTGTATCCGTTGATATTATTGGGAAAATCGGTTATAAAATTTGCTATGGATATCTCCCCTGAAATTAAAAATTTTTTGATAGAAGTCTATGATGAACTATTTAAGACCTTTGGACCACAACACTGGTGGCCGGGGGACACGCCTCTTGAAATCGCAATCGGAGCTATTCTCACCCAAAATACAAACTGGAAAAACGTCGAAAAGGCTATCGATAACCTGAAGGAGAGGAACCTTATTGATGTGAATGGACTATTATCCCTCAGTGATTATGAACTGAGCAGCCTCATAAAACCATCTGGATTTTTTAATGTTAAAACAAAAAGACTGAAAAGCTTCCTGAATTTTTTGAAAGATGTCGGAGGGCTTGAAAAATTAAAAGAAGAGAAGGATGTTTCAACTTTGAGAGAGATCTTACTCTCAGTTCCCGGTGTGGGTAAGGAGACAGCAGATTCTATAATTCTTTATGCACTTGAGAAACCTGTTTTTGTCATTGACGCCTACACTCGTAGATTCTTAAAGAGACACGGTGTTTTGAATGGGAATGAGGACTATGACGAGATTCGGGAATTATTTGAGCGAAGTCTACCCCGGGATGTCCAGATTTACAAAGAATACCATGCGTTGATTGTTAAGTTAGGTAAGGTTTATTGTAGAAGTAGACCAATTTGCGAGGGTTGTCCACTAAACAAACAAAAGTTCTGGAGGTTGATAAAATGAAGGCCATTGTTATTTCAGTGGGAGATGAACTTTTAACAGGGAGAACACTCAATACAAATCTGAAAACCATTGCTGAATTTCTGGGACGGTATGGCATTGAAATTCTTCGTGATTGCACGGTTAGGGATAATCAAGAAGAGATTGTTAAATCGATAAAAGAGGCGTTAAAGGACGCTGATGTGGTAATAGTTACTGGAGGTCTTGGTATAACTGTTGATGATGTGACGCGGGAGGCTGTTGCTAAAGGTGCGGGAGTTAAGCTTATCTTCGATGAAAAGCTCTACAAAGAAATCGAAAAGAAGATGATAGAGCGCGGTGTTAACATTACAGAAATTCATAAAAACTATGGTTTGGTCCCGAAGGGATTCGAATTGATAAAAAATGATTTTGGACTTGCCCCGGGTTATTGGGGAAATCTGAATGGAAAGATTCTTTTTGTTCTACCAGGACCCCCGCATGAACTGAGGAATGTACTCGAAAATGCAGCAGAGAAGTTTTCCAATTTATCGCCGGTCAATATTTTGGTTAAAACAGTAAAGACATTTGGACTGAAAGAAAGTGACATCGTGGAGATTTTGAAGGACGACATAAAATTTTTAACCCCCATTGGATTCTATCCCATCGTTCCCGGGATGGTTGATTTAAAACTCACTCTTAAGGGTGAGGATACTGAAAAATTGCAGGAAGAGATGAAAAAAAAGATTGACATTTTAAAGGAGAGGCTGGGGGATGCAATCTACGGGTACGACGGTGACACACTACAATCAGTCATTGGGAAAATGTTGAGAGAAAAAGGGCTTACAATTGCCACTTCTGAGTCATGCACTGGCGGCCTTGTGGCAAATTTAATTACCGATGTTCCCGGCAGTTCCGATTATTTCAAGGGAGGGGTTGTCTCATACTGGAATGAAGTGAAACATAATGTTCTTGGAGTGAGTGAAGTTATTCTACGGCATTTTGGAGCGGTGTCGGAACCTGTAGCTATTATGATGGCCGAAGGTGTTAGGAATTTGCTCAACACAGATGTCGGACTCTCGACGACAGGCATAGCAGGTCCTACCGGTGGAACTCCTGAAAAGCCCGTTGGGCTTGTCTACATGGGAGTTTCTATTCGAGGTAATACAACTGTGATTGAAAGGATATTCAAAGGCGATCGACTGATGGTAAAAAAGCAGGCTGCACTAACTGTTCTGAATCTGGTAAGATTGAAATTGGAGGAGATTTGAAATGAGAGTAATCGATGTCGCAGCTGGTAGAGAAAAAGCAGATCTCATTTTGAGAAATGTTCGGCATATCAATGTAAGAACAGGGGAAATTGAAGAGACTGATATTGTAATTGCAGATGGAAAGGTGGCTGCTGTCGGTAAAGGATACGAGGGAGTAGAGGAGTACGATTTCTCAGGACTTTATGCGGCGCCTGGCTTTATTGAGGGACACATCCACATAGAAAGTTCAATGATGACTCCACCATATTTTGCAGAGGCTATCGTGAAACATGGAACTACAACCGTTATTGCTGATCCCCACGAGATTGCAAACGTTCTGGGAATTGACGGGATCAAGTTTATGATAGAGAGTTCGAAAAACCTCCCTGTTGACATCTTTTTCATGGCTCCATCCTGTGTGCCGGCCACAAACCTTGAGACAAGTGGAGCGAAAATTACAGTTAATGATTTAAAGAAGTTAAAAAACATGGAGCGTGTAATTGGCCTTGCTGAGATGATGAATTTTCCAGGTATTTATCTGAATGTCCCGGAAGTTGTTGATAAATTAGGGATTTTTGAAGTTCAGGATGGTCACGCCCCGATGTTGAGAGGCAAAAATCTTAATGCTTACATTTCAGGCGGTATCTATTCTGATCATGAGTGTACCGAGATTGAAGAGGCAAGAGAAAAGTTACGGCTTGGGATGCAAATAATGATTAGAGAGGGGACGCTTGCAAAGAATCTTGAGGCTTTATTGCCTCTGGTTACACACGAAAATTGGCCATTTTTCTCCTTTGTTTCAGACGATAGACATCCATCTACAATTATCAGGGAAGGGCACCTTGATGGAATTTTAAGAAAATCTTTAAGTCTTGGACTCGATCTTGTCACAGCGGTGAGACTGGTTACTATCAATACAGCACGTTATTTTCGTCTCTTCGACAGAGGAGAAATCGTGCCAGGTAAAAAAGCAGATATTGTTCTGTTTAACGATAATATTGAGGTAAAACATGTGATAAAGAATGGAAGATGGGTTGTAAAATCGGGCATTCTTCAGGGAAAAACTGATAAGTGTGAACACGAAGCTGGTAGTAGTGTAAACGTTGTACCGGATTTGAACAGACTCAAGATTCATGCAAGAGGTGACAGGATGCGAGTGATCAAAATTGTTGAGAATAGCTTGTTAACTGAAGAGATAGAGTTGCGGGCAAAAATTGAAGACGGCCTTGTAGTGAGTGACGTTGTGAATGACATCCTGAAAATTTCAGTCTGGGAGAGACATAAAGGGACTGGTAATGTTGGAGTGGGATTCGTGAATGGATTCGGTATGCGTGAGGGGGCTATCGCTTCAACAGTTGCCCATGATTCACACAACATTGTTGCCCTCGGAGTCAATGATGAGGATATCGTGTTTGCTGTCAAAAGATTGAAGGAAATCGGTGGTGGTATGGTGGTTGTGAGAGATCAAAAGGTGATAGCCGAGCTCCCTCTTCCTGTAGCAGGACTCATGGCAAACAAAGACGTTGAGTCAATATCTAACCTTGAGAGTGCACTGAACAAGTTTTATAGATCGCTTGGTGGCACACTAAGAAATCCCTTTATGCAGCTAAGTTTTTTGGCGCTTCCAGTAATTCCGGAATTAAAGATAACCGACTTTGGACTCGTCAAGGATTTCGAAGTTGTGGACTTGTTCATTTGACCTTTTTATTATTTGCATGTTTAAATCTAAGATTTCCAAATTGAGGTGATAACTTATGAAAATAGCTTCATTAAACAGGCGTTCTCTTGATTTAGATATTACAACCCTTTATAAAATCCAGCATGAAACTTTTGATTTTGTCTATACTTTTGTCTTTTAATCTTGTGCATGTCCCGTACAAACATAAAAAAGGAATTGACTTAATTTATTATCGTAATATTGCGTCGAAATTTCATTTAAAATACAGGAGAGTTGGACATAACCTTTACATCGGTAAGCATGTTAAAGTTACCCCGACAGGTAAAGTTTATTTTAGGGGAAGGAGAATAACATTCCTGATTTTGAACGGCTATACGGATGCAAATAACTGGGCTTATCTCCTTTCAAAAATTGAGCATAATCGAAAGTACTACTGGGAGAGCAATAAGAAGGGATTTATTGTTTCTCAATACCCCCCGAGTGTTAGATTAAAAAAGGTAATAAAACATAGAGATAAAGTAACTTATGTATTCGAACACAATGTTGATATTAGACCGATTCTCAAGAAAAGTGGCAGGGAACTAATCCTCTTCTTCCCCCGTGGTTTTATTGAAGCCTATCCAAATTTATTCTCCAGCAAGTTAGTTAGTGGAATGTCATTTCAGCACACAATCTCAGGGTTTAAATTAAAGCTGCGACTTGCGAGGAATGTGGCGTACGCTTCAAGTAAATCGTTAAGAACTTTATCTCTGACACTCATCAAAAGACGTGGAAGAGATACTGTGAGAAGATCTTTCCGGGAGATTATAGTTATCGACCCTGGACATGGAGGAAAAGATCCTGGTGCGATTGGTTATCATGGGATAAAGGAAAAGGATATTACACTTGCAATTGCAAAAGAGGTCAAAAGGATAGCGGAAAGGAGACTCGGAGTTAAAGTCGTATTGACAAGAAATAGAGATGTTTTTATTCCATTGTGGGAGAGGTCCAAAATTGCAAACAGGCTTGGTGCCATGCTGTTCATCTCGATTCATTGCAATTATTCCCGGAACAGGTATGCGCGTGGCCTTGAGACGTATTTTCTTTCAAATGCAAGAACAAAGTGGGAGAGGGCAGTTGCCGCGCTGGAAAACTCATCTGTAAAGTACGAAATTGGATATAAAAAACAGTACGAGATGGTCAAAAAAATTCTCGGTGATATGGCCCAGAACCGTTATCTCAAGGAATCTCAAATATTGGCTCAGTATGTGCATGAGTCTATTCTTTCAAAAACAGGAGCTTATAACCGAGGGATTAAACAAGCTGGATTTTACGTTTTATTGTTTACCCACACCCCATCAATACTCGTTGAAGCAGGTTTTATCACCGACAGGAGGGAGGCAAGGAAGTTGAGAACAAGGTGGTACATAAGGAGAATTGCTGAGGGAATAGTGGATGGAATATCATTATACATAAACAAATACGCGAGCCGTGCGTATTGAAAGTAGAGGGGAGAATGAAAGGTGTAGAATTGGTCCCTCAACAAATCGATGAATACAAAATAGTATCCTTACTTGGAGAAGGCTCCACCGGGAAGGTTTATCTTGCAGAAAAAGATGGCAGTCACTTTGCTCTAAAGCTTCTTGAGAGGGGTAATATTCAGGAATTAGTTTCAGAATTTTTCATTTTGAAGGGACTAAAACACCCCAAGATTATCAATGTTTATTCCGTAAATCTAAAAGATGATGGGGCATACGCAGTCCTTGAGTATGCTGAAGGTGGTAGCTTACAGGGGAAATATTTCAAGGAGAATTGGCGGAAATTTGTTGAAAGAGTTGTTAAGGATATACTTCCGGCACTGGGATTTTTGCACCAGAGGGGAATTCTTCATGGTGACATAAAGCCATCCAATATCTTGATCACTTCAGAGGGGACTTACAAACTCTCGGACTTTGGTGGTATTCAGAAATTTCTTGACCTCTATTCACTCGCAAAGGCAGAAACACTGACTCTTGACTATACTGCCCCTGAGATTTTGAGGGGGGAAAGAGCAACTACGCAGTCTGATCTGTATTCACTCGGTATATTGATGTACGAAGTTTTAACGGGTAAGTTACCGTTTGAAGGTTCAGTTGAAATTGTTGTAAATGGACACCTGATGGGGATTGTGAATCCTCCCCACCATATCAATCCTGAGATACCTGAAAGTCTGTCAAATTTTATTGTAAAAATGCTCGAAAAGTCCCCGGTGAGAAGACCCGCTAATGCGGAAGAAGTTAGGTCCACTCTATCGAAAATACTTGAAAATAAATCCTACCAACCGGAGTGGTCAGATTTTTCGGTCTTTGTTGGACGTGGTAAAGAATTGAGAATTGCCGAAAGTCTCTTTAAAAGAGTTATAGAGGGCGGAAAAAGACGCAACAACGTGCTCATCTTCTATGGTCCCGAAGGAATCGGAAAGTCGACACTGGCAGACGAGATTGTTAGTAGAGCATATTTGCAAGGGATTTTTACAATCAAGTTTGATCTAAAATCCGACAATTACTCCGCCTCTTTAAAAAGACTCGGAAAGTTTTTGGAGAATTTTGTAAATCAAAAACTCCCGGAGATTGGCAATTCCAATCTCAGACAGCAGTTTGTGAGTAATATTTACAATACACTAAAGATTCTCAGTAATAAATTCCCGGTGCTTATTGTAATTGATGAGTTTCCTTCTGACGACCATATCAGCTGGCAGATTTTTTCCGATATTTCGAAATTGATAAAGAGAGATAGGATAGGAATAGTCGTTTTCTCCCAGGACATTGTAAGATCTTACATAAAAGGTGTAAACAATATCTACAGGTTAAATCCATTCGGCCCGGGGGTTGTTAAAGAACTTTTAAAGGATAAAAAATTGAATCTGAGCAAGTCAGATATCTCAAGGATTTACAGGATCTCAAGAGGT
>Ga0256833_1000952_pt1 | contig 21829 bp, 19 predicted proteins | sample 356284metaG_FD_190535 | JGI IMG/M metagenome (GOLD analysis project Ga0256833, IMG submission 190535) | Hydrothermal vent microbial communities from Mid Atlantic Ridge, Atlantic Ocean - 356-284 | ecosystem: Environmental > Aquatic > Marine > Hydrothermal vents | place: Atlantic Ocean: Mid... | reverse complement strand
AAAATAAACCAAAGATGCCCTATCATGACTAGACGTGAGTGGGAGAGATATCGGCCAAGCACACGAGTAATTACAAGCTATCCTATTTACTGGGCTGCGCGGGTCTACGTGGAGACGGTACGAGGATGCAGCAACTACACCTTTCCTAGCCTAGAGGATCTTATACCAGTAGAGTATCTTCCCAGTAAGCCCCGGCCTGGATGCGCTTACTGTAGTGTGATCCACCTATGGGGGTACGCTAGGAGTAGATCAATAAGCCTAGTATATGACGAGATAAAAAAACTAATAGATGAGGGGGCTAGGCGCATAGTGCTCAGCGGCCCAGATTTCCTAGACTATGGGAGGGATTGGCTAATCGAGCCTAGGCCCCTTGTTAATCCCTTCACTCCACCCCCTAATACTCGGGCTATTGAAGAGCTCTTACACCGACTATACTCTATACCAGAGGTTTCATCTGGAGAAGCGAAGATAATGGTTGAGAATGTTAAACCAAACTTGGTTACCGAGGAGGCGGCCCGCGTACTGGGCAAGTATTTGAAAGGAACCCCTGTCCATCTCGGAGCAGAGACAGGTGATGATAATCTGCTCAAAGCGCTCGGTCGCCCTGCTTTTACAAGCGATGTCTTTAGGGCAATCAGGTTGCTGAAAAAATACGGCCTACGCCCATACGTTTACATAATGTATTGCTTGCCCGGCGAGACGCCCAGGTCTGTACAGAAAACACTACGGTACATGGAGAAAATATACAAACTCGGTGCTGAAAAAATCACTGCGTACAAGTTCACACCATTACCTGGCTCGTATTTGGAGAAAATACCGGCCTCCGCGCTTCCCTGTAAGAAGGGAGTTCACCCGGTAAAGGCCAAGGCAATAGAGCTTAATAAGAGGTCAAAAAAGAAGATGATAGGAAAAGTGCTACGCTTTATAATTGTTGATTACTCTAAGCGCTATAAGGGCTATATTGCTTATCCTCTAGCACACGGCCCGGTAACAGTGATAAAGACCGGGAGCGAGGAGAAGAGGATATCAAAGCGGTGCATAGTTGATGCTAGAGTAACAAGTATTATAAATGATAGGGTTGTAGAAGCGTACTTAACAAGAATAGTGCGCTGCAAACAAGGGGGGATAGAGGCGCCTTAATAATATTTATCAACTATCTTCTGTAATTTCTCCACTAATTCGTCTATTTTGTTGAGATCGTTCTTCATTAGTGCCGTGTTCTCGGTTAGTAATTGCGCTCCTTTTCTTGCAAGATAGAGTGCTTTTTGTAGAAGTTCTCGCTCGTAAACAGCGCCTACGATAACCATGTATTCGCTCAGCGTCGCTATATTGTATCTAACCTCCTCTTCCACATAGTCTAGGTTGACTTCGCCATCTAATGCTTTCTCCAATCTTGTTCTTAAGACTCTTAGCTTACGAATATAGTTAAGTGCCAGCATTTGTAGCTCTTGGTCATCTATGTCCTTTCTTAGGCGATTAAGGACACGATTAAGCCTCTTAACAGTCCGAGCGTGTAGATCAGTTACATCCTCTAACGTTCTTAACAGCTTATATGGATCAGCTCGTGCCATTTTCTCGTTCCTCAGGAAGAGTTAACAGCTACACAGAGTGACTTATTATGATTAATTCGCACATTTGTTAGCCCGGATGATAGTACTATAAATAATGTTGAGGCGGCCCGGGTCCAAGCCTTGTATGCGGAGACTTGTTGCGCCTCGCTTTACTTCCCAGCTACTTCTTTATTACTCTTACAGTCGCTATGGAGTTATCAGCTATCCCATACTCTGGTAAACTCGACCCGTTAACCCATACCTCGTTTACGGGGACGTTTTCATCAAGCTCTACTCTGTACTGGAATCTATGCCTTCCAGCAACCACTATTTCCACGTACTCTCCTTCCCCTATCTCCTTAAGAAGCTCTGGATTAAGTTTCGCTATTCCCTCCTTTATATCATCGTGGAATCTTAGTCGAATTCTTCTCTCCCGTGGTTTCTTCTGTTGACCGAATAGCTGGGTCGCAGGCGGTATAAGTGATAAGGCTGTTCTAACATCGATTTTCCTCTTAGGCATTTCCTCTTCTTTGTCTTGCTTCTTTTCCGGGGGTGTCATTATCTAGGCCCCTCTCCTTGTCTCACTAAGTAGATCCGAGAAGAGATACTCGTTTAGGGTAATATTTGTCTTAACGTTCCTGGGGCCTAGCCATATCTTTGACCGATATCGTTTAAACTAGCCCCATTAATGAAGTCTCGTACAGCTTCAACAACCTTGTCTATGTGGATACGTACTTGGTCCCATGTATCGCGGTCACGTAGAGTCACAGTGCTATCCTCTAATGATTGATAATCGACGGTTATAGCTGCGGGAACACCTATTTCATCTATCCTCGCGTATCTTCGGCCAATGCTGTCCTCCTCGTCATATAGTGTGTAAAAGCCGTTATTCATGAGCTCTATCCATAGCTTCTTAGCGAGCTTAACTATCTGAGCATCTTTGACAAGCGGGAAGACTGCTACATCTATGGGCGCGATTCTTCTCGGTAGACGGAGCACCACTCTTCCATCCTTAACTGTGTAGGCGTGATCGAGAACCACGTAGAGGATTCGCTCTACACCAAATGATGGCTCTGCGACGTGCGGGATAAACCTCTTGCCAGTAATCTTTTCTTCTCTCTCAACCACTGTGATCTTGTCTCTTGGTATCCTTGCTCCCGCGACCTCTATATAGCCTTTTTCTTCAAGCTCTTTGATGGCTTCTTCTACATTAAGTCTAGCTAGTTCTTCAAATATGGTTTTTGCTCTCGACTTAAAAGTTCTCCCAATCCATGCCTTGTCCCATATCAATTGCTTCTTCTTAACAATAATTGGCTCCCTATATTGTTTAAAGACTCTAAGATCTTGGCCACTATACTTCATGTGTCTACTAAGATCATAATCCGTCCTATACGAGTGGCCAGAGACCTCTATCCACCCATACCTGCTTACGTGCACTAATTGATCAAATGTCTGTGCCGAATAATGAGCACGCTCTTCCGGAGCCTTTTCGTCGAAATACATATCGCTATACCCTATGCCCAGTGCGTGCATGAACTCTTGTGCAACGAGCATCCAGTAGCCAAGCCAAGGTGTGAGAATGATCTTATCCCGTATGGCTTCCTCAACATCTACTTCGAATGGTTTCTCCTCTCCGTTCTTCTTCGCATCAACTGTTAGGACGCGTATCTTCCTCCTAGGCAGCCTATCCATTAGCTCAGATATTAGGTCGTTACTGAAAGGCTCTTCGGGGTCGAAAAAGAACTCTATTTCAGCGATAGTGAACTCTCGTAGACGGAGCATACCCTGTCTGGGGGAAATCTCGTTACGCGCCACTCTTCCTATCTGGGCTATTCCGAGTGGTAACCGTTTCCTTGAGACCTCGTAGACTCTCTTAAACGCTACAAACATTCCCTGAGCGGTCTCCGGCCTTAGATAACCTATATTAGAGCTATAAGGCCCTATAGTCGTCTTGAATAAGAGGTTAAACAACTTGACCTCACTTAAGGGCCCGCCGCAAACGGGGCAGCGTAGATCATGTTCCCGTATAATATTTGTCATTTCCTCTACGCTGAGCCCCTCGGCTTTAATGCCTAGCTTCTCCTCGATAAGGTGATCGGCTCTGAACTTTCTACCACACTTCATGCACTCAACAATAGGGTCTGTGAAGTGCTCAAGATGCCCGCTTGCCTCGAACACCTTCGAGGGGGCTATTATAGGGGTCTCTATCTCTACAACTATGTTCGAGTGCTTTTTTATAAAGAACTCACGCCATAAGCTAATTATCTTATCCTTTAACCGGACTCCGAGAGGGCCCAGGTCGTAGAAGCCCGCGACCCCGCCATAAATCTCGTAGCTTTGCCAGAAGAATCCCCTGCGCTTAGCTAGCTCCATAACTGCTTCGTGCCTATCCTCGTGCATGGAGTTTCCCCGCAAAGCCTAGGTACGAGGGGCCTATTATACTGCCTTTTAGGCTATTCTATTTTACAAGGGGTGAGGTTTTATGAGCATAGCTGAGCTATATCTCAGTAGGAGCAATATGGTGTTCGGGGGTATAGAGGCCCATCCACGCGACTCAGTAGCCCTAATTATCGGAGTACCTTATGACCATACATCGAGCTATAGGCCTGGCTCCCGTTTTGGCCCCCAAGCTATTCGCTCGGCAGCTAATAATATCGAGTTCTACTCGCTAAGATCATCTCTCGACGTTGACGAATACAAGATAAGCGATCTAGGCGACATAGTTCTCCCAATTAACCCGAGAGACGCAATACATCGCATCGAGAGGGTTGTATACGAGGTCAAGAACAGTTATAACAATAAACTCGTCATAGCGCTGGGCGGCGAACATACAATAACCATAGCAACCTACTCTGCGATGAGAAGAATAAGCGATGCATGCCTCTTAGTCTTTGATGCCCATTTTGATCTACGGGACCAATACATGGAGGATACACTGAGCCATGCATGCGTGCTTCGTCGCATAGTTGAGAGATACGGGTCAAGTAACGTTATGGTTGTTGGTGTTAGGGCTTTTACACGGGAGGAACTGGATTACGCAAGGAAAGTAGGAATAGAATATATAACTCCGATAGACTTAAGGCTCATAGGCATAAGGGGTGTAGTAAACAAGATAACCAGGTGGCTAAGAAGCAACTGTAACAAGGTGTACGTATCCATAGACATGGATGTATTTGACCCAGCATACGCGCCTGGCGTAGGAAACCCTGAACCCGATGGCCTAGCTCCTTGGCAAGTCTTCGACATACTGCATAAAACCATTCTGGAGAGCAACGTCGACCTAGTAATGGCCGACATAGTTGAGGTGACGCCGCTACAGGACTGCGGCGGGATAACATCCATACTGGCCGCGAAAACAGCTGTAGAGCTAGTGGCCTTAAAGATCTCATCCTCGAGGAGGAGGCAGTAGCAACGCTAAGCTAAAAGCTAAAACATGTAACGGCTTAATCGCCTTATCTCTATATGGCTCTTATAAGCTTTCTTCCCGGGGGGCGAACCTTGTACACAACCCTATAGCCGCAATAGGGACACTTTATACTAGGCATATACTCTAAGTCGAGCGCTGTAAACTCCATCCCGCAGCGGCCACAACGATAGCGTATAAGCCCCTTGTCGCGGACGGGCTCGTATTCTTCATACTCTCTGGGCTCGTATAATTCCATTGATCTCTCCCACAAAGTAGCATACTTGCGCGAAACCCTTATAAGAATACTCTCTGGGAAACATAGCGCGGAGCAAGAAAATACAGAGCTTTGGCAAGGGATGCGTATCCTATGAGTGGAGAACTCTCATCACTTTGCGGCGGTCTTCCACCAGAGCTCTGCGAGCAACTCGCACGCGAACAACAGGTTATCAAGATACGGTTAGAGAGAAGAAAGCACAGAAGAGAGGTAACTATCATAGAGGGCTTGGACGAGAAAGAGATAGATCTCAAGAAGCTTGCCTCAGAGCTGAAATCGAGACTCGCCACGGGCGGTACCTATAAGAATGGTCACATAGAGCTCCAGGGCGATCACCGGCACAGGGTTAAGCAAATACTGGTAGAGATGGGGTTCCCCGAGGAAAACATAATAATTGTAGAGTAAGGAGAAGGGGATAATTATTTAGTGCTGTTTCTTATCTACTCACTTAACACGTTTTTAGATACAGTATCGGCTTAGATTATTGCGGGTTCCTAAGCATAGTGGAGGACATAGTTACGGAGAGAAAAACATATAAGCCCTTTCCTTGAGAATAGGATGTTACGGGCTTTAAGGGTTTCGCTTCTCTGCGGGGGTAATCTGGATGGAAGAGGAGATTATACAGGAAGAAAGGCACAAGCAGAGCGAGTGCCCACCAGAATACATAGTATTCGATGAGGAGAGAGGCGAATACATCTGTACGCTCACCGGCGAGGTGGTTGAGGAAAAGGTCATTGATAGTGGGCCTGAATGGCGAGCTTACACCCCGGAGGAGAAGACGCGTAGAAGCAGGGTAGGGAGCCCGCTCACTCACACGCTTCCTGACTACGGTTTACTAACAACCATATCTAGTTACCGAGATGCATCTGGTCGTAAGCTTGAGGCTAGAATAAGGCTTGAGGCTAGTCGTCTACGCAGATTGCAGGCAAAGCTTCGTGCAGCAACCAGTATAGAGAAGAACATAGAGCAAGCGGTGCGCGAAATAACCAGGTTCGTTGATGCGCTCAATCTTCCACGGAGCATAATTGATACAGCAATGATGATTTATCGCCAGGCAGCGGAGAAAGGGCTCGTCAGAGGCCGCAGCTTAGAGTCCATGGCCGCTGCGGCGGTCTATGCCGCGTGCAGGATACGTGGCATACCTCGAAGCATCGATGATATAGCCGAGCTTGTTAAGGGCGGTAGGAAAGAAGTAGCTCGCTGCTATAGACTTATTGTGAGAGAACTTAAGCTGCGTATGCCTATAGTTGATCCTGTCAGATACGTGTCTAGAATAGTTTCGGCTCTCAGACTAAGCCCCGCGGTTGAGAGACGTGCAGCAGAGATTCTTATACAGGCGCGTCGCCTAGGGCTTACGGCAGGAAAGGATCCAGCGGGGCTAGCAGCTGCCGCTATATACATAGCCGCTCTCGAGCTCGGAGAGAGGCGTACTCAAAAAGAGATAGCAGCCGCAGCTGGTGTAACAGAGGTTACTGTGAGGAATAGGTACAAGGAGCTCGTACAGAAGCTAAACATTCCACTACCTGCGCAGTAGCGTTGAAGAATTAGATCTCATGAGATAAAATTCCCCGTACCTCTTTTTAACAATACTCCTCGTGATTGATGGGAGCAGTATTCTAGTCTAATCCTAGTCTAATCGTGGAGACATATCTTAAATACGGGTTCCTTCTATTGTCCTCGTTAGTTGGCATAAGGGTTATAGGTGTAGGTGTTACATAGCGTGAGTGTCGCAGATGTTCGTAAGGAGAGATTCCTACGAGAGCCCGTGGTGAGGACTGAGGCAGGGTTAAGGCACTGGGTAGACGCGCTTGCTGAGTGGCTTGAAACCCGGTTAAGGAGAAGAAATAAAGACATGTATGTATTCAATGGGGGTCTATCTGTCTCCGGCCTTCAGCACGTTGGGAGACTGAGAGGCGAGGTCATTATCCCCGAGGTTCTTCGCAGAATATTGGCAAGTAAAGGGCTGAGAATAAAGCAGTACTTGACGCTCTATACGCAGGATGCGTGGAAGGGCAAGGAGAGCCAGCTTAGGGCGTTCGGCGACCCTGAGAAGGCAAAGAAGTATACTGGGTGGCCTCTTGTACGCGTGCCGGATCCTCTGGGCGAGCTGAGTAGCTGGGTTGAGAGATACTGGCTCGATTTCGGCCCGTATCTCCACGAGTTTACCGATGGCCAGGTAGAGGTTGTCTCGACCACTGATATGTATAAAGGAGATCTAAAGGAGTTTGTTAAAGAGGTTTTGAGAAAACGGGAGGACGTTAGAAAGGTTGTAAACAAGTATAGGGGTAGGAAGCCTTATCCGAGCGGCTGGATACCCTTTGAGCCCATCTGTGCTCGATGTGGTAGAATAGATGCTACAGAGGCTATAGAGGTAAGCGATGATTATGAAAGAGTTCGTTATCGATGCCGCTACTGTGGGAACGAGGGCTGGGCTAGTATCACGGAGGGGAAGCTCAACTGGAGAATAGAGTGGGTGGGTGTCTGGTGGGCTCTAGGGGTTGATTTCGAGCCTTATGGAAAAGACCATGCAACCCCTGGAGGAAGCCGTGATAGTGCTAACGAGATTGCAACAATTTTTAACATAACACCGCCAGAGGGAATACCATACGAGTGGGTAGCCTTAAGGAACCGTGACGGCGCCGAAGCTGATATGAGTAGTAGTGATTTCATAGGCTTCACTCCGCGTGAATGGCTGGAAGTAGCTCATGCAGAGGTATTGCGATTCCTCTTCCTCCGGACACCGCCCATGAGGAAAATAAGCCTAGGGCTCCACGAGGTGCCAAACTATTACAACCTATACTATAAGGCTGAGCGCATATTCTACGGGGCAGAGACAAGCGGCAAGGAGGAGGAAGACCTACTAATGAAGCGAAGCTATGAGCTAAGCTATGTCCGAGGCCAGCCACCCAGAGATCTCCCAGCCCAGCCACCTTACAGCCACGTAGCCATATTAGCTCAAATACTCCCAGAGAGCCTTTGGCGCGAAGAAGCCCTGAAAAGACTACAAAGAAGCGGCCACATGCCTCAAAGCCCTACTAGCTTCGATATACAGCGTCTAATGACCCTACTACCGAGGGCTAGGAGATGGGCTCAACTATATGCTCCGGATTATATGAGAGTAAAAATACTCGAGGAAATAGACAAAGACCTCATAGCCCAGATACCCCCCAAGTACAGAGATATGTTGAAGAGGCTTGGCGAGATCCTGGAGGGCTTAGACGAGTGGAGCGAGGACGCTATAAAGAAAGTACTTATAGAGTATACAAGAGGCTGGGGCAATGAGGAACGGAAAGAATTCTACAAGTACTTCTACAAGGTGTTCCTCGGGCGCGAGAGTGGGCCGAGGGCTGCTCCTCTCCTAGCACTACTTAGCAAAGAGTTCGTAGTTAATAGGTTGAGCAGCTTGTCCTAAAGGTTTTTAGGCATCATAGCCGTAGCCCTGGGCATGTTGGCTAACCGCTTAAGGGAATTGCTATAAGGTACTACTTTCTATTATTTATCCCACGTTACTGTTTTTAGGAAACAATGAAGAATAATAGACCCGGAGCCCTTACTGGAGGTGCCCTTAGTGGATTCTGGCCTATTCTCGGATACGTTTTATAAAAGGATGACACTCCAGAGACAAATACCCTACGAGTTTAACTCGCAGCGGCTCAGGTGCGTACTAAAATGCGTCTTCTCACTAAGCGAGGAAGAGGCACAGGTTCTAGCGTATTTGATAACTCATGAGCGCGGAGGCATAGCTAAGGATATCGCAGCTGCTCTAAGCCGTAACCCAGAGGTAGTGAGGCGCGCACTGAGAAGCCTATACGCTCGGTCACTAGTAGTAAGGAAACCTTACCCATTGAGAAGAGGTGGCCGGGCCTATCTATATCAGACACCGCCTGATCTAGTGAAAAACGTTGCAAGCATATGCGAGAAAATAGCATCACTTGAACAAGCTTTAATGAGAAAATCCTAGTCCTAGTTTTTCCCCTTTACACTCTTATCCTCTAGCATCGAGAGCCATAACATGGCTAGGTATCGTTTACCGTTAAAGTAGCGCGTCTTCACGCCCCGCTCGCTTAGACGCCTGTCTATAGTCTCGGCGCTCACCCCCATCGCGTCATGAGCATCACTGGCTATGATGAAGCTATTCATGTAGGCAAATGATGGTATCCATGTCACGTATTCCCGGGCATATCTGAATACAGATCTTGCCGCCTCATACACTTCTTTAAACTCTCTTGGGAATAGCGATGAGCAGCCCGCCTGGGTTACTAGCACCCCGTTCGGCGATAAAGCATTCTTAATTAACTTGAACGCATCAACATTATACAGGTGGGCAGCGATCTCTGACCCATAGGGATCGGTTAAATCCATTATTATGACGTCGAACTCCTCTCCCCGGCTGATTGCTTGTTTTATGTACTCGAAGCCATCCATGATTAGTACCTCTGATCTCTTATCATTAAAAGCTCCCTGGTGCCATTCTGGTAGATACTTCTTAGATACATTGATAACCTCTTCATCAATATCAACCATCACTGCCCGCTCAACAGTATTATGTCTTAGAACCTCGCGGAGAGTCGCCCCCTCACCGCCCCCTAGAATAAGTACACGTCTAGGATCTGGGTGAAGAGTCATTGCCGGGTGCACTAGTGACTCGTGGTATATGTATTCGTCGAGCTCTGTGCTCTGAATAAGATCGTCAAGTATAAGGCTTTTACCAAAGTACTTTAGTTTAGCGATTATGATACGCTGGAACTTTGACCTCGTCTGGTACAATATGTCCTCAACATAATATAGTGTTGCTAAGGGTCCCGAGTACTGATATAGAAGCAGAACATCATGTTGAGCCATACCGCATCCCCGTAGATACCTTGTCTATTCCACCGTCTCTAAAAAATTAGAAGATCAAGGAATATCAGCCGAGGGTACTTCGTTCATCGGCTCTCCTCAACCCTAAAGGCCTTCATCACTCCCTAGAAGATTATCCAGCGCTCTAGAATAGGGCATAGGTACTATTTTTGGGTAAGCCCAAGCCCGGGTTTGGGAAGATAATATGGGAGAGAGCACCTATGACGTCGTGGTTATTGGGGGAGGCCATAACGGGGCAATAGCAGCCCTTGTCCTCTCTATGCATGGGTTACGAGTAGCTGTTGTTGAACAAAACAATGTTCTCGGAGGACTGGCTGGCGGGAAATACGTGTATGGTGTACCTTCATCGAGATTCGCATACGTTATAGGCTTAGTTCCGGTGGAGCTCCGTGAGTGGTTGAATATATGGCCAGAGTCTTCCTACCCCGACCCCAACTGGGTGGAACTAGATAGCAATAATGGCGTTGTTTTCCGCTGGTGGATGGACGAGGAGAAATTAGTACGTGAATTCTTAGAAAACGGAGTAGACATTAAAGACTTGCTAAAAATGATTAAGAAGTTCTGGTCGTGTTACAAGAAGCTGGGCCTATACTATACTGTGAGTGCTCCGAGCAAGGAGGAGGCAGCCCAGCTCCTTGATTCATGCGGATTAGCAGAGATTGTAGCGAGTACGTCGAGAAAGATATTATCCGAGTTTATGCCTAGAAAGTACTGGGATTATTTCATCTATCCATCAATGCTTGATTCTAGCGGGTTTGTCTTAGCATACTACTTGCAAAACAACAATATTTGGGGCAGGCCTCGTGAATCAATGACGAGTTTTTCTAAAAGGATTAGGGAGAGCCTAGTACGGCTTGGAGTCCATGTGCTTCTAGGAAGTAGGGTTCGGGAAATCATTATAAGAGATGGTAGAGCATATGGAGTAGAGCTGTCCAGTGGGGAGAGAATAATTTCTCGAGCGACCCTATTCTCGGCACCGATAACCTCTCTCCTCGATATAGGGGGCTATGATCGCCTTGAGGAGTACGAGATAAGGCTTATAGAAAGAGCTAGGAGGAGCACGAGTCTAAGAAGTAGGGTTAAGAGGATAGACTACCTGTTCTCTGCCCAGCCTAATCCGCCCCTAGAACATGGGTGGAGAGATGTACCAATCTATGTTAAATGGTCTAGCGGGTTCGGTGGAGAATATACGTACGTGGGTCAGTATAATGGAAAATACCTTGTCCAGTTCAGCGGCTTCACAAACGATGCTCTACGAGTACTACCGCCAGGTACTAGCGAAGAGGAGCTAATAGGGTACGATGTAAGAGATCTACGTGTACAGGTAATTTGTTGTAGCAATTATACTGGGCATCCAGATCACTTACCAATGATAGATGATTATCTTTTTGATAAGCGTCCTCTACCTGGCTGGAATGACTACCGGACCTCCATACCATGTCTCTATCATGGTAGCGCTAGCAGCTATCCGGGCGGCGAGGTTAACGGGGTAGCTGGTGTTAACGCAGCGCTCAGAATCCTAGTTGATTTCGGGATTAAGCCCGACGTACCGCTTCCAGCCAAGGGCTTCATAGGGGACTATGTGGCGCGAAGGAAATGGGATACTAGATGCTAGCCGGAGTAATATTTTGTGATAAGGTCTTAGAGCGTTGGATTCTTTTATACTCGTTATACACTTTCCTCACGTGGGTGAAGTTAAGTGAAGGTATGGGAAGTTGCTAGGAAGCCTCAGGTAGTAGTGAGTGGTGATACTCCAGCCACCGTTGTTAGGGCCATGTTGCGGGACAGTGAGGAACCCATAGCGGTTATAGTGAATAACGAGAAGGAGATGAAGTATGAGGGATACGTGACTTGGCGAGAAGTAATACAGATAACTAGCCACTACTCACATCTCCGTGCAAAAGATATTGCACTCGATTACCCAGTAGCCTATAAGGAGGATGAAGTCGAGGAAGTAATACAGCGCATGCGCGAAGAAAAAGTATACGCAGTACCAGTTCTTGATTCCCCCGATAACCCTAGAGTAATTGGTGTTGTTAGCATCGCTGACATAGTCAAGGGACTAATGGCGGCTGGTTTCGAGCCTATAGCGGAGACAGTTGCAGAGGTTATGACCACGGAGAACCTAGATGACTACATCACGTACCAGGATGAAAGAGTAAACCGTGTATGGAGCGACCTCGTCTATCACGGAAAACTAGGAAAAGTCGTTGTGAGGAGTAAGGAGGAACCAGTACCAGTAGGACTTATAACGCTTAGAGAATTCGTCGCTACGGGCAGGTGGTTCTTCCACAGAGAGAGCGAGAGAGGGCTCAAATCAATAGCCAAAGTCCGCACCATAATGCTCCGCGGAGCACCAGTAGCGACACCAGAGACCCCAGTAGAGTACGCTGCAAAGATCATGGTAGAGAATGATTTCCCAATACTCCCAGTAATAGATGAAGAGACGGGCAAGCTCATAGGCGTGCTCACGATCTACGATGTCGCTAGAGCCTATGTGGAGGGAGCAAAGCCTGGTAGAGTGAAACCAGCCAAGAAGGCATTACTGCCAATAGAGGTGAGGCCCGAGGAGAGAGTCACTTATACAACAACGGGGACCATATTGCAACAAGTACTAGTCACCAAGCCTCCTGTTGAAACCCTTGCAGGGATAAGTGCAGCGAGTATAGCGCGTCCAGAATTACCAGCAGTAACGATAAACGACACTATAGAGCACGCTCGTAAAATGATGCTACGCTATAGGACTAACTACTTGCTTGTAGTTGATGAAAAAGGGCAAATTATTGGAGTTGTGACGAAGTGGGGGATGCTTAAAGCAATAGGGCTTAAGGGCCCAATATGGAAGAGAAGAGTGCACGATAGATACTTCATAGACTACGTCATGGACACCGATATACCGCGCGTAAAAGCGGATGATAGCATAGAGAAAGTCGCGTTATTAATGGCTCAGTCCAAGGCCGAAGTAGCTATAGTAGAGGACGAGAAAGGCCAGCCCATAGGCTTTATAACAAAGGACGACATCGTAGAAGCTTATGAGAGACACATGGCTGGCAGAGCCAAAGTAGAGAACATAATGACTCCGGGACGTATAGGGATTGTGCACCCGCATCACAGCCTATACCACGCAGTAAAGAAGATGAAGACATTCTACCTAGACGCGCTCACAGTTTACGACGGGTCGCAAATCCTAGGAGTGGTTTCAGCTAACAGGCTACCCTTCGTCGCCTACGAGGACGCAGTAACAGGCACAAAGAGCCGCCGCCTAATATGGGTAAGAAAGCTGGTCCGAGGAGCAGCACGGAAAGGACGATACGTAAAAGTAACACCGCTCCTAGTAGTCGACGCAATGGTTCCACTTAGAAACGTTTACGTGAAAACAAGCGATGACGTCGTGAAAGCAATAGAGCTAATGAACCAATACAATGTGGATGGAGTGCCTGTGGTTGACGAGGAGGGCAAAGTAATTGGAGTAGTCACTAAGACAGACATAATTAGAGAGCTTGCCAGGACAGCAAAGCTGCGCATAGAGAGAGGAGAAGTAGTAAAGGTTGAAGAAAAGAAGGCAAAGCCCCCTGAGGCCAAATAACGGCTCATAGGCGCCCATACCCTTTTTAAATCTGTGAAGGAACCTGGGCCCGTCTCTTCATAGACCTGGTAAAACGCTATTAGTTTGGGTGCAAAATTGTCTCGTCAGGGGGATGAGCGCAACCACCGACGCTTAGAATAAGTATAATCAACCGTTAGTGCTGAAGCCCAGCGAACGCGACCCGTTCCCCGAGGACGAGCCGTACAAGGAGAGTTGCCCCGGGTTCAAGCAATACCACATAGTTATCGCGCTGTTAGAGCTGCGGAGGCGATAACCGTGATTAGGTATGCATTAATACTGGCGGCCGGTCTTAGTAAGAGGATTGGAAAGCCTAAACAACTAATAATTATAGACAGGTATCCCCTCATATGGTATCCTATAGCCATTCTTCATAGCCTGGGTGTTACCGAGATCTGTGTTGTCACTAGAGATGAGATAGCAGATCCCGTTAAAGAGACGGCTAGGAGGATAATGGGCCGCGACCCCGTTAGGATAATAATTAATGACGAGCCAGAGAAAGAGAACGGATACAGCCTGCTCCTAGGACTGAAAGACTGCGGCTTTGGAGACTCTATGCACTACGTCTCTATGAGCGATCACATATACTCACCCTTTATCCCTGCGCGTCTAATGGGGTTCGGATCCAGCTCTCCGTACGTAATAGCTGGTGACAAAACCCCTATCTTCATCAATGTGGAGGAGGCAACGAAGATAATTAGCAATGGGTTGCAGGGTTACGCGGTGGGTAAGGAGCTCAGGTACTGGAGCCATATCGATAGCGGAGTCCACCTGGCTGATCCGAGAAAGGTTCTACCCGTTATCAGGAATAGTGCTCTTCTGAGCCAGGATGTTTTAAAACTAAATGATGTAACTAATTACCTTGGCAAGATAGGGGAGCTCGGAGTAGCAGAGTTTAGCGCATTACCTTGGACCGAGGTCGACACCATTACAGACGTATCCGAGCTCAGAGAGGGTAGGCGACGCGAGGTGATAAAGCATGTCATCAACTGGCTACACAGCTAAGTCTTTGAGGAAGGCTACGGATGGCATAGTGTCACGATACATAAATAGGAGAATATCGACGCGCATAACCTCTATGCTAGTGTCGATGAGAAACCCGCCCAGCCCCGACACAGTCAGCGTTGTCTCTGCCCTGGTTACCTCTCTAGGCGGGTTATTACTAGCCATAGGGCCTATGTGGATTGGCGCTATACTTGTCCAGCTCGGCTCCATACTCGACGGAGTTGATGGCGAGATAGCCCGGGCCCTCAATAGGCAAAGCAAAGGCGGTGCCCTATTCGACACAATGCTTGACCGATTAGCCGATATAGCCGTAATAACAGGACTTACCGTGGCCGCTTATCTTAAGGGGTACAGCCCAGCTCTTGTGATAGGCGCGTCACTCCTAGGGCTAAGCGCCGATCTCTTAGTCACCTATGTCCACTGCATAGGGGAGAAAATAGCTGGTAAACACCCCGTCTTAATAGGGAGCCTGCCAGGGATAGCAAGTAGAGATGTAAGATTATTCACGGTCTTCATCCTAGGTCTCCTAGGCGAACCACTCCTAGCTCTAGCTATAATCAGTATCTTAGGCCTAGTCTACACTATAGTGAAGACAGCAGAGCTATTAGTCTATATCAAGGACTAAGGGCTATACATACTTGCTAAAATACTAGTATGCTGCGCCTAAACCTAAATTAATTCAGTACTCCTAGTACCAATGATACCGGTGAGACGTAGAAGGAGGTAAGCTATGTTGCCCCATCCTCATGAAATCATAGAGAAAGCGCTACAGGAAAACCGGGCCAAACTCCTTGAGCACGAGGCACTCGCGCTAGTAGAAGCTTATGGAGTACCAGTCCCCGGCTATGGCTTAGCTAGAAACGCTGAAGAAGCAGCAGAAATAGCCGAGAAAATCGGCTACCCAGTCGTATTAAAGATAGTAAGCCCGGATATAGTGCATAAAAGCGATGTAGGAGGAGTTATAGTAGGATTATCTTCTCCTGAAGAAGTTCGAAAAGGGTTTGAAGAGATCATTAATAACGTTAAAAAACACGTCCCAGGCGCGCGCATAGAAGGCGTATTGGTACAGAAGATGGCTCCTAAGGGGGCAGTAGAGGTTGTTGTAGGAGCTATTCGCGACCCAGTATTCGGCCCAGCAGTGATGTTCGGGCTGGGAGGAATATTCATAGAAGTTTTCAAAGACGTAAGTTTCCGAGTAGTACCATTCTCTGAGCAAGACGCAGAAGAAATGATTAGAGAAGTAAAAGCCTACAAGATAATCAGAGGATATAGAAACATCGCCCCAAGAGACATAGACGCTCTAATAAGGATAATAATGTCGGTTCAGAGTATTATGAGAGAAAACAAGGAGATAAACGAGATGGATCTTAACCCAATCCTAAGCTACGAGAAAGGTAAGGGCGCCCTAGCCGTCGATGTTAGAATAATATTGAAGAAACAATAGAGATAAGACCGGAGAGCATTGTTTTCCCCAAGGATTCTGGCTGTGAAGAGGTACCCCGGAGACCCGGCTAACGACCCTCCCCATAAAGGGGAGGGGATGGGTAGAGCCCCGCATCACGGAGCCACTTAACCCATATGATAATGAAATAAACAAGCAATTAATCATGATATAGGTAGTTATGTTCTTGTAAAGCGTTATACACTGTGAATTATATTATTTTCATAAAATAAATAATAAGAAGCTATAAATATATCTTTGATTAGAAACTATTTTTATGTTTTATTAATCTAATATGATTTAATATGCAGTGATGGTGTTAAATAAACAATATATTATCTTATATATTCTAGGGAAGGCCATGCACGTGGAATCGTTATGGAGTTGAGGCCCTGGACTAAGGGGTACTATGAGCTGCCTTATTCTGAACACAATGAAGATAATATTTTCGTCCCATCGGCATAGGCGCTAGATCCGCTTGTAGCGGCCTAGCATAATAAGAGCCCTATAGATTTTACTATTAATGGTGCTTTATAAGGATCTAGCCCGACTGAATGGTCTCTTTTGGAGAAGAAAAACTGTATGGTGGCCTAGGCTCGTCAGCCTAGCTTCCTAGGCTTTGTCGTACTTGAATGGCGAGATTATGTTGCCCCACTTACTTTGTGCCTCTTTGAGCCTTCTCTTTTGCTCTCTTAGCACATCGAATAGTATTTTGGGCGTATCTGGTATCCCTTCATAGATTTTCCATATGCGCTCTATTTTAGCTAGGTGCTGTGGTACTCGTGTTGCGAATTCTTTTTCGTAACGATTCTCCGTGTACTCCTTATCGAGGTACCTCTTAAAGAGCTCTACAAGGTCGCTGTATATTGGTATGAGGCCTGTCGGTGTTTGTAATGCTTCTACCTCGTTGTGTACGCGTAGCTCCATCCACTTTAGCCATACTTTTTTATCGACCTTGTCAGCTATGTAGTTTCCTTCCTCGTCCTTGAGGAAGTAGTTTACACCAAATATTCTTGGTAAGTAGTCGACCTTTTCGGCGAAGTCTAGATGGAGTTTGATGAATGCGCCGACAGATATTGGTAGAAAGTCTAGTATAGCGAATGGGTTGAATTCGAGTCTCCCCGCCTTACCTAGGACTGCTGCTGTCTTCTGAGACTCGAGTGCAGCAGCTTTTGTTATAACCCCGTGTGTCCAGTCGAAGGCCTCTTCGACAGGAACCCATGTGTCGGGGTCGCGTCCACCGAATATCATTGCCTTAACTGGCACTCCGTGGGGGTCATTGTATCTAGGGTCTAGTCTTGGGAGATATTCTAGTTGTATGGTGAATCTCGCGTTAGGATGGGATGGTGGGATCTCGTTTCCTTCTTTATCCTTTTTACCCGGCCACCATTCCCCGGCAAAGTTTATGCCGGGTCGTGGCTCCCCCTCTTTACCGTTCCACCATACCTCGCCATCCTTTGTTAGGAGAACATTAGAGAATATTATCTCGTAGTTAGGGTTGGTGAGTATACTATAGAGCTCTGGATCGTCTCGTGGGTTTACGCCATCTATTATGCCGAACATTCCTTTCTCTGGGTTAACGGCTCGTGGTTCGCCGTTATAGGGCTTTATGATGGCTAGGTCGTCGCCTACAACGGTATCTGATGCAAAGGTTGTTGAGGTTTTGCCGCAGCCTGCGGGGAATGCACCGGTGAAGTATGTTACCCGGTCTCCTGGGCCCCTAACCCCTGCTATGAACATGTGCTCGCAGAGCCATCCTTCAAGGCTGCCCTTGTATATGCATAGTCGGAACATGGGCTTCTTTAACCCTATGGTGTTGCCGCCGTACTGTGTATTCACGGTGTACACGGTGTAATCCACTAAATCTATATAGATTCTTCTCTTATCTATGTTCTTTACCCAGCCGTTTTCATCTCTCTCACCAGTTGCGTGGAGGAAGCGTGCATAGTGCAGATTAGGGGCCTTCTCTACGAACTCGTCATAACATATACGGTAGAGAAGGTTCTCGTTATGCGCCACGTAAGCTGAATCAGTTACCTGTACAGCATGCATCGTGAATGGTGAGTTCTTTGGACCAAAGCAGTAAAAACCTACATACATTTCCCGGCCACGCATCATCCCCGGAAGAATGCTCTTGATCTCCCTGAGCCCCGTCTCCCTATCAAGCGTATTTATGAAGGGAATCTCCCTGCCTCCAGGGTATAGTATTCTGGTATTCTTACGATCCCTAGCAATATCGTGTGGCCCATCAAAATGCACTGTGTGTTTTGGATACTTGCTCTGAATCTCCTCACGGTTCTCTAGAGCTGCTTGGCGAACGTGATCGAAATCCTCCTTAGTACCAGTAATTAAGTAGACAGAGCTGGGCTGTGCAACCCTAATTATATCCGCTATCCATCTATGAAGCTCAGGATCATTGATGCTAAGAAGCTTCTCAAACATATCACTCGTCAAGGCCTTCTTAAGAACACTGAGATAGTCGTAGTCCTCTCCTACAAGCCTCTCCCTGGCCAAGACCGAGCACCCGCTAAAACCTCTAAATAGATTGAGCTACAGTATACTGCCCAAGGAGACTAGTAGGACAATAAGGTATTAACGAATTTTGGCGTAGAGACTTACACTAAGAGAAGGACTAGTAGGATAAAGATGAATTATAGCGCCTCAATTATTGGCGCTGATAAATAAATCTGAGATAAGTTTGGTGATTGGTGGGCCCGCGGGGATTTGAACCCCGGACCTCCGCCGTGTCAGGGCGGCGTCCTAACCAGGCTAGACGACGGGCCCGCCCCTCGGGAGGGGCTCCACGTTGTAGTAAAATACTTCATGTAGCTACCGGGTTAAGTCTTTATTGTCGTTTCCAGCTCATTGCCTTATGCTTCTTATGGAGTTCAGTATGTCTCTAGCCGTTTTTACTGGCTCGTTGCTTTTTGTTATCGCTCCACCCACTATAATTATGTCTGCCCCGGCTTCTGCTAGCTTGGGCGCGGTCTCAGCATTTATTCCTCCCGCCACGGCTATGTATACTTTAAGTCTCTTAGAGAGTCTTCTTACAACTTCTACTATGTCGCCGGCTGTTAGGCCTAGCGCTCTTTGTGCATCAATGCCGATGTGTAGTTCAATGATATCTACTCCTAGGGTCTCGAGCTCCTCTGCTCGTTGCTCGATGTTCTTTACTGCTATGAGGTCAGCTATTAATGCTAGTCCTTTTTTGTGTGCTTCTCTCGCGGCTGTCTCTATTGTTTCGTCAAGTGTGCAAGCTAGCACGGTTGCTGCGCTAGCTCCCGCGTCAGCTACTATTCCTACTTCGAGGGCTCCCGTATCAGCTGTCTTGGTATCAGCTATTACGTGTACTGGGTCTATGCTCGCTTTGAGCAGCTTTATGCTTATTGAGCCGAATGATTTTATTAATGGTGTACCAGCCTCGGCCACCCAGTGTTCATGGCCTAGTTCTCTTCTGAGCATTGATGCTAGGTGTAAGGCTTTCTCTATATCGGTGTAGTCTAGGGCTACTTGTAGCACTGGTTTCTCTCTATTAATGAAGTCTATGAGTGGGGGCTGCATAGCTCCCTCCAGGAAGACCTGTGGGGGGCTTCTCTATATTTTTCTCAGAGGAGTAACATGCCCGGGGGTGCAGTGTCGATGCTTTACCTAGTCGGTGCCGGGCCTTCAATAGAGTACTTGAGTCTAAGAGCTATAGAGATTTTGCGCCGAGCCAGTAGAGTATATGTAGATACGTATACTAGTATAGCGCCTGGACTGGATGCTGAAAACCTTAGAGCGTATGCTCCAGGAGCCGAGATAGTTAATGCTGATAGGAGGATGCTGGAAAACGAGTCTACAAAGATAATTGAAGAAGCGCGTCACATGGACGTGGTCGTGCTTGTGCCCGGGGACCCCTTGTTTGCAACAACTCATATATCGCTCATTCTTGAGGCTTACGAGAAAGGTGTTGGCGCTGAGATCGTGCCCGGGGTTTCTGGGATACAGGCTGTTATTGACTCTACTGGTTTGCAGCTCTATAAGTTCTGTAGACCTATTACACTAGTCTACCCCGAGGGCTTTAAGCCTTTTAGCGTAATTGAGACTATATGGGATAATATGCGTAGAAATCTTCACAGCTTGTTATTGCTTGACCTGAGATTGGATGAGAAAAAAGCTATGACAATTAAGGAGGCAATTACAATACTGCTCGAGCTCGAGAAAGAACTCGCTAAGGAGGTCAACGGTGATTTAAAGATAGCGAGCAGTATTGTTGTCGGTGTTGCGCGGGCTGGGCTACCGGGCTCAAAGTGTAAAGCGGGTAAACCAACAACGTTGCTCAAGGAGGATTTCCCGCCGCCGCCTCATAGCTTGATTGTTACTGCTCCCCGGCTTCACCCTCTCGAAGCCGAGGCGCTGCGAAGGCTATGTGATTGTACCGAGTGCTAGAGGCACTGTGCTCCTCCTACTATAGATGTGTGAGCGGTTTCTGCTCCCCCTCTTCCACGTACTCGCAGCTCCTTGGTATAAGTATTAGCATTGGGCCAGCATCTGTCGTCTCTACGAGTATAGCGGCTATTGGCGCTTTTTTATCATCTACTTCTACATGGAGTTTAAACATTTTTACGGGAGAGCCTGTCTCCGCGGCAAAGGCTAGCGCTACTGGGCCCCAGTAGTTATCTATCTCGATGTCCCCAAAGACTATCTTACCCTTGTCTACACGTATACTGTTTATCTCGACAGCATTTTCGCTCCTAAGTATAGCTTCTACGTTGTTTTTACCAAATGTTGCAAGAAGACAGCCATCTATCACTATAAATGGTATGGACTCTGTCTCAGTATCTAGCGCGGCAACCCCCAGGTCAAGGAAATGGCATACTATTTGACCACTATCCGGGTCTATGGCCCCCCTCATCTGCATTAGTATCTCAAACACCGTGTAAGGAATTGTAAAATATTTTTCGAGACCCAGCCTCAGCCTAGCCACGGCTACCCCCACCAAGTACTCCTAGTGCCTCGTTCAGCCCCAGTCTAGCAGTGCAGTATAGCATCTTATTCAACTGGTCTAAGCCACCTTTAGCAAATAGTAAAGCACGGTCTCTATATCGGCTACTATATAGCTCAACCTAGTGTACTCGTTCGGCTGATGAGCTGTCTCATCGCACGTCATCCATACTATAGCTGGGTAACCATTCTTACGCAAATACCTAGCCACGGTTCCTCCCCCTATGCCTACTGGCTTGGGATTTAGCTCTCTTGTGGCCTGTATAGCTTTCAGAAAACCTTTTACGAAGGCATTACTGGTATCGGTTGGTTCTCCAGCCTCGTCGAACCCAAGTATATCTATTTCTACCCACGCCCCAGTCCTTGTTCCAAAATAGTATGCATGCGACCTGATCTTCTCTATAACCTCTCCTACGCTATGTCTTGGGAGTATTCGGCAATCCCAATAAACGACATCGGTGCCTGGTATAGTGTTTAGGTTACCGATGTTCTCCTCTTTCCTCGTTGGCTCACAAGTAGATACAGGAGGATCGTAGAGCTGATCATAATCCGCGAGGCTCTCGTGCAGCAGCTTGTCGAGCTCGAGGTTGAACATCATTCCGAGGCGGTGAGCATTCAAGCCCATATGGGGCATGCTTGCATGCGCTTGCCTCCCCTTCACCGTTACTTTGAAGTGGAGAATGTGCTTCTCAGCGACTATTACTTT
>Ga0256833_1000951_pt1 | contig 21837 bp, 15 predicted proteins | sample 356284metaG_FD_190535 | JGI IMG/M metagenome (GOLD analysis project Ga0256833, IMG submission 190535) | Hydrothermal vent microbial communities from Mid Atlantic Ridge, Atlantic Ocean - 356-284 | ecosystem: Environmental > Aquatic > Marine > Hydrothermal vents | place: Atlantic Ocean: Mid... | reverse complement strand
CGTTACCGCTAATATTGAAAACCAGAAAGATTTTATCATCACTCGGATTATTATCAACCGTTGAAATAGAGCTTTCTTCCCAATTAACATCGTACAACCATTCACTGGCATTAATTCTGAACTCTGTAGACAATACATTGCGTTTAAATTTTATTACATTTAACTTTTTAATATAACCGATTTCCTTCCCTTCATTATCGGTAAGCAATACATCAAAGAAAAATGAGTTTTCTTTCTTTTCAACCAGTTTCGCTTTACTCATCAATTTACCGTTGGCGCTGTTTTTCAAAACAAATTCACCTACACCAACCGGCAAAAAAACTACATCATTTCTTTTATTTTCTTGATTATCGTCCACTAAAATAGCCGAGGTTTGCAAAGTGGCATCCAAAAGAGCAGGATGTATTTCATATTCATCAAAATCATCAACAGACGAGGCGTCAAGCTCAAGCATGGCGACCGCTTCACCGCTTTGGATGACAAGATTATTCACCCCTCTGAAAACTTTTCCGTAGTTTAATCCGTTATTCATCAAGCCGGTATAAAAATCATCCTTGTTGAATTCGCTTGAACCGAAATCGGTTCCGTTACTCTCGAAAATATTTTTGACATCTCCGGTAACGGATGTTGCAATTGTACCGGTAACGTTCAGCGTCCATCCGGAATCATCAGTATTGTTCGTGTTAATTGCCTTGCTGAAAACTTTAAATCCGGTTTCCGAGCCGTTTAGTTCTTCGAAAATCACTTGAAGTTTTACGGGCTTTTCTTCCTTAACAGGCAACAAATTGGCAAATGTTACTTTATTGAAAGAATATTGTTGTTTACCGAACGCATCAACGGCTGCACTTTGAACAGCTACCAAATAAGCGGTGGCGGGAAAGACCGGAATATTGAAAACTCTATGATCTTTCAACCATGGGATGTTACTTAACGATATAACCGATTCGTACACATGTTGTTTAATAACCGGTGAGTCCACTTTTTTATGAATCAGTGAATTAATTATCTTATCCCCACTGTCCGAAATTGATTTGCTTTTGCTTCTTTCCCGTTGCCCGGGTAAATCAACCCAATAACGTGCTTTTTGAAAAGCATAGGTTGGTAAATTCAACTTATTTCTATTGTAAACACTGTCATAGCCTTTCCAATTGATCGTATAGCCGTTTACATACAAAACAGCTAATGAATCAAGTATAACTTTCCAATCGTCGGTATCCTTCTTCAACGAAGGCAACCAGAGCGCTTCCAAACCGGGCATGGCTGCTCGTGCCATACTCAATAACGATGGGTGCGGACCCACTTCTATAAAATTCCGAATATCAAATTCCGCTAAAGTCTTAATTCCGTCATAATAATTTACCGCATTACGTATATGTTTTGTCCAATATTCAGCATCCTGAATTTCATTTTCCCGAATGAATTTTCCGGTTATGTTTGATACCAAGGGAATTACCGGTTGTTTAAATTCAATATTTTGAATCGAATTCTTAAATTCTTCCAAAATTGGTTCCATTAACGCAGAATGGAATGCATGTGAAGTTTTAATTTTTACAGTTTTAATATTTTTATATTTAGCAATCTCGATTATTTTTTCAACGGTTTCCGTTTTTCCGGATATAACGGTATTGTCCGGACCATTGATACCTGCAACCGAAACATCATTACCGGCTTCTTCGATCAAACCGTTTACAATATTCAAAGGTGCAAAAACAACAGCCATTATACCGTTGCGCGGCAAACTCTGCATTAACCGCCCGCGAACAGCTACAATGTGAAGGGCATCTTCCAAACTCATTACACCGGCATAGCATGCAGCGGTAATTTCACCGATGCTGTGTCCGATTAAAGCATCGGGCTTGATTCCCCACGATTCCCACAATTTGGCAACTGCATATTCTATTGCAAACAATCCCGGCTGGGTATATTGAGTTTGATGTATCTCCTCTTTATTCCCCTGATCCGAATAAAGAAGATTCAACAAATCTATCCCGTGATGTTCGCTGAGGATTTTATTACAGTAATCGACCGTACTCTTGAAAACAGGATGAGTTTGATACAACACTTTTCCCATACCGAAATATTGAGCACCTTGTCCCGTAAACAAAAACGCCGTTTTACCCGTTACGATTTCCCCGGTTGTTTTAACGGATGGCTCCGTACCCTTACTCAAATAATTTTGTAAAATACTTTTTAGCTCTGTGGCCGAAGAAACTACGGTTGCAAATCTGTTTTTAAAATGTTTCCTTCCCGAATTCACGGTATATGTCAAATCGCCAATCGAAACGGAATCATTTTTATCCAAATACGTAAAATATTTTCCGACCAAATCGTCTACGGCTTTTTTATTATAACCTGAAACCGTAAACAAATGTGAAGTTCTATCCGTTTTATTTACTTTTCTTTCATGAGGAGGAGCTTCTTCCAAAATTACGTGAGCATTTGTACCCCCAAAACCGTAGGAGCTAACCCCTGCTCTTCTTTTTGCATTCGAACTGTTCCAAGGCACGGTTTCCGTAGGAATTTCAAACGGTAACGTTTCAATCGGTATATGCGGGTTTATCTTTGTGAAATTAATATGCGCCGGAATAACACCATGATGCAAGGACAAAGCGGTTTTGATAATACCCGCAATACCTGCAGCGGATTCGGAATGACCAATATTTGTTTTAACCGAACCGATATACAGAGGTTTATCTTTCGCTCTATTGCCAAAAACTTCCGCCAAACCTTGAACTTCGATTGGGTCGCCCAAAATTGTTCCCGTACCGTGTGCTTCAACGTAATCAATTTCATCCGGAGTTAATCCGGCGTCTTCCAGAGCCTCACGAATTGCTTTTGCTTGTGCGAGTTTATTCGGGGCGGTAATTCCGTTACTTTTACCGTCTTGATTAACTGCGCTTCCTTTAATAACGGCAATTATGTTATCACCGTCTTTTACAGCATCGGAAAGCCGTTTAAGGACAATCATTCCACAACCTTCACTACGGATATAACCGTCGGCATTGGCATCAAACGTTTTGCAACTTCCGGTAGGCGATAACATTTTTGCCTGTGAAAAGGCGATGTTAATATCGGGAGTAAGAATCATGTTTACACCGCCGGCAATTGCCATATCCGATTCACCGTTCTGCAAACTTTTACATGCAAGATGAACGGAAACCAGCGAGGAGGAACAAGCTGTATCCAGTGCAACGCTCGGTCCTTGCAAATCGAGTGTATAAGAAATCCGGTTTGCCGCAACGCTTAAAGCGTTTCCGGTGCCGGAGTAAGCATCTATATTTTCCGGAATTCCTCTTTGAAATGATGTATAATCCATATTGCTTATTCCGAGGAAAACACCGGTTTTTGTTTCGGCAATTTCTTCAGGATTAATTGCCGCATCTTCCAAGGCTTCCCAAACGGCTTCTAAAACAAAACGTTGCTGCGGATCTATTTTTTTTGCTTCACGTGGTGATATTCCGAAGAAATGCGGATCAAACATATCCACATTTTTAACGAAACCGCCTTTTTTTGTTATCATTTTACCCGGTTGCGTTCCGCTCGGATCGTAATATTCTTCCACATCCCATCTGTCTTTTGGAATATCGGATATTCCGCTTTTGCCTTCCGATAACATTTGCCAAAATTCTTCTTTGGTTTCGGCACCCGGGAATTTAAGTCCAATTCCAATTATTGCAACAGGTTCTTTTTCTGTTCTTTTTCTTTCAGTATGTTTTTCACCGGTTACGGGTTTTCTCATCCCGGCAATATAATTTGCCAGTTTGTTAATAGTAGGATATTCCCATAAAAGCGTCGAGGGTAAATCGATGCCGAATTGATTTTCCAAATCCCCCACTAACTTTACAGCCTTTGTTGAATCGATACCGAAATGCGTAAACGGTTCGTCGGGGTCCAAAGAGTTTTTATTTATACTTAAGCTTTTTGCCAAATTATCAATCAACCAGTTTTTGATACTATTTAAGTCATTAACAGGAATGCCGGATTTTTTCGAAACAGCCTGCGCTTCTCCTGTGGCAGATTCAATTATTTTGTCTCCAAGCTTCCACTCCGCCATAATTTCCAGTTCACCATTCAAGTATGCCTTTTTTGTAGCCCTTCGTTGAATTTTACCGCTTGAAGTTTTAAAAATGGTTTTAGGTTTAATTAAGACAACCGAATAAGTTTGAATATTATGATTTTCCGAAACGGCGGAAATTATATCTTTAATAACCGCTTGCCAATCAACATTTTTCTTTGCACGGGCTTCTTGTACAATTACCAGTCTTTCTTTATTATCAATTTCCACGGAAAATACCGCACCGCTTGAGGGTCTGAGCAAATTATTCGCTCTTTCTACCGTGAGCTCAATATCCTGCGGATAATGATTCGTACCGTCTATAATAATCATGTCTTTCAAGCGCCCGGTTACATAAAGTTCACCTTCGTTCAAGAATCCCAGATCACCGGTTCTTAAAAACGGTCCCTCATTTGTGTTTGAAGTATATGCATTAAATATTTCTTCGGTAACTTCTTTATTTGCCCAATAACCTTTGGCAACATTTTTACCTTTGACCCATATTTCACCGATTTCATTCTCGTTTAATTTTTCAAGAGTATCGGGATTGACTATTGCTATTTCCTCTTCGAGCAACTGTGTTCCGCAGCTGATAAATTCTTGGATATTCTCAGGATTATCTTCCGGCTCAATGCGGTTTTCACGCAAAGCAAATTTGTTCAATTTGCATACTTTGGGGATTTCCGTGCGGTCAATACCGGAAACGATCAAAGTAGCTTCGGCCAAACCGTAGCAAGGATAAAACGCACTTTTCTTGAATCCAGCCGGTTCGAATATTTTACTGAATTCTTCAATGGTAACTGAACGCACAGGTTCGGCCCCGCTGAAAGCAACTTCCCAATTACTTAAATCGAGTTTTTCCACTTTGCTCGGTGAAGCGGCTTTGATACATAAATCATACGCAAAGTTCGGACCCCCGCTAACAACCGGCTTATCTTTGATATCCGAAATAATTTGAAGCCATCTTAATGGACGCTTCAAAAAGTACACGGGCGACATTAAAGTTGTATGAAAACTGCTGAACAAGGGTTGCAAAATTCCACCAATCAATCCCATATCATGGTAAATTGGTAACCATATCACACCTTCGTGTTCGGAGTACATTCCGAATCCATCTTTAATCATCACGGAATTGTAGAGCAGATTTTCATGAGTAATTATTACACCTTTGGGATTTCCGGTGGAACCCGAAGTATATTGTAAATATGCAATATCATCTGCCGCTACATCCGGCAGAATTATATTCCCTGTTTCAAGCGTATAATCATCGGTTGCCATCCATTCTATTTTACCGAGCGAATACTCACCGTTGCCGCCCAGTAGTTCATTCAAATCTTTATCGTTTTTCCACTGCTCAACTTGAGAAAGAACGCCGGACGTGGTAAGTGCAATTTTAGCTTTGGAATCTTTAATTATCGATTGCAAGCGCGGTAAAGTTTTCTTCAACCTCGGCGGGTCGGGTGGATACACCGGTACGGCAATTACGCCGGCATATAAACAACCGAAATATCCGGAAATGTAATCCAATCCGGGCGGGAATAATAAAAGAGCCCGTTCTTTTGTCAAATTTTTCTCATTTAACCGTGAAGCAATAACCTTGGCTCTTCTGTCCAATTCGGCATAAGTGATTACATCCGTCGTACCGTCATCATTCAAAAAAGTGAATGCCTTGGCATCGCCCAAACTATTGGAACGGTTTAACAATAATTCAACTAAAGTTTTTTCGTTGTAACTGTGCCCCATAATAACCCTAATAATAAATTTTAATAGGAAATTGAACCACTATTCGTGAATAATGGTTTTGTTATTCTTAAGATTCACCGTCTTAAGAATTTCTTGAATATCTATCAACAGATATTCAGTGCCTTCGATTTCCAACACATTGTTGCAAAACGGAATTCCTTTGCCGAAAGCGGAAGAATAAATATGTTTGGAACTTCCGTTCAGGTTGATAATTTCAATAACTTGATCAACAACTATTCCGTAAGAATAGCCGTTTTCTTCCCCAACCAATATTCTGCTTTCGGCTTCTATTTCTTTTGGAACTATATCCAGAAGTTCATACAAATTGAGCAATTGCACTTCCGTGGTTCCATATTTGAAAGCATTAAAGTCATTTTCAAAAAAGAAATTTTTGGGGAGAAAGTCTTTTGCTTTTAAAATTAACGGGACGCTTTGCATATCGACAGCAAAGATTTGTTCCGATAGTTTGAATGTGATAATATTTTTAATCATAACTCACTTAATATTTTTTTGCCTAAGGGTATAGGGCAAGAATCATTCCAATTAAAAAGTTGTTTTTTAACCGATTTTGCAAGACGGGAAATGAAAGAAGAGTTAAAAATTTTAACGGAAAGTAAAGAAATTTAACGGAAATAATTCACCGGATAAGTTGTCAAACTGATTATTTCAATAATCCGTATTTTTCCAATTTACTGTAAAGTGTGGGTTTGGAAATTCCGAGAATCTGCACGGCTTTTTGTTTGTCGCCTTTCACTTGTTCCAAAACGTATTTGATATGCCTTTTTTCAACTTCCTCGAGACTCAAGAGTTCTTTTTCCGTACCGTTTTTTTGCTTATTGTTTTTTCTCAACAAAATATTTTCTTTAACCAAAACATCGTTGCTGGAAAGTACCACGGCTTGCAATAAAATATTCTCCAGCTCACGCACATTTCCCGGCCAATCATATTCTTGCAACATTTCCATAACTTCCATAGGGATTTTCATAACGTTTTTGTGTAACTCCTTGTTTATTTTTTTCAGGAAATGAACAACAAGAAGCGGAATGTCTTCTTTCCTTTCGCGCAACGGGGGTAAATTTATCGTAAAAACCTTCAAACGGTAATACAAATCTTCACGGAATTTCCCTTCTTCAACCAACTTCTCCAAGTCGCGATTACTTGCGGCTATAATTCTGGCTTTCATCGGCAAAGTATATTCACCGCCTACTTTTTCAAATTCCCTTTCTTGCAAAACCCTTAATAATTTTGCTTGCAAATCGAGTGACATTTCCGAAATTTCATCGAGGAATATCGTACCTTCACGGGCAAGTTCGAATTTTCCTTTCTTATCTTTAATTGCGCCTGTAAACGCACCCTTAACGTGTCCGAACAGTTCGCTTTCCAATAGTTCACGTGAAAGTGCCGTGCAATTTACGGCTACAAAAGGCTGACCTTTCGATACACCGTTATAATGAATCACTTTGGCAATCAATTCTTTTCCCGTTCCGCTTTCACCTTGAATTAGCACGGAAACCTTATTTGAAGAGAGTTGCCCGATATTTTTAAAAATTTCCCGCATCGCCGGTGTGCGCCCGACCAAGCTGTTATCCAATTGGTATTCGAGGAAGTCTTCCGAAATGTATGCTTCGAGCTGCTGACTGACCGATTGAATTTTGAGTGCACGGTTAATTTTGATTTTCAATTGTTCCATGTCAATCGGTTTTTGCATATAGTCGAATGCGCCTTTCTGCATCGCTTTGATTATCGACGACATATCGTAATATGCAGTGAACAAAATTACTTGTATGTGCGGATCGTAATTTTTTACTTTTTCGAGTACTTGTATTCCGTTCATATCAGGCATAATCAAATCGCAGATGATGAGATCGGGACTGTATTTCTCAACGGCTTTCAAACCCTTCGAGCCGTTCTCGGCCAAAAATACTTTGTGTCCCAACTCTTTCAAGTTGACGTTCAGTATTTCACGGACTTGTTCGTCATCATCTATGATTAGTAATTTTGCCATTTTGCTATTAAATTATTAAAACAAGTGAATATAATGAATCACATCTTTTTTACAACATAAAATTAAAAATCTTTCCGATTAATCACTATTTTCTTTTCGGGAAGCGGAATTTTACGTTAGCCCTAACTTTAAGTACTAAAAAAATAGTGGAAAGCGAATTAAAATGTGTGATGCAGGGCAATATTGAAAAATTCTATAGGTTTTCCTTAAGAAAATTCAAATTTGCTTTTTGATTGTAGTTAAGATCCACAGCCAATACATTTCTGCCCTTATTCATCAACGCTTGCCGGTCACCAAGTGCTTGCGCTTTTATTAACACATCGAAAGTAATTGAAGATTCTTCACTGCCCAAATCGACGGGAACAGGAAGATTAACATCCGGCTCGTATGTAAATTGGAGGAATATTCCATGCCCGGCATCGCCTTTATGCAATTGACCGGTTGAGTGAAGAAAGCGTGGACCGAAACCAACCGTACAAGCCAGTTTGTATTTTTTGGTTAATTTTTCCCGTAAGCCTTGAAGCATCTTGTAATTATCATCGTCCGGAGTTATAAACGCTTGAATTGCAATATAGCTTTCCGGGGAATTTTTAACATTCGATTTAATAAAATTGTCAATAATTTCTCCGGGGGTATTGCCTTGAACATTACCGTAAAATTTCAACTTTTCTTCAAATACAAAATCCGGCAGCGGTCCGGGAAGTTTTCCCTCTTCGGCATATTTCCTTATTGATTCGCGTGCGGCAACTTTAGCCGATTCCACATCCGGTTGATCGAACGGTTGAATTTTCAAAACCCAACCGGCTACCGCCGTGGCAAATTCCCAGACAAAAAACTCCTTTCCCAAATCGTATTCATCATTTAATTCGAAAACAAATACCGGAAAACCTTTTTGGCGCAATTGATTTAATGCCTGATCGAAAGAATTGTCGTTTTTAGTTTTAAGCACAACAAAAACCCGGTCACCGGAATACGAATCGATGTCCAAAGCGGGTTCATCCACAACGGGTAAAATTCCCTTACCCTCTTTTCCGGTGCTTTCGGCAATCAATTGCTCAGCCCAGGCTTGGAAATATTTGAATTTCTCCGAAGTTAAAAAAGTCAATTTATCGGCACCAAGTTCAGCCAAACGCCCGGTTAGTGCGCCGAATAAAGCGATGTAATTCGAATCTTTTTTCGAAATTTCACTTGCATATTTGGCTTTTTCAAGAATTTTCCGGATATCCACACCGGTTAAGGCTGCCGGCACCAATCCGAAATACGACAATGCCGAAAATCTTCCACCGATATCGGGGTTATTTAGAAATGCTTTACGGAATTTGAAGGAATCAGCTATTTGCTCCAACTTGCTCCCGGGATCTGTAATTGCTACAAAATGCTCCCCCGCTTTCCCGGGACCAAACCGGGAAGCAACAAGATTGTAAAAATATTTCATTAAAGAAAGAGTTTCGACCGTACCGCCGGATTTTGTGGAAACAAGGAACAAAGTTGTACCCAAATCTAGTTTTCCCGATATTTCGCTAATTTTTACCGGATCGGTTGTATCCAAAACCATCATACCGGGATGATTATCTTTCACCCCGAAAGTTAACCGGAAAACTTCGGGAGCAAGACTCGAACCGCCCATTCCAAGTAAAACAACCATTTTAAAACCATCCCGGAGCACACCGTTTACAAAATCTTCAATTCCGGAAAGTTTAGAATCCATCCCAGCGGGCAAATCGAGCCAACCCAAGCGGTTGGAAATTTCATCGGGCTTATCTTTCCAAACGGTGTAATCTTTTTCCCAAATTCTTTTTACAATTTGAAAATGCGCCAATTCATCCAGCAGCGGATTAACTTCTTTTTCGAAACGGCCGGGATAATATTCCATTTTCAACTCACTTTGGTTTGTTCGATTTTCGATTGAATACTATCGATAATTTTTTGGTATGAATCTGCAAATGCCTTAACGCCGTCAACTTGTAACCGTTTTGTAACTTCGTTCAAATCAATTCCGGCCTCGGCAATTTTGCGAAGATGCTCCCTCGATTCGTCAAGATTTTCGTAAATTGTTTTTCGTACAACACCATGATCGAGGAATTTTTCCAAAGTGGCGGGCGGAACGGTGTTAATCGTATTGTGACCGATGAGATTATCTACATACATCGTATCGGGATAATCGGGGTTTTTCGTACTTGTACTTGCCCAAAGCAATTGTTGCGTGCGCGCACCTTTCTTAATCAATTCTTGCCAGTTATCACCGGAGAAGACTTGCAAAAATTCCTGGTAAACCGTTTTTGCGTACGCAATTGCGGTTTTCCCTTTCAGTTCCGGTAAACCTTTTTCATCAAGAAGTTTATCTACGTAAGTATCGAGCCGGCTTACAAAGAAAGATGCAACGGATTCAACACAACATAGTGTTCCCTTTCTTTCATCAAGCTGAACGATTCCGTCTTTAAATGCTTGCACCACTTCAAGATAATTATCCTTGTTAAAAATCAAAGTGACGTTAACATTAATACCTGAGGCGAGTAATTCCGTAATTGCCGGCAAGCCTTCTTTTGTAGCCGGCACTTTAATCATCACGTTGGGTTTATTTATCTTTTCGAAGAGTCTTTTCCCTTCCGCAATCGTTCCTTCGGTATCGTGAGCGAGATTGGGATTAACCTCAATACTAACATAACCGTCAATTCTGTGTGTATTTTCGAAAACGGGCATGAATAAGTCGGCTGCCAAACCGATATCGCGAAGCGCTATGCTTTCGTAAATTTCCGTGGGCGATTTTCCTTCGGCAACCAGTTTATTAAAGTCGTCATCGTAAATGTTACTGCCGTTTATTGCTTTTTCGAATATTGAAGGATTTGAAGTCATACCGCGCAATCCGATATCAATCAATCTTTGCAATTCGCCGTTTAACAATATGTCCCTACGGATGAAATCGTACCAGATTGACTGACCGAGGGTTGCAAGTTCTTCAAGTTTAGTCATTTGTACTCCAATCTTCTTTATTGAACAAACCTATCCGATAATCGAATATTACCGGAAATAAATTAAAGACAAAATTATGAAAAATCGGTATGAACAAAAAGAAGTAAATTAACAATTTTTACAAGTAAAAAATCACAATCCGCTCCGCCAATCGGATTTATCGGGGAGTGATATTCCGTTCTCCTTAAACAAAACATTATCCGGGTCGGCTTCCGGCAGTGAACCGAAGGATAAAACTTGTGTTGGACAATTCACAACACAAGCCGAGCACCTTACGCATTCAACATCATTCATTGGAATTCCTTTGTTGGCGTAATTCATCACATCAATTCCCATGTGGCAAACCTTTGTACAAATATTGCAAGAAATACATTTCTTCTTATCTGCAAAAATTCTGTATTTGGAAAACCGCGCGTAAATGTGCATCAAAGCTGCAAGCGGGCAACCGAAGCGGCACCACACCCTTCCGCTGAGAAAAAAGTAAACACCTAAACCCAACACACCGGCAAATATAACATCGATTGCCAAATAGTAAAACACGTGAAGTAAGTCCGCCGTGTAATCCACAGGCTCATTTATGACGGGAATTTCAATTTTGTAAAGAACCGAAATCAGTTTCAACCCGGTAATCAAAAATGCAGCTGCTAAAATCCACTGCCCCATGTTTTCCCACTTTTTCGGTTTTTCTCCATGCAGCGCGAGTGTTCTGTATTCATCTCCAAGGGTTTCCGCCAAAGCGCCGCAAGAGCAAATCCATCCGCAATAAGCACCCTTGCCCCATTTGTAAACAAGAAGCGGAATAATGACGAATGTTTGAATAATACTGAACACAAACCAAAATGTAGTTATGTTGCCATCGTATAAATTCACGAAGTTGAGCGGCCAAGCAAGAATGAAACCGTATGCTCGCCAATAACTGGGTTGGGCACCTTCCCAATTTCCGGTAGGGAAAACTTGCTGCAAAATAAATCCGTCGGGTGAACCGAGTGCACCGATTTTACCCAAATACGGCAGTATGATTTCGGGAAGCAAAAACAGAGGGAAAATTTGTATCAATATCAACACCGTTGTTTGATAGATAATGTATTTTGTCGGTTTTACTTTCATTCTTCGCAAACCGAAAATAAGTATTGTTAAAGAGTAAAATCCCGTATAATAAAAACTTTGGGATTTTCCGAACATTTCATATCCGAAATACTTTTCACCGAAATATACTACCGACATAAAAGCGGCAACGGCAATGAAATAAGAATACTTAAAAGTTTGCCAATTAAATCTTAACTCTTTATAGTGGTTTTTAACAAATACACCCAATAAATAGATACCGAGAATAACGAATAAAATAAATCCAACATAAGCGACAAGAGCGTTAATATATTTGTTAACATTCCAAACATAAATTTTTTCTGAAAAGAGCACAGGTATTAAATTTGCCGGCAAAGTAAAGAACTTAACCCAGAACTTTGTACTGAACACCGAATCGATTATTCCGGAGAAACCGTCGTATTTTCCCAAAACGTAATTATAAACTTCCGCACTGCTCTTACCGAAATAAACCACGGTAGAGAAAAGTAAAAGCGCAGCGAACATTAATTTCCGAGTTGTTTCCAACTCCCCTTCCATTTTAATGCCACTGCGCTTGAAAAAATCTACGGGTAATTCCGTTCCGATCATAACGAACGCAAGCGAATTGGGTATTTCAATTTCATTACGGTTTTTATCCAACAGTATAACAGCATTGTCTTTTATTTCTTTTACGGTCGTTTCGTAAAGCACTTTTATTTTTCCATCTTCCACCAGGCGATTAAATTTTTCCAAATTTCCTTGTTTGGGTCGTGAAAAAGAAGCTTTCCGGTAAGAAACGGTAACGCTTTTGGCAAACGGTGCAACAGCTATTGCAGTTTCCAAAGCGGTATCGCCACCGCCAACAATTAAAACATCGTGACCTTCGGCATCGGCCGGATCGAACAGCCGGTTGAAAACTTTGGGCAAATCTTCGCCGGGAACGTTTAATTTTCGGTAACTGCCCGATTTGCCAATTGCAATAATTACACGAAGCGCTTTGTATGATTTACTTTTTGAGACAACTTCAAAATAATCACCCCGTTTTTTAATTTCATCAACCTTAATACCTTCTTCTACAGGCAAATCGTTTTCCCTTAAATAGGAATTTAATTCTTCCAACAAAGATTCTTTTGTCCCGTCCGAAATTTTTATTTCCGATTGTTGGGTTAAGTCCACCGGCTCGGCAAATATAGGTTTACCTTTCGGGAAATTTTTTATTGTGTTAAATTTACTTGAAGCTTCAAGTATTTTGAAATTATATCCGGATTTTTTGGCTTTTATTCCGGCTGCTATTCCTGCCGGACCGGCTCCAATGATGATTAAATCCAGTACATCTTTACCGAGATTGTTTTTCCTTTGTTTTTGAAAATCCGGTAATGCGTTTAAATATTCAATAATTTTCGAACCGCTTTCGGCAGCTAATTTCAAAAGAGGAATACCGGTTAAATCACCAACGATGTAAATTCCCTTAACGGAAGTTTCACCGTTTTCATCGATCACCGGATACTTTTCAACTTCACCGGTTGGAACGTCTTTTTGAAGCCAATCAAAGTATTTTTTGATAATTCCCATAAAACTTTAATTAATAAATCTAAAACCAATATTTAACGTATTGCCCGCACCGGAGTTTTTACCCAAATAGAAGGTCGTTGCCAACGCTTCAAGTTCAAGAAAATCGAACAATTGGTATTTTAATCCGCCACCCAAATGAAAATAGTAAGAGTTGCCGCCGCTATAAAATCTTGTAGATATTTCGTGCATAGCGTAAAGAGTCAGTTTTTCCGACGGATAATAACTCAGAAAAGCTTTTAAGGGGAAATCATAATAATTCGAGCCGTTGAATTCCTTGTTGATTCTTACCCAAGTATCAAACTCTAAAAACAATGAAAAATCATCATTTAAACGATTATCGTAGAAAAATTGATTTAACCAAACAAAACTGTCAAACTCCACGAATGGAGAACCGGCCGAGCCTTCCAAATTGGATGCAACGGGAATAAACAAAGTGGTTTGCAGAGATACTTCATCCAGAAAACTTTTTGTGCCGGAAAACGGGAGGAATTTTATTTTGGGTCCGATGTGGCTTAAAACCGTCCGTGCATTATTCGATTGTTCGAAATTAAATATTTCAAATGGGGATGATTCTGCCGGTTTGTTACTCGCCGCCTTCAGCCAAAATTCCAAACCAATATTCAACGAAGAATTTATTCCATACAAAAATGAAAATATTCCGGTGAAATAATTATTCCGGTTACCGGTTTCAATTTTATTCGCACCGTCATCGAAAAACGAAGTTTGGGTGTAAAGGTTATTGAAAATTTTCAACTCGAATTCACCTTTATGAAATAAAACCGAGGGTGTGTATGATTGCAAAAATATTTCTTCGTCTTCCTCTTGTGCAAATGTAACAATTGTAAATGCCAGCAAAAGCAAAATATATAATTTGATTTTGTCCATCTTATTTTTCTTTCTGTTTGTTTAACGCCCAGTTATATCTGATAAATTCTATATCAACCTCATTCTCTTCCAAGAATTTTTTATCCGCTTCGTTCATATATTTCTTTACGAAATTGAGAACGGAACCGTATTTTCCGGTAAAATATTTTTCGAACCATTTGAATATTTCCGAGAGGTATAAGGTTTTGTTTTCCTTATCCAACCGGTTTTTATATTTATTGTTGAGAAAATCCCTTGCATTAGCTTCCAATTGTTCATAAACTTTTTCAGGTTTATAAATTTCCCGCAATAATTTTGGACAACTTACGGCAGCACAAACCAACCCGAAATGACTTAGAACCGGTTCAATTTTCAGAACGTAATCATATTCCAATTCGTTTAAAGTTAAATCTTCACCAAACACCTCAAATTCAATATCATCAAAAAAGCCACGTACTTGCATCGGCGATTTAATTCCCGGATGATCAATTACATTTTTAATTACAAGAGCATTGTATGCATTTATTAAAAACGACAGCTTTTCGTTCTTGTCAAAGCCGGAAATGTCTGCGGCTGCAATCCGTTTGAGATATTCCATGAATTCGTTACTTTCCGCGAAACCTTTGTAATTTACCATTCCCTTTTCGTTCACGTATTCTTTCAAAAGTTTGTCAAAAGCGGACTGATCGAATGATTGTCCAAAATGAACGGTAACAATAAAAACCAGTAGTGTTGCAATTAATTTTATTTTTTTCATAGAGTGTCCTGAATTGTTTTTCCCTATAATAATTAAAATTTATCACAAATTAATAACATTTCCTTAAACAAAAAGTAAATTATATGACATTCTTAACCTTCTCACACTGATTGGCAAATAAAGATATCCGCATAAAAGATGGAAATCAAAAAAAGCGTTTGGTTTTTCAGGCGGTGCCGGAGGATTTTCACTCAATCATTCCGCCGGCAATAGAACCCTGTTTCGTATTTTTTTACAAGTAATATTTGATTAAGTTCATTGTTTGCTCGTAATAAGTTCCGCCGAACAAATTAAGATGATTAAATATGTGATAAAGTTTGTAAATATTTTCCCTTTCCTTATATCCGTTTTGAAGAGGAAGCGCTTCGTGGTAGGCGGAATAAAAGCGTGAATCGAAACCACCAAAGATTTTCGTCATTGCCAAATCGGCTTCACGGTGGCCGTAATAAACCGCCGGATCGATAAGGACAGGTTCGCCGGTTTCATCAACCATATAATTTCCGCCCCAAAGATCGCCGTGTAACAAAGAAGGCCGTTCAACTATGTCATCCAAAATATCATGAATTTTGTCTTCCAGCTGCATAAACGCTTTACGTAATTCGTCCGTGGCATAACCGTTTTTCTCTGCAAGGCGGTATTGGAACATCAGCCGGTTATCCCAATAAAACGTTGCCCAATCGGTACATTGAGGTTGGTTTATTTGTTCGTTTGAGCCGATAAAATTGTTTTCAAAAAATCCGAACAAATCGTTTTCATACCGGTGCAAATCGGCCAATTGTCTTCCGAATTCCTCGGAAAATTCCTTGCCTTTGTTCCCTTGATTAATAAACTCAACCAACAAATAATCTTCGGATACCGATATAACTTCCGGCACCCGAATGGCTCCGGCTTTTTTAATTTCTATTAAACCGTTGGCTTCCGTTTTGTGAATTCTTTTATCGTCATATTGTTTTAAAAGATACGCTTTGCCGGATTCGGTTTTAATTTTTTTAGAATTGGCAATGCATCCACCGCCTAACGGTGTTTCCGATATTATTTTTTCTTGTAATATATCTTCCAAATTTTCTTTCATTTCACTTGCCATTTAAATCTTTTTGAATTTTGTTAATTAAACCTTCAACGGAATCTTCCAAAATATCCAAAACAAGTTCAAAACCTTCGCTGCCGCCATAATACGGATCGGGCACTTCATTATAACCGTTGGAAGAATAATCGGTCATCATCGAGATTTTATGTGAGTAAATTCCGTCCGGATCCATGTTCGATAGATCATTGTAATTTTCCTTATCCATTGCAACGATGTAATCAAACTTGTCAAAATCTTCATATTTAATTTTACGTGCGATGCTGTTAAGCTCGTAACCGCGTTTCATTGCATGCCGTTGCATTCTTGGGTCTGCCGGTTCCCCCTCATGATAAGCAATTGTGCCAGCCGAATCGGTAATTATTTTGTCTTCAAGACCCTTTACTTTTATAAAATGATTCATAACCGCTTCTGCGGAAGGCGAACGGCAAATATTTCCCATACAAACAAAAAGCACTTTTTTCATTTTATCTCAATTCGATATTTCAAGTGTGTGAAAATAAAATTTTTTGAGGATAAAAAGAAATAGCGGTTTAAATATTAATAAGTCCAGTTCACATTTACCAAAGTCGAATCGTCCACCGAGTATTCATAAGGCAACATGTCGGCAAGTTTTTCATAAGACCAATACCCAAAAGTTTCTATGGCGAATTCATTGAAAAAGTGACCGTTTTTATCAACTAACACTTCAGGTTTGTGTAGCTTAATCCAAGAAGTTTGATAACCCGGAGCTTGATTATACAAACCACGCATTTCCAGATATCCGTATTCTTCCCATTCCCTTTTGTAAGTTACTTGCAAATAATTTTTAAAAGTAAGACAATAAAAAGTGTTGTTTTCGCATTTGGAAATAATTTTGGAAACATCCACCGGATAGAACAAGGGTTTGTAGCGGGACTCCCACGGCAAACCGTTTGCGGTAAATGCATCAAAACCTTCCGCTGTCAATTTTTCATTATCTCCGTTTATACGGAGCCGGTTTGATTTAACATCACCCGGCGCCACAGAATTCCCTTTCAAATAATCATACTGCTCAATCAAAGTTCTAAGAAAATGAGTTAACGAACCGCAATAAGTTTTCAGACGGTTATTCTTGTAAATATTTTCATCTTCCCCATTGTGCGGTTTAATTTCTTCAAAATAAGGTTGACCGGAAAATTTGGTAGTGCGTCCGTTGGTTTCAAAATATTCAAGAAAATAAGTGAGTTTGTATCCAAGTGCATAATTATTTATGATAATGGGTTCTTTGCATTTTGCTTTGAGCCAACCGCCGGCTGTTTTGGTAAATTCCACGGAATATGGATTTAATATTTCACATTGCCGGGCATTCAAATCGATACCCAACAATTGTTGTTTGAACAATTTAAAATTATCTTCCCATTCCTCGTCTTCAGTACCTTCCACAACAATTTCAGGCAATTGGAGTAATTTTGGTTTAAGTTTAAAATTGAGTGAAACGGTTTTATTTTTATCGAGAGAAATTACTTTTTTAACCGTCTTATAATTGACGTGCGATGCCACCACTGTAAAATAGCCGTCCGGGATATTTTTAATTTCGTATTTACCGTCGGTGCCGCTGGAAGAGCCGAGAAGAGTTTTCAGAATATATACATTTGCATTAACAACCGGTTTCCCTTTTCCCTCTTCAGTTATTTTACCTTCAATTACATTTTGAGAAAAATGGGAGGAATAGGACAAAAAACAAATTATCCCAATTTTAATTAAAAAAATTTTCATAATTAAAATATCGTTGTATCGGAATCTCCCGTTTCAATCTTTCTAACCCGGATTTGTTTGATTTTGTAAGGATTAATCATAAAGCGTTCGTTTTCGGGTATAACAACTTCGCGTGTTGATAACCATTTTCCGGCTTCTTTCTCATCATCTTTGTACACCGCCCAAAGTGTTCCGTCGGAAAGTTCGATTACACCGTTTTTTTTATCAAAGTTTCTAATATAATTCAAATAACCGTATTGATACCTGAAATTATCCGAACCGGTGATTGCATTATGCCGGACGGCAATTTTAGTGCCGTTCAGATACATGTATCCGTTATCAAGCATACTTTCCAAAACAAAAAAAACTTCCGTTAAGTTTACCGCAATTATTATTCTGTTTGTTATCCAACTTGAACCGTCAGCAAGCGTGACAACTCTTCTGTTCACATTGTGAATTGTTCCCTTGAAGAAACGGACTTCCCTAATTAAATCTTTATAAGTCTCGGTTGCGGGAGCACATGAATGAATCAAAATTATAAAAAACATCAATAAATATTTTAGGCAGGCTTTCATCGAAAACACCGTTTTTTTTGTTAAATTAAATATTGCCACATTAAATTGCAATTAATAAATTTATTACCCAAAAATCCGGAGAGTGAATTGGCAAAAGAATACGATCCCCGGATGCATTCGGCCGAACATATTTTAAATCAGACGATGGTTAGAATGTTCAATACAGGCCGTTCTTTCCGGGCGCATATAGAGAAGAAAAAATCGAAATGTGATTACAGATTCAACCGGGACTTAACGGTAGATGAAATCAAATCGATTGAAAACAAAGTAAATGAAATTATTTCCGGAAATTTACCGGTGCGGGAAGAATTTTGCACACTGGAAGAAGCCAAAAAATTTGTAGATACATCCAAGTTGCCGGAAAATGTTGGAAATAAAATACGGATAATTAAAATTGGCGATTACGACGCCTGCCCGTGTATTGGTCAGCACGTTGCCACAACCGCGGAAATAGGGAAATTCAGAATTGTATCAACCGGTTATAATGACGGAGTGCTGAGGATAAGATTTAAACTTGAATCTATTTAATTTCAACTTTTTTCAATTCCACTTTTTTATAATTATCCACAAATTCCGATTTCGAAGCATAACATGAATGAGCATTCTCGCCTGAACCGTGTACGGAGCAATTGCCCCCACCACAGCAACTGTTTTCTTTTTGTTTGTATTTACTGAAATGCAACGAAAGACCCATTACCACCGTTGCCAGCGCGAAAAACACTATTACCGCAATTATTTGTTCCATTTATATATCCTAATTATTTTTTTCAATTAAAGATTTAAAATCCGGGGTAAATTTCTCAACAAACTTTCCCTTTTCTTTTACAAACATAATGACGGGGAGTTTCTCTTTCAAGGCAAAAGTGAATCCCTCAACGGGACCCAACACAAGCAACGCCGTAGCTAAACCGTCTGCAACCATACAGTTAGGCTCAATAACACTAACCGAAACAAGGTTATGCGTAACCGGTTTCCCCGTTCTCGGGTCAATTGTATGGGAATATTTTTTCCCGTTGAGTTCAAAAAAATTATAATAATCTCCGGATGTAGCCATGGATAAATTATATAATTTTACAATTTTGGCAATTCTGTTTGAACCATCGGGATATTGTATTCCGATTCTCCAAAAGTCGTTATTACCCTTTCTCCCTTTTGTCCTTACCTCTCCGCCTATTTCAACCATATAATTTTTTATTTTATTTTCGTCAAGAAATTCTGAAACTTTATCCACACCGAAGCCTTTTGCAATCGAGGAAAGATCAACGTAGATTTCCGGAATCATTTTTTTCACTGCAAACGGATTTTCTTTTATTCGCAAATTTTTATACCCGATGATTTTTTTTCTTTCCTCAATTTGTTTATCATCCGGTACTTGATATTCGTGCATTTCCGGACCGAACCCCCACAGGTTTACCAACGGACCTACGGTTATATCGTATGCTCCGCCGGTTAATTTGGAAATACGCAATCCTTCTTTGAGCACGGTATAAAAATCTTTTGAAATTTTGAACCAAGCCGTGTCATTAAAAGAGTTGAACCGTGAAATTTCGGAAGAGTCGATATAGGTTGACATCTGCAAATTCACCCTTTGCAGTACGCTGTCTATTTGCTGATGAAGTTTTTCATAATTTAGCACATTTCCGGCAATCAGTTTGATATGGTAGGTGGTACCCATAGTGGAACCGGACAAACTTTTTTCGATCGGAACATTTTGCTTACTGCAAGCAATGAAGCCTGATATGAGAAATAAAAACAGAAAGGCTTTTATCAGTAAATTTTTTTCTTCCATTTCCAATCTTCGTAATATCGCCAGCTAACCATTTGGTTAAGCCTTTCAATTTCTTTTGTTTTTTCCATCAATAAAGCTTTATTAACATCGCCTGCAGAAAGAAGACCGATGAATTTACCGTTTTTCTCGATGAGCAGATGTCTCAATCTCATACCGAGAAATTTATCCAGTAGCTGATAACAATTATCCGAATGTGAAGCGTACTTCAAACCGGTAACCATATGGTCTTTAACTTTTTCGGTACGCGGGTTGAAGTTTTCATCCATTACGTTTCTCATTAAATCGCGTTCCGTCCAAATTCCCACGTAATTCTCACCGTCTTTGACCAAAATGGCACCGATGTTTTTCCCGAGCATAATTTTAAGTGCTTCGTAAATTGTACTCTCGGGGGAAACGGAAATTATATCATGACCTTTTTTTTCTAAAATTTCGCCCGCGGTTAACATATTAACCTCCCTTTCAATTAAAATTTAAAGTATGTAAACGAAAGGTAAACTTGTATGCCGTTATATTTTACCTTTGTAAAATATACTAAACTTTTCCGGGATTAGCCACCAAAATCGTCATACAAAATGTTTTCCGGTTCTACGCCAAGTCCGTCCAGCATTTTGGTTACCGCGCTCAGCATAAGCGGTGGACCGCAGATGTAATATTCGCAATCTTCCGGAGCAGGATGGTCTTTTAAATAATTATCGTAAAGAACTTGGTGAATAAATCCGGTATAACCTTTCCAATTATCTTCGGGCAACGGATCGGATAGAGCCAAATACCATTTGAAATTCGGATTTTCTTCTTGAAGTTTATTGAAATCTTCCATATAAAAAGCTTCTCTTAAACTTCTTGCGCCGTACCAAAACGTCATTTTACGTTTGGTATGAACCCTTTTAAGTTGATCGAAAATCATAGAGCGCATGGGAGCCATTCCCGCGCCACCACCGATAAATACCATTTCGGCATCGGTATCTTTAACGAAAAACTCGCCGTAAGGTCCGGAAATAGTAACCTTATCACCCGGTTTCAAGCTGAATATGTACGATGACATTTGTCCCGGTGGTGCATCCGGCTTGTTTGGGGGTGGAGTAGCGATTCTAACGTTAAGCATAATAATTCCTTTTTCCAAAGGATAATTTGCCATGGAATATGCCCTTACGATCGGTTCATCCACCTTCGAAACATATCTCCACAAATTGTATTTATCCCAATCCGGGCGGTATTGTTCGTCAATATCGAAATCGGAATACTTGACCACGTGCGGCGGTGCCTCAATTTGAATATAACCTCCGGCACGGAAATCCACATTTTCGCCCTCCGGTAGTTGCAACACCAATTCTTTAATGAATGTAGCAACATTTTTATTCGATTTAACGGTGCATTCCCATTTTTTAATTTCGAACACTTCGGGTGGAATTTCCAATTTCATGTCGCGCTTAACGGCAACTTGACAAGACAATCTATAATGCTCCCGAACTTCCTTTCTGTTTAATTTACCCAATTCGGTGGGAAGTACGTCTCCTCCGCCTTCCAATACTTTTACCTTGCATTCACCGCACGTTCCTTGTCCACCGCAAGCCGAAGGAAGATAGATTTGATTATCGGCAAGAACGAAAAGTAATTTTCCGCCGATCGGAACTTTCAATTGGTAC
>Ga0256833_1000950_pt1 | contig 21846 bp, 21 predicted proteins | sample 356284metaG_FD_190535 | JGI IMG/M metagenome (GOLD analysis project Ga0256833, IMG submission 190535) | Hydrothermal vent microbial communities from Mid Atlantic Ridge, Atlantic Ocean - 356-284 | ecosystem: Environmental > Aquatic > Marine > Hydrothermal vents | place: Atlantic Ocean: Mid... | reverse complement strand
AAATACTGACACCAGGAACAGGGATTTGACCTAGTTTTTCAGTTACTAGTCCATTAATGGTTTTTGAGCGGGTAGTGGGTAGATTCATTTTAAACTGGCGGTTAAGTTCGCGGATGTGCATAGCACCATCGACCCAGATGCTGCCATCTTCATGAATGCGTGCTTCGTAGTCAAAGTTGGCAGGCGAGGTGGAAAATTCGCCGACTATTTCTTCTAAAATATCTTCAATGGTGACTAAGCCTTGCACATCACCATATTCGTCAACAACCAATGCCATGCGGCGTTTGGCATCTTGAAAATTGATGAGTTGTTGGGTTAGCGGGACTCCTTCGGGTGTAAAGTAAGCGGGAACGATAGCTTTTTCAAAAACTTGACGTTCCATTTTGTCATCGTGAAAAAGTGGTAGTAGGCTACGCAGATGTAAAAATCCAACAACGTTGTTGATGCTGCCTTTGTAGACAATCATGCGGGTGAAGTTGCTCCGTAGGATGTGTTCTTCAATATCATTCCAGTCATCATTGAGGTCAATGCCACTAATTTCGGGGCGTGGAATCATAATGTCATCGACGGTGATAGATTCCATATCAAGTACGCGCAGTAGCATTTCTTGGTGATTTTGTGGGATGAGTCCGCCTGCTTCATTTACTACTGATTTTAGTTCTTCGTGGTTGAGTGATTGCAGGGCGTTGTCTGTGGGGTCAATGCCAACTAAGCGCACGAGTGAATTGGCGATAAGGTTAATCATCCATACTAAGGGGTAGGCAACTTTAAGCAGGTGGATGTAGATATAGGAGGCAGGAAGTGCAATTTTTTCTGCTTTTAAGGCGGCAATGGTTTTGGGTGTGACTTCAGCAAAAATCAGTAGCATTATGGTGAGAACTCCCGTTGCAATTGCAACACCAGTATTGCCACCAAGACGAAGCCCAATTAGGGTTGCAAGTTGGGTGATAAGGATATTGACAAGATTATTGCCAATTAGGATAACTCCGATAAGTCTGTCGGGTTTCTCTAATAGTTGCATGGCAAGTGCTGCACCTCGGTTTTTTCTGGCAAGGTGCTTGAGTTTGTAGCGGTTTAGCGCCATGAGTGCTGTTTCTGTGCCAGAAAAGAAGGCGGAAAGTAGAAAGAGAATCAGCAAGGAGAAGAATAACCAGCCGATAGAAATGTTATTTATGTCCACGTTAAGATACCCATCCCCCCCTTTTTTTATATATTTTTTGATTTGCGGCTGTTCTTATGTTTGCTTTCTTGCTCATGGCTGTTTTCTTGTTTTTATTAAATAATAAACTCTTGAATAAACTTTGTGCCAAAAAAAGCAATCATTAAAATAATAAAGCCAGCCAATGTCCAGTGTATTGCTTTGCGTCCGCGCCAGCCGTATTTCCAGCGACCAAAAAGTAAAATGGAAAAAACTACCCAAGCAACTAATGAGAGTATGGTTTTATGTGCGACATGTTGTGCGAATAGATCATCAAGGTAAATAAAACCAGAGATTAGGGAAAAAGTGAGTAATATTACACCAAGAGTAATAAAGCGAAATAATAGATGTTCCATATCTTCAAGTGATGGAAGGGCGCGCATTAGACCAGACATCTGATGTGTGTGTAGTCGCATATTTTGATAGGAAAGCAATAATGCTTGAAAAGATGCTAGTAGCAGTAGGCTGTAGGCAAGTAGTGATAGTAATACATGTAGACCAAGACCACTTCTCATTTGAATAAAGTGCCCTGCATTGCTACTTAATTGAATCGCTAAAATCATGCTGAGAACGGTGTAAGGTAGTATAAATATTGCGAGTGATTCTATGCGACGTTTGATTGTTGTGATAAATAATACAAGGCTAATAAACCACATAACGTAGGATGCAAGCGTAAAGAAATTCAATGCCATTGCTTTGCCTAGCATAAGAGGGAAATGCAAGGCAAAGATGTGTAAAATCAGTGCAATAAACCAACTTATGAAGTAGAATTTAGTGTAATTTCTGGTGCTTTTTGATGCATCCTGTTGGGGGCTCTGAATCGTTGAGCGAACACGTAAAGAGATAAGTACCCAGCTAATGGTATATAGTAAAATTGCTATTATGCTAATTGCTGTTGCGTTCATGATAATGACTGTGTAACTAAAATTATTCTCAATTCATTATAGAGTATGGTGAGACAATGTTATACTTGAAGTTTGCTGTTTTAAAAAAACCTAAGAGTTAATTACAATGTTTGAAAATTTAAGTGATCGCCTGTCGCATACGATAAAAAAGCTAAAAGGTCAGGCACGTTTAACCGATGATAATATTAAAGATGCTATGCGTGAAGTGCGTATGGCATTACTTGAGGCTGATGTGGCACTGCCTGTTGTTCGCGCTTTTATTGATAAGGTTAAAGAGCGAGCAGTTGGAAAAGAAGTGCTTAATAGCTTGTCGCCTGGTCAGGCATTGATCAAAATCGTTAATGATGAGTTGATTGAGATTATGGGGCAAGCGAATGAATCGCTTGACCTTAAAGCACAACCTCCGGCTGTTGTTCTTCTAGCAGGTTTGCAGGGCGCGGGTAAAACAACCACGGCAGGTAAGCTTGCGTTGCTACTAAAAGATCGTGAAAAGAAAAGTGTTGCTATGGTGAGTTGTGATGTTTATCGACCAGCAGCGATTAAACAGCTTGAAACACTTGCTGAGCAGGTAGATGCTACTTTTATTAGTAGTGAGGTAGGGCAGTCTCCCGTTGAAATAGCCGCTAATGCACTAGATTTTGCTAAGAAAAAGCATATAGATATTTTGTTGGTAGATACTGCGGGTCGTTTGCATATTGATAGTGAGATGATGGATGAAATCAAGGCTATCCATGCCTCGGTTAATCCAGTTGAAACACTGTTTGTTGTGGATGCCATGACGGGTCAAGACGCTGCAAATACTGCCAAAGCTTTTGGTGAGGCATTACCTTTAACAGGTGTGGTACTGACTAAAGCCGATGGTGATGCGCGTGGTGGTGCAGCCTTATCTGTAAGGGAAATTACAGGTAAGCCTATTAAGTTTATCGGTATGGGCGAAAAAATCGACCAACTAGAGCCGTTTCATCCTGAACGTATGGCATCACGCATTTTGGGTATGGGTGATGTGGTAACGCTAGTAGAAGAAGCTCAGCGTAAGGTTGATCATAAAGATGCGCAGAAACTAGCTAGAAAGCTCAATAAGGGCAGAGGTTTTGATCTTGAGGATTTGCGTACACAAATGCAACAAATGCAAAAAATGGGGGGGATGGGTGGCTTAGTAGATAAATTACCTGGTATGGGAAAGATGTCGCAGGCAGTTCAAAGTGGTGCAGGTGATAAAGAAGTTTCTCGTATGATTGCCATTATTAACTCAATGACCGTACAGGAGCGACGCTTTCCTGCTGTTATCAAAGGGTCACGAAAAAAGCGTATTGCTCTAGGTGCGGGTATGCAAATTCAGGATGTTAATCGTTTGTTGAAGCAGCATAAGCAGATGAGCAAAATAATGAAGAAGTTTAAAGGTGGCGGTCTTAAAAAAATGATGCGTGGAATAAAAGGGCAAATGCCACCAGGTATGGGTGGTCCAGGTGGTTTCCCAGGGATGTAAAGAGTGCTGATTGTGAGTTTTTATAGGTCGGGTTAGCGATGGCGTAATCCGATAGATTGCTTCAAACACAACTTAAACCTGAATCCGTGAGGCTATTACGGCATGATGTACGAGTTATTGATTTCACAGCGGTTTAAAAATACCCGCTTAACCTAAGGGCGAAGCTAAGATTTATTAGATCCCATGCTAAACCAATATCTTATCCCCTGTTATCCGCATTGGACTCACGGATTCAGGTTCATGAAAAATAGCGACAGATTTTTCTGTGCTAAATTCTAATCGACTTAATCAGGTTTTCCTTAGTTGCTCCTATTAATTACCAGTTTTGAGTGTAATTGATAGCATAAGAGCCTTGGAGGTAGGTAGCTCGAAGAGTTTCTGCTTTCCCTGAGTAGAATGTTAGGTAACGCTCTTTCATTTGCTTGAACCTATTTTTGGGTTTTAGCTTGTTAAAATCAATATAGGTTTTTTTGTTGCTATTGCTATTGCTGTCGCTAGCAGTATTGTTAGCATTGTTGTGAGGAATAACAAGGTTTAGTCTCTCAGCTTTGGGCTTAGTTTCTTCTGGAGTATTTTCTTCTGAAATAAAAGAAAGTTGGGCTTTAGGTGCTGATATTTCCTTGGTATTTTTAGTGTTTTTCATGTTTCCTATGGCTTCTATGTTATCTGCTTGAGGTGAGGCATTTGCTGCTGATAAGTTGCATAGTGTCAGTAAATAGAAGAGGCAGGCACAGGAAAAGTGCTTTAATAAAAAAGAAATCATGGTGATGTGTTTTTTGTCGTTATGTTAGTCGTTATGTTGTGCATGTGAAGTTTGATGGCTGTATTCCTTCTTCTCCCTCTTTTTTCTTGCGATCTCAATGTAAGCTCAATTCTAATATTATAGCTTAAAAGTAATACTTTTTCTTTTTATAGCTGGATAAGAGGTTGTTTAAAGCTGGGGCTTGGTATGCATGTATCCCTTGGGACTGAAGATTAAGGTATCCCTGAATCCGTAAGGTCACTACGGCACAGGATGCAAGCTATTGATTCATCATGAGTTTAAAAAATACCCGCTTAACCTAAGGGTTAAGCTAAGATTTTTTAAATCTCATGCTAAACCAGTATCTTACGCCCTGCTATCCGCATTGACCTCACGGATTCAGGGTATCGAAAATTGTTAAATTTTCAGTCTTTGAGTCTTAATAATTATAAATTGATAAAAAATACACTTTCTTTTTTTATTTATAAGCGTAGAATTGCGCGATTATTTTTCGGTTGCCTAATATTGGGCTGGCTTGGAGATGTGTTAGTAATAAGTTTTTTAACTTATTATTTGTGCGTCTTATTATTAGAGATTATTTAGATTATGGTTACTATCCGTATGGCTAGAGGCGGTTCAAAGAAGCGCCCTTTTTACAAAATTGTTGTTTCAGATGTGCGTAAGCCTCGTGACAGTGGTTATATTGAGCGTTTAGGCTTTTTTAACCCTCGTGCGAAAGGTCAAGAGGTTCGCCTTGAGCTTAAGCAAGAGCGTGTTGATTACTGGGTTGAGCAAGGTGCTCAATTATCGACTCGTGTTTCAACATTGTTAAAAGAGTCTGCTAAAGAAGCTACGGCAGCAGCCTAAGTCGAGTCCTTAATTATAAATGAGTCACTCGGCTGACTATATTTTGCTGGGTAATATCTCAGGGGTTCATGGCTTAAAGGGTTGGCTAAAAGTTTTTTCTCATACTTCCCCGCGTTTGAAAATTACTGAATATTCACAGTGGTTTTTAAAAAAAGATGGTGAAGACTGGATAGTGCATAAAGTACTTAAAGGGCGAGAGCAGGGAAAAAACATTATAGTTCAGCTTGAAGGTGTTACTGAACGCAGCCAGGTCGATGCTTTGATAGGGTCACAAATTGCAATTCGAAAAGAGCAGCTTGAGGCTCTACCTGATGGTGAGTTCTACTGGAAGGATCTAATTGGTATTGCTGTTGAGACTAAAGAAGGTGAGAGCCTAGGTAGGCTAGATTGGATTTTTAACTCGGGTAGCAATGATGTCCTTGTTGTAAAAAATAGCGCTGAAAAAAAAGAGCGTATGTTGCCTTTCCTTTTTGGTGATGTGGTCTTGTCGATTGATCTGGATAGCTCTTTGATGGTAGTTGATTGGGATGTGGACTTTTAATCCTGAGTAATAGATATGCGTTTTGATGTTATTACTCTTTTGCCAGAATTGGTGGAAGCGGTAACCAAGGTCGGTGTCACTGGGCGTGCTGTAGAGCGTGGCATAGTTGATTTGCATTGCTGGAATCCAAGAGATTATTCACAAGACGTGCATCGTACAGTTGATGATCGTCCCTATGGTGGCGGTCCAGGGATGTTAATGAAAGCGGATTGCTTGTTGATGGCAATTCGTGATGCGAGAGAAAAAGCGGCTAAAAAAACAAAGGTTGTATACCTGAGTCCGCAGGGTAAAAAATTTGATCAAATGACGGCCAGAAGTGCGTCTCAAGATGAAGGTTTGATTTTATTGTGTGGTCGCTATGAGGGTATTGATGAGCGAGTGATTACACTGGAAGTTGATGAAGAATGGTCGCTGGGAGATTATGTTTTAAGTGGTGGTGAATTGGCAGCGATGGTTGTTATTGACGCGGTTACTCGTCTTTTGCCTTCAGTATTAGGACATAATGAATCAGCAGAGCAAGATTCTTTTACAGAAAGTTTGTTAGACTGTGAGCACTATACGCGACCAGTGATGGTAGAAAATTTAGAAGTCCCAGCTATTTTGAGGAGTGGTGATCATAAAGCTATTGCTCGCTGGAGGCGAAAACAGTCGATTGGGAGAACGTATACAAGGCGAGCCGATTTGTTGACTGAAGAACACAATGTGTTAAGCAAAGAAGATCAAATTTTGCTTGATGAATATTTGAAAGAAAATAGATAGTTAGAGGAGTTATTATGAGCACAATTATTCAGGCGATAGAAGCCGAGCAAATGACAAAAGATATCCCAGATTTTAATCCAGGTGATACTGTTGCTGTTTCAGTAAAGGTAAAAGAGGGTGAGCGTGAGCGTATCCAGGTTTTTGAAGGTGTTGTTATAGCAATTAGAAATCGTGGTCTAAATTCTGCATTTACTGTTCGTAAAATATCTTACGGAGAGGGTGTTGAACGTGTTTTTCAGACATATAGTCACGCAATTGCCGGCATTGAAGTAAAGCGTAAAGGTGATGTGCGACGTGCTAAGCTTTATTATCTTCGTGGTCTTACGGGTAAAGCTGCAAGAATCAAAGAAAAAGTTTAATATTTTGTTTTATGAGGCTGCATTGAGTTTGTCTGAATGCGGTCTTATGCTGTTTAAAATTTTCAATGAGTATATTCAGTATGTATTCATAACGGTTGTGCGAAAATAATTCTGTTTAATAATAATCTGAATCCGTGAGGCTACTACGGCATGATGAACAGGGTGTTGATTCCACTGTGAAACCAATATCTTATCCCTCATATCCGCATTAGCCTCACGGATTCAGGAATAAAAAAAAAGACTTTTTTCTTGGGGGCTTGGATAGTCTCCTAGAGTTGTAAGTTAGTATTACCACTGCTGGCTAAATAATAAAAATAATATAACAGGTAATTGTGCCTTTACTTAATCTTCCAATAGCTTCTGTATTTATAGTTGCGTTACTTCTCTTGCTGGTATTGGCGGGTGTTTATATTCTTTTTTCATTTAAAAAGCGGGCTGAGTTTTGTGTGCCACAGTCTAATTGCTATGAAAATTCATATAGACCTTTGTCTGACGCAATAATTATACTAAATAATGAAAAAAAGTTTGTATATCTTAATCCTGCCGCAGAAGAAATGCTCGGGTGCAAGCTAAGAAGTATGATGGGTAGAGATTACAAGGATGCTTTTGATTTTAAGCACTTGGTATCGGGAAATTTTTTGCCTCAAATAATTGGTTGTAACGCTGAAAAGACCTGTGAGTGTCTATTGGAAACAGTAATGAATCAATCATTTTCCATTGATTTAAAATATAGCCCATTTTTTAGATATGAGAATGATAAAGAGGATTCGGGCTACCTTTTGGTGTTTAGGGATATTACCCAGCAGAAACTCAATGAGTCTCACCTTTCAAGTTTGACACGGCATGATAGTTTGACGGATATGTTAAATGCTAAGTCATTTGAGATTGAAATTAAGCATCTAATTGATAATTCACATAAATATAGCTCTAAACATGTATTGGTGTATTTTTCCATAGACCAATTTCAAAATATTAATGACTCTATTGGTTATTCTGGTGCAGATAATTTAATTATCGCTTTAGCTGAAATTATAAAAAAACATGTAAAAAAATTCGATATCGTAGGAAAGGTTGGTGGAGGTGAGTTTGCTGTAGTGTTTCGGGATGATGCTCTGCCTTTGGCAATAAAAACTACTAAAGCGATTCTAAAAGCAGTGGAGGGTTGTAACTTCACCGCTCTTGGCAAGCAATATCCAACTACATTTAGTGCAGGGTTTGTGATTATCGATGGGGTAACGACATCATCAGCTCGAGCTATAACTGAGGCTAGTGTCGCATGCAATGTAGCGCGTAAACATGGGGGTAATCAGTTAAGTGCTTATAGAGCAGATAATGCTGAAATTAAACGGCTTGAAGGGAATCTTGAGTGGATAGTTACCTTGAAAAAGGCAATACAGGAAGATCTATTTCAAATGTATGCGCAGCCCATTCATTTATTGGATATAGCGGGATATGAAAAGTCATTTAGTCACTATGAGTTATTAATTCGTTTATTTGATAAAAATGGTAATTTGATAGCACCAGACGAGTTTTTATCGGCAGCAGAGTATTACTCTATGATGCCTCAGATAGATCGGTGGGTAGTAAAAAATGTTTTGGGGCAAATTAGTAAAATGCCGAATCAGCACCCATTGCCAGTATTTGCAATTAACTTGTCTGGACAGAGTTTGAATGATCCTCGTTTTCTTGATTATGTGATTGAGGAGGTTAAAACATCGGGAGTTAATCCACAGATGTTGTGTTTTGAGATTACTGAGCAGGTTGCTGTGGAGGATCTTAGTCTAGTGAATCAGTTTATTTCAAGTTTGAAAGCTTTGGGTAGTAAGTTTTCCTTGGATGATTTTGGGACTGGTGTAAGTGGGTTTTCTTATTTGAGAGCACTTGATGTTGATTACCTTAAAATAGATGGTAGTTTTGTAAAAAATATTGATACTGATGAGGTTTCTAGGTCAATGGTGCAGTCAATTAGTCAAGTTGGGCATACGATGAAGCTTAAGGTAATTGCTGAGTATGTGGAAAATCAAAATATATTGGATATTTTGAGGGAAATGGGGGTGGATTATGGTCAGGGTTATCATATTCTAAGACCAGGTCCTTTGCTTGAAGTTGCGGGTCATCATTTGAAATCAAGTGCTGAAGAGTAGTTCCACAAGCATCATAATCTGAGCTTGTCAGAGTTGATAAATAGAATAATGGCTTAATCTGGTTTTCCTTAAATTTCTAAGTTAATTCTTATACCTGAATCCGTGAAGTCTATGCGGATAGCAGGGTGTAAGATATTGGTTTAACACGGGATTTAAAAAATCTTAGCTTCACCCATAGGTTAAGCGGGTATTTTTTAAACCCGTGATGAATCAATAGCTTGCATCCTGTGCCGTAGTGACCTCACGGATTTAGGTTATAATATTTCTTTAATCCGAGTTCTCGGATAGTCTCTGTTATGACTAAAAAATACAAAAAAGGTGGGGGATGGGTATAAAGGCTGTTTTGCCTAAAGTATTAATTATACCTGCTCATTAAAAAAATCATTGCTACAAATTAGATATTTTTAGAATGTTTTGTTGAGTGTCTGTAATTGTGATGCTACTATGCGCCTGCTTTTGTTGAGTGGTTAGAATTAAACCATAATGAAAGTAAATGATCTAAATCAGGGAAGGTAGATTGATAGAAAATGCGCAGTTTATTGATTATCCAAGCCATATTAGTATTGGCGGGAATTGCTGTATCATTTTATTATCTAGGAAATGAAGGTCTATTGCCCGCCGCTTTTGGTGGAGCAGTTGCCATAGCAAATACAATATTGCTATCACGTCGGCTTGAATCGGCAGGGGAAATGGCGCAAGATAATCCAGATGGTGGGGTGTTGTCTCTCTATTTAGGGGTAGTACAGAGATTTGTTTTTGTTCTTGTTATGTTTGGGGTTGGAATGGGAGTGCTTAAACTACAGCCTCCGCCTATGTTAGGTACATTTGCAATTGCGCAGTTGGCATTTATGTTGTTTGGTTCAAAAAAAGCAAGTGCTACAAAAGGGGATACTGAGGAAGTGAAAAGTAATAACAATAGCAAGTAATAGCAAGAGTAGTATAAGCGTAAGTAAATAATAAATTTTGTCGGAGTAATGTTAATTGTGAGCGAGTCTAACGCACCTGCAATATCAAGCCCTGTTGAGTATATTCAGCATCACCTTGGTAATATGACCTTAGATGGCGAGCGTCCTGCAAGCCTAGTGGATTTTAGTGTTTTTTTTGTTGATACTTTTTTAGTGAGTCTTATCTTGGCTTGTCTTTTTGGGTATGCGGCATGGAAGGTTGGCAAAAATATAGATCCTGATAATCCTACTGGTTTGCAAAATCTTCTTGAGACAGTTGTGGAATTTGTGAATCAACAGGTAAAGGATATATTTCCCACAGCAGATAAAATGATTGGTCCACTAGCAATAACTATATTTGTATGGGTGTTGCTGATGAATGCTATGGATTTGATTCCAGTAGATTTAATTCCTTCGCTAGTTGGCGGTGTTGCGGGCATATTTGGCTATGATCCTCATCATGTCTACTTTAAAGCGGTTCCCACTACAAACCTTGATACAACATTTGCTTTAGCTTTGTTGGTTTTTGGTTTGATTATTTTCTATAACATCAAGAATAAAGGTGTGGTAGGTTACGCAAAAGTGTTTTTGTTTCACCCGTTTGGCAAATGGGCAATACCAGTTAATATTATCATGACAACCATTGAGGAAATAGCTAAACCAGTAAGTCTAGGCTTGCGACTTTTTGGTAATATGTTTGCGGGTGAGTTGTTGTTCTTGTTGATTGCTTTATTAGCTTTTTCGGTGTGGGCAATGCCTGCTCAGATTGCTCTCGGTACATTATGGGGAATATTCCATATGCTAGTTGTGCCGCTTCAAGCCTTTATATTTATGCTTCTGACAATCGTTTATCTTGGTTTGGCGAGTCAGGGTGTTGATGAGCATTAAGTTGCTTATCTATTAATTTTTAATTTATATTTTACTTTAGGAGATTTACTATGGATGCTGCAATTGTATCTGAAATCATGTCTGCAACTGCTATTGGTGTAGGTATTATTCTGGCGGCCGCTGGTCTGGGTTCTGCGCTAGGTTGGGGAATGATTTGTTCAAAGTTTATTGAGGGTATTGCTCGTCAGCCTGAGATGCGTGCTCAATTAACAGGTCAAATGCTATTTACTGGTGGTTTGATGGAAGCATTTCCAATGATTGTTTTGGGTATCTCAATGTGGTTTATTTTCGCTAACCCATTCATTGGTGCAGCTAAAGCTGCTATTGGTGGTTAATCATTCGAACTCTAATTCGATTTAATTAGATATTCTTAATGAGAATTATATTCGGAGATAAATCATGAATGTAACAGCAACATTAATTGGTCAGTTGATTGTTTTTTCAGTGTTGATTTGGTTTGTGAAAGCCGTCCTCTGGGAGCCAATTATTAATACGCTTGAAGATCGTAAAAAACGCATTGCAGATGGTCTTGCGGCATCTGAAAAGGGGCTTAAAGATCAGGAAGCAGCAAAAGAACTTGCGCTACAAGAGATCAAGAAAGCCAAGCAAGAAGCCGCAGAGATAATAGCGCAAGCAAAAGCACGAGATGGTCAAATGCTGGAAGAAGCAAAAAATAAGGCAGTTGATGAGGCTGACCGTGTTATGGCTGGTGCTCAGGCAGAAATTGATCAAGAGGTTAATCGTGCTAAGGATTCTTTACGTGCACAAGTATCAAGTTTAGCAGTTGCAGGAGCTAGCAAGATACTAGGTAAAGAAGTTGATATGAAAGCGCATAAAGCAGCACTTAAAGAACTGATTGAGCAAATCTAAGTCAACGCGGGAGTTAGTGATATGTCTGAATTAACAACAGTAGCTCGTCCCTATGCTCGTGCTGTATTTGAAGAGGCCGAGAAATCAAATAACCTAACAAAATGGTCAGATACACTAGGCTTAATGAAAGCTATTGCTAGTAATGATGAAGTAAAGGCATTACTGCAAAGTCCTAAGATGGCTAAGCAAGCAGGCGCAAAAGCATTTTTGCAACTCTGTGGTGATGAGCTAGATGGAAAGGCAGAAAACCTAGTTAGAATGTTAGCTGATAATAATCGCTTGTCTTTATTGCCTGAAATTAGTGTTGTTTATGAGTCTCTAAAAGATGAAGCGGAAGGCTCTATTGAAGCACTCGTATCATCAGCAAAGAAATTAACTAAAACAGAAGAAACCGCAATTTCCAAAGCATTAAAAAAGCGATTGGGACGTGATGTAAAACTTAAGGTTAGCGTGGATAAGTCACTTTTAGGTGGTGCAATAATTCATGCTGGCGATTTAGTGATTGATGGTTCGCTGAAGGGGCGTTTGAAGAAAATGACGTCTGCAATGGCAAATTAAATATTGCGAAAGTACTCTATTTAAAGAAAAGGTAAAGGTATGCAACTTAACCCAACAGAAATAAGTGATCTGATAAAGAAGCGAATTGAAGGCTTCGATATGGATGCTGAAGCACGAACTGAAGGTACAATTGTATCTATTATGGATGGTATCGTGCGTATACATGGTTTGTCAGATGTAATGTCCGGTGAGATGATTGAATTCTCAAATGGTGCTTATGGTTTGGCTTTGAATCTTGAGCGTGATTCGGTTGGCGCGGTAGTGCTTGGAGATTACAAAGGAATAACAGAAGGTGATACAGCAAAATGTACAGGTCGAATTCTTGATGTGCCTGTAGGTCCTGAATTAATGGGACGTGTTGTTGATTCTTTAGGTGCTCCAATTGATGGCAAGGGTCCTATCAATACGTCGGCGATGAACCCTATTGAGCGTCAAGCTCCTGGTGTAATTGAACGACAATCGGTCGATGAGCCTATGGAAACAGGTATTAAGGCACTTGATTCAATGGTTCCAGTAGGGCGTGGGCAACGAGAGCTGATTATTGGTGATCGTCAAACAGGTAAAACGGCTGTAGCCATTGATGCGATCATTAATCAAAAAGGTAAAGATGTTAAGTGTATTTATGTTGCGGTGGGTCAGAAGGCATCATCTGTAGCAGGAGTGGTACGCAAACTGGAAGAGTTTGGAGCAATGGAATATACCATTGTGGTTGCAGCGAATGCCTCTGATCCCGCATCAATGCAATATCTTGCACCTTATGCAGGTTGTGCTATGGGTGAGTATTTTCGTGATAATGGCGAAGATGCCTTAATTATTTATGATGATTTAACAAAGCAGGCTTGGGCTTATCGTCAAGTATCGCTATTGTTGCGTCGTCCTCCAGGGCGTGAAGCATACCCTGGCGATGTTTTCTTTTTGCATTCACGTCTTTTAGAACGTTCTTCGCGTGTTAATGCTGACTATGTAGAACGCTATACTAATGGCAAGGTAAAAGGAAAAACTGGTTCATTAACAGCTTATCCAATTATTGAAACACAAGAAGGTGATGTGTCAGCATTTGTGCCAACCAATGTTATCTCCATCACAGATGGGCAAATATTTCTTGATACAGATTTGTTTAACTCTGGAAATCGACCAGCAATAGATGCAGGTTTGTCTGTGTCGCGTGTGGGTGGTTCAGCACAAACAAAAATTATTAAAAAACTGGGTGGCGGTATTCGATTAGATTTGGCGCAGTATCGTGAATTGGCGGCATTTTCGCAGTTTGCTTCTGATCTTGATGAAGGCACAAGAAAACAACTAGAGCGTGGTGCACGTGTTACCGCTTTAATGACTCAAAAGCAATACTCTCCATTAAAAACAGCTGAATTAGCCTTTACACTATTTGCCGCAAATGAAGGTTTCCTTGATGATATAGAGGTAGCTAAAGTTGGAGATTTTGAGGCGGCTATGCTTTCTTATATTCGAACTGAAAAAGCTGACTTCTTGGATTCTTTAAATGAATCAGGTGATTATAATGAAGAAATTGCCTCAGAAATGAAAAGTGCACTTGAAGATTTTAAATCAAAAGGTGCGTGGTAAGCTTGCTGGTTGATTGCTCGGCTTATTTGACATGGTCTTGTAAAGGAAAAGGTAATGGCAGGTCTTAAAGAAATACGATCACAGATTGGTAGTATTCAAAATACCAAAAAGATCACTAAAGCAATGGAAATGGTTGCGGCATCTAAAATGCGACGTGCTAAAGAGCGCATGGATGCATCTCGTCCCTATGCTGAAAAAATATGCCAAGTTGTTAGTCATATGGCTGGCGGACATTTGGAATATCAGCACAGTTTTTTTCAGCAACGAGAAACAGTGAAACGAGTTGGCTATATCATTATCTCTTCTGATCGTGGTTTGTGTGGTGGTTTAAATACGAACCTTTTTAAAAAAGCATTGCAAAGTATTGCTGAATGGAAAAAACAGGATGTTGAGGTTGATATTGCCGTTTTTGGTAGTAAGGCCTTGGGTGCATTTAAACGTTTTGGAGTCGTTGCTGAGTCTACAGGTCTTGGTGATCACCCTAGTGTAAATGATATGCTAGGTACGATTAAAGTAATGTTAGACTCTTATGAAGAAGGTCGTATTGATCGCTTGTTTCTGGTGGAAAATGAATTCGTAAATAGTATGACTCAATCACCAAGAGTAACCCAAATGGTTCCAGTAGTCGCGACGGATATGGAAGAGATAAAACATCATTGGGATTATATCTACGAGCCAGAATCAAAAGAGGTTATTGATATGTTAATGACGCGCTATATCGAGTCTTTAGTTTATCAGGGTGTTGTAGAAAATATTGCATGTGAAATGTCGGCTCGAATGGTTGCAATGAAGAGTGCAACAGATAATGCAGGTGATATGATTGATAAGCTTAAGCTGAAGTATAATAAAGCACGTCAGGCAGCGATTACACAAGAAATCTCTGAAATTGTGTCGGGTGCAGCTGCTGTTTCGTAAGGTCATTAGTGCAAGACAATTTAATAAATTTAATTAAGATGAAGGTAGAGGTACTAACATAATGAGTACTGGAAGTATTGTTCAGGTTATAGGTCCTGTTGTTGATGTTGAGTTTCCCCGCGATGCAGTGCCAGCAATTTATAGCGCGCTATTAGTCGGAGAGCATAATAATTTAACATTAGAAGTTCAGGCACAACTAGGTGATGGTGTGGTTCGAGCTATCGCTATGGGGGAGGCCGAAGGTCTTAAGCGTGGCATGGATACAGTTAATACAGGGGAGCCTATTAAAGTTCCAGTAGGCGAAGGTACATTAGGACGTATTATGAATGTACTAGGTGATCCAGTTGATATGGCAGGTGATATTAAAGTTGAAAAGCACATGCCTATTCATCGTGATCCTCCTAGCTATGAAGAGTTGGCTTCAACTCTAGATATTCTTGAGACAGGGATTAAAGTAATCGATCTTGTAATGCCAATTGCTAAAGGTGGAAAAATAGGATTATTTGGTGGTGCAGGTGTTGGTAAAACTGTAACACTAATGGAGTTGATTAATAATATAGCTAAAGAACATAGTGGATTATCTGTATTTGCGGGTGTTGGTGAACGTACTCGTGAAGGTAATGACTTCTATTATGAAATGGAAGAAGGTGGCGTGCTTGATAAAGTAGCGTTAGTTTATGGGCAAATGAATGAGCCTCCAGGAAATAGACTTCGTGTTGCTTTGACTGGCTTGACTATGGCTGAGTATTTCCGCGATGAAGGTCGTGATGTTTTGATGTTTATTGATAATATCTATCGTTATACACTGGCAGGTACTGAAGTATCTGCACTTCTTGGGCGGATGCCATCAGCAGTAGGTTATCAGCCTACTTTGGCGGAAGAAATGGGTGCACTTCAAGAGCGTATCACTTCAACTAAAAAAGGCTCAATTACCTCATTCCAAGCGGTATATGTTCCTGCGGATGATCTTACTGATCCTTCTCCAGCTACAACCTTCGCCCACTTAGATGCTACCTTGGTACTATCACGAAATATTGCTGAGCTGGGAATATATCCTGCTGTAGATCCTCTTGATTCTTCGTCTCGGCAACTTGATCCGTTGGTTATTGGTGAGGAGCACTATAATGTGGCTCGAGGTGTTCAGGGGGTTCTTCAGCGATATAAAGAGTTACAAGATATTATTGCGATATTGGGTATGGATGAGCTATCGGAAGAAGATAAACAGACAGTTGCTCGCGCTCGTCGTATACAGCGTTTCTTATCGCAACCATTTCATGTGGCAGAGGTATTTACAGGAGCACCTGGGAAATATGTGTCTCTTGCTGATACGCTATCTGGCTTTAAGGGAATTCTTGCGGGAGACTATGATCACTTGCCCGAGCAAGCATTCTATATGGTGGGTGGTATTGAGGAGGCTGTAGAAAAAGGCAGCAAAGAGGCTTAAGGAATAATCTCATGGCTATGACAATGCATTTAGATGTGGTTAGCGCAGAGGAATCAATATTCTCAGGTGTTGTTGAGGAGATATTAGCTCCTGGAACGATGGGAGATTTAGGTATCATGCCTCGTCATTCGCAGTTGATTACAACGCTTAAAGCGGGTGAGCTTCGATATAAAATGAAAGATGGAGAGGTTTCATTGTTTGTTGCTGGAGGTATTATGGAAGTACAGCCGTCCATAGTGACTGTATTAGCAGATACGGTGGTACGTGTTGAGGATCTTGATGAAAAGGCTGCCCAAGAAGCCCAAAAACGAGCAGAGGATGCACTTCAAGGAAAAGATCCCGCTGATTTGGACTATGAAGCAATTCAGGTAGAGCTTGATGCGGCTAAAGCACAGATAGAAATGATTCATAGAGTAGGAAAATCTTTACGTTAACCTGAATCCGTGATGAGGTCGCTACGGCACAGAACGCAAGCTATTGATTCATCACGGGTTTAAAAAATACCCGCTTAACCTACGGGTGAAGCTAAGATTTTTAAAATCCCGTGCTAAACCAATATCTGCACTCTGTTACCCGCATTGACCTCATAGATTCAGGGTTAATTAAAAGTGAATGGAAGAGCATGATTAGTTAATTTTCTTGTGTATTCTTAAAATGACATATTTTTGAAGTCATGTGTTTAAATTACTCAGATTTATGTATTTTATAGTATTGCAATAAAATACATAGTTACACTGTGTAAATAATTAAAATGGTGGCTTGTGTTCAAAAAGAATATATTTTAGCAATGCTATGCTTTACATGCTTAAAAAATACACTATATGTTTTGTGCATATTGAAAGCTAAAGAATAAAATTCTGTGAATTTAAGCTTAATTTGTGTCATTTTTGAAAAAAAATTGTATTTTGTTGTTTTTTTACCATTTTTTTTTGAATGTGTTTTGATTTAAGTCTATACTACCTAGGTGGATGAACAGTACTCATGTGGCTATTATATTAATGATTAATGGCTTTTAAAATTTTATAACTAACAAGTAGTAAGGATGTACAATATGAAGATTAAACATCAACTCTCTATTGCAACTCTAGTAATGGTAGGTTTTTTTGCAACAGGTTGTTCTCAGCAAGAAGCTGGTGGAGCGCAAGTTTCAGGCGGTTCTCAACAACAAGTAGAAGGCGGTGCTCAAGTAGCAGGTGGCTCTCAGCAACAACAGGAAGAAGTGGTTGTCGTACCACCTAAGCGAGTTGTCGTTAAGCCAGCACCAGTTCGACGTGCACCAGTTCGACGTGCACCAGTTCGACGTGCACCAGTTCGACGTGTAGCAAGTAACCCTTGGTTGCATTATCACCCAGAAGCTCCAAAGTGTGCTAAGACAAGAAAGCATAGTCATAAGTTCAAGCGTACAGGTGCTCGTCATCATCATCGTTATGCCTGTGCACAACCTCGTTATACTCGTCATGTGCAACCTCGTCGTCAGGTTCGTCAGGTTCGTCAGGTTCGTAGAGTTCAGCCTCAGGTGGATGTAAGAGCACTTCAGACTAAGCTTAAGGCTAAAGGCTTCTACAGAGGTCCTATCGACGGTATCGTTGGTCCAGGAACACGTAGTGCACTTAAGCGTTTCATGAATCGTTAAAATTAAAATAGCGATTATGTATTTACTCTGAATTTTCAGGGTTATGAATGGGATTGTAGTTTACTGCAGTCCCATTTTTTTTTGTATCTGATTGAAGCAAAGAAGCGTATAAATGAGGTGCAAAGGAACTTATTGGGTTTTTCCTGATCATTAAGAGAGGGATAATTGCAGAATGATATTTATGAAAAAAATTATTAATAATTTAGGGTGGAAAATAGCATTTCTATCATTTATTTTTTTGTATTCACCAGCACATGCAATGGTATGGAAATCGGTGAATACATGGGATAAGGTTTGGGAAAATCGTTATCAGCATTGGGTAAAGAATAATTGGACTGAAGACTTCTTTATGAATGAGAAGAAGCCGATCTATTATAAGTTTTCTCATGATTGTGCAGATGCTGTATATGCTATGCGACTTGTGTTCTCCTATGAGTATAAACTTCCTTTTGTTATTAATAATGCATCTCGACCTGGTAAAACCATAAGTAATGGTATGACGCGATGGGATAAATATTCAGAAGCAAAGCGTGTGCGAAAGTTTATGGATTATGTGGCGGATATGACAAGTACAAAAACACTGGCGTGGGATACATATCCAATAGCTCTTGATGATATAAAACCTGGGGATATATATGCCGCTCCAGGGAAGCATTCGTATCAGATAGTGAATATTACAGAAAATGGTGTAGCTGAAGTAATGTCTTCGACCACGCCTAAAGCACCTCGTTTTCTTGATCGGATACCTTCTTTTCCTTTTTATGTTCCTGAAGATATGAAGCGCAAAAGTGATGGTTATCGTCGCTTTATTCAGCCGCAAAATATTAGAAAATCAATTCAAAAACAGCCAGGCTATAGTGTAGAGCAATATGATATTGCCAGAGCGGTGAATTATAATTATGTACGTTTCACTGATATTATAGCCAGCGCACTGGGTAAGAAAAAAGAAAGAGCAGATGAAAAAACACTTAGGCTTTTAATTGCGCTGTGTATGTATGCAAATGATCGGGCTGTTTATGTTTATGATGCGCTTTGGCAGTTACAAGCAATGAAGAAAAAAGGACGAAGATGCATGAACCGAGCAGAGTATGATAATTTTTCAACCCCATCTCGTGATAGAAGGCTGAAATCTTTTTTTAATGCCGTGAAAAATCACTATGAAAGAAATGCCAAATATAAGCCATGGACACAGCCACAACGATGGGCAAAGACATTATTTTCTGTGCAACAACCGAACCCAACTGAAATTAAAAAGCTTAATGAATTTTGCATGGTGCAAATGACTTTAGGAGAGAATTACTTTATTCCTTTAAGGGAATTACGTCAAAACCTTGCTGCGGGAAAGGTAATATCTGATCCACATGCTCCATTAGAGTACCGTTGGGGAGCGCAATTGAAGCCCTATAAACCTCGATGTAAAACATATTAATTACGGTATTACAAATAGGTGAAATAATAAAAATAGATATATTATGCGGATCAAGCCCTATCGTTGATTAAATATACTATACTTGCATAACTGTTTTTTGATTTGAGTGTCTATGCGATTTATCAATTATAAAGAAGCTTGGCAAGGTGTTGCTAATTGTAGTCAGTGTTCAATCAGACAGTCGGTCTTATTTGCAGGTCTGACCGAAAAAGACTTTAAAACTATCCATAAACCAATTGATCAGTTTCACTTGGAATCTGGTAGTAAAATTTATGGGACTGGGGATGCGGCTAAGTATATGTATACCATTCGAAGTGGTTTGGTAAAACTTGTTCAATACCTGCCTGATGGTACACAACGAATAGTTCGCTTACTGAAAACATCTGATGTAATAGGCTTGGAAGCTGTTCTTGGTCCTGTTTATAAACATGATGCTATTACCTTGCAAGACACAGAAATATGTCGTTATCCAGCAGCTGCGGCACATGAGTTCTCAATAACAAATCCCAAACTGCATCGCGAAATGATGTCTCGCTGGCAGCGTGCATTAGATGAAGCTGATTCATGGGTAACACAATTATCAACAGGGACATCTAAACAACGGTTAGCTCGATTAATTCTATTGCTAGCTAAAGGTGATGAAAATTCCAGCTGTTCATTGATAGGTCGTGAAGATATGGGTGCGATGTTAGGAATTACCACAGAAACAGCTAGTCGAACTATTGCAGGTTTTAAAAGAGAAAAATTGCTCATCAAAATCACCCCTAATACATATCGATGTGATGTTGAGCGTTTGCAAGATATTAGTTATGGTTAGCCTGCTACCAATCTTAGGAATGAGGTCTAAATCTGTGATGTCACTACGGTACAGGATGTAAGCTATTGATTCATAACGAGTTTAAAAAATACCCGCTTAACCTAAGGGTGAAGCTAAAATTTAGTGAGCTTCCCATCTGCGCTAGGAGGCTGTCCGAAAACTAAGAATTGACTGCAATTCCCACAAACATCATAATCTGAGCTTATCAAATTCGTTAAATAGAGCGACTATTCGCCTCTTTTGATAAGCTCACCTTATAATATTTCTGGCTTTTTCGTTTCAATCCGAGTTCTCAGACAGCCTCCTAGCAGATGGTGAACTCAATTATGCAGAGCTTTTTAAATCCCGTGCTAAACTAGTATCTTACGCTCTGTTATTCGCATTGATCTCACGGATTCAGGTGAGAATTTAATACTAATTCTTGACTGGTTTTGTCGGGAAAGGTAATATTAGCTTATTAGAAATTACTTATAAAGGTGTTGTGTACGAATGTTTGGTGTTAAGGAAGTTGATGCTACTACGTTAAAAGAGATGTTGGATAGCGATAGCGAAATACAGTTGCTTGATGTGCGCTCGCAAGCAGAGTTTGCTCAAGGTATTATTCAAGGTGGTGAGTTTGTCCCACTTCATACAATCCCATTAAAAATAAATGATTTAGATAAAGATAAAACTATTGTATTCTACTGTAGAAGTGGTGCTCGTTCAGCACAGGCATGTGCATTTGTTCAGCAAAATGCTGGGATTGAAGCAATTAATTTGCGTGGCGGGATTATTTCTTGGTATCAATCAGGGTTTGAAATTGTGAGACCTGAAGTATCCTAAGGAAAACCTGATTAAGTCGATTAGAATTTAGCGCAGAAAAAACTGTCGCTATTTTTCACGAAGTGAGACGTAATAGTTATTCTATTGCACCGATCTTCGTGGAAAATATCGGCAGATTTGGCAGCTAAAAATAATTGGACTTGATCAAGGTTTCTCTAAGGGTTCTGCAAGTCAGAGAAGAGAGTCATAGAAATTTAAAACGGTGGTTTCTCGTTTGCAAAAGAACTTTAATTACGCATCGTTAAGCCGATGCTGAGTTATAAAAAATGTAAAAAAAGGGGGGGTTGGGTATTTAAAGATTTTCTCTGAATCCTTTAAACCAATATTGATGGTGTATTAGGGTAACCTAGGAGGCTGTCTGAGAACTCGGATTGAAACGAAAATACCAGAAATATTATAAGGTGAGCTTATCAAAAGAGGCGAATAGTTGCTCTATTTAACGAATTTGATAAGTTCAGATTATAATTTAGCCAATACCTAATTGATCCCAAATTTTATCCACACGTTTTTTTACTGCGTCATCCATAATAATTGGTTCGCCCCACTCTCGATCAGTTTCTCCTTGCCATTTATTAGTTGCATCAAAACCAATTTTTGAACCTAATCCAGAAACAGGTGAGGCAAAATCAAGATAGTCAATTGGTGTATTTTCTATTAGGGTAGTATCTCTTGCGGGATCCATGCGCGTAGTCATGGCCCAAATAACATCGTTCCAGTCACGTGTATTAATATCGTCATCGACCACAATTACAAATTTTGTATACATGAACTGGCGGAGAAAAGACCAGACTCCCATCATTACTCGTTTTGCATGTCCAGGGTATTGTTTTTTCATGCTCACAACAGCCATTCGATAGGAGCAACCTTCTGGTGGTAAATAAAAATCTGTAATTTCAGGAAATTGCTTTTGTAATATAGGTACAAATACCTCATTCAAAGCAACG
>Ga0256833_1000949_pt1 | contig 21849 bp, 22 predicted proteins | sample 356284metaG_FD_190535 | JGI IMG/M metagenome (GOLD analysis project Ga0256833, IMG submission 190535) | Hydrothermal vent microbial communities from Mid Atlantic Ridge, Atlantic Ocean - 356-284 | ecosystem: Environmental > Aquatic > Marine > Hydrothermal vents | place: Atlantic Ocean: Mid... | reverse complement strand
CACGGTGATAGTAGCTATTAACGCAAGCCTACTCAGGTAACACCCCCATCAACCTTTAATGGTATGAACTTCAGGTCGTCAACCCCCTTTATCTTCCTCAAGGATTTTAGGAGGGCCTGCACGTCCCTCCAGCTCGACTCGATTATCGCTATGTTTAGGCACCACCCATCCTTGAGGAGTTGATGATAGAAGGATTTTATCATGGTTTGATGCGCGTGTATAGTATCTATGACCTTCTGATCCACGGAGGGCTTTGCCTCATGATTGGTTAAAGCCACAATAATCCCGTAAATTACCCCGCCAAGGCTTTCCTCCGGGAACCTAGACGCTATATACTCCCTTATAGCGTCCCTGACGAACTCAGACCTTCCCGTGTAACCATACCTTCTTATGAAGTAATCCACTTTCTCGAGAAGCGGTTCAGGAAGGGATAGACTCACTATCGGCACACGCCTCACCCTTAATAACTCGTGCTTCAGTCATTATTAAGCGTTATATAATAATTACTTAGTGAATTAATAGGAATGCTTATTATATTGAAAGCCGAATCCTGCAGGGAGTGAGCACGTGAAGGGCAGTAGCGTGACGGGTTCCAAGCATGGGGTTAAGTGGGAGACCCCCCTATGGGTGGGGGTAGCGTTAATCAGCGTTGCCGCCCTACTCGCGAGTATTGCCGGCATGCACACCCACATCCTTGATTACGTGCTCTTCTCAATATCAGCAATCCTAATCATTAGGGCAGGCGTCACCGCATTAACTAGGAGGAGAGTATCCGTCGACGTCTTAATGGGTGTTGCGGGACTAACTACGTGGCTCCTTCACCTCACCGTCAGCGGCTTCCTAATATTCCTTTTATACGCACTATCCGAGCTTATCGAGGCTCAAGCCGAGCGCTACGCGGAGAGGAAGATCGTTGGGTTAAGGGAGCTCATCCCCGCTACTGTGCACGTTGATGCGGGAGGCAAGATCATCGCTAAGGGAGTGAATGAATTGCTGCCTGGCGAGGTACTGATCGTCAAGCCCGGCGAGGTAGTCCCTGCCGACGGCGTGGTGATTAGTGGTGAATCACTCTTCGACACAAGCTACGTCACTGGCGAATCAGTGCTTAGGAGGTTGGGTCCAGGGTCACCAGTGGTTAGCGGGTACGTTAACAAACATAGTTTAGTTAGGGTTAGGGTACTTAAGAGCCCCCGCGAGTCGCTTCTCCAGCTCCTCATACGTGAGGCTGAGATGGCGTTAGGCAGGAAGGCCTCACTGCAGAAATTCATTGAGAGGTTCTCGCAGCCCTACGTGTTCGTCGTCCTAGCGGTATTCATGACGGCATCAGCGCTCTGGAGCCCCTACCGAGCGCTTCCCTTACTGCTTGCCGGGTGCCCCAGCGCCTTCATAATATCCTCGAGCACGGCCACCGCACTAGCACTGGCTGTGCTGGCTAGGAGGTCAATCGTCGTTAGGGGTGGGAGGGTTCTGGAGGATGCTGGGAGGTTAAGGGCCTTAATACTAGATAAGACCGGCACCATAACTTTAGGGAAACTAAGAATCTCTAGAGTCATGCCACTCAACGGCTTCAGCGAGGACGACGTGGTAGCCTACGGTGGGGCTGCAGCCAAAGCCAGTAATCACCCAGTCTCCAGAACCCTAGCCGAGCTAAGCCCCCTAGCACCTTCCACCGTCAGGGAGTTCCCGGGTAAGGGGCTGGAAGCCGTTGTTGACGGGCGCGAAGTGCTCCTAGGTTCTAGGGAATTCATGGAGGAGAGCGGCGTAGTGCTTGAGGGTGTGCCCTCATGTGGTGAGGGGGAGGGTGCGGTATTTGTTGCTGTAGGGAAGGTGCTTGCAGGCATTGTCTGCCTTGAGGAGGTTCTTGATGAAGGCGTTAGGAGCGTCGTGAGCGTCATTAAGGAACGCGGTATTAAGTTAGTCATAGCGAGCGGCGATGACGTGAAACGAGTTAAGAGGGTGGCGGAGTACGTCGGCGTGAATGAATACTACGGCGGCCTGAGCCCTGACGCCAAGAAGAACCTTGTTAGGGAGTTAAGGCTTAGGTATGGTAAGGTTGGCTTCGTTGGTGACGGCATCAACGATGTTGAGGCGATCGCTGAAGCGGACGTAGGAATGGCCGTAGGTAAGTTGGAGGTTGTCTCGAACATAGGTGACGTGGTCCTGCTTAGGGGTGTGCGCTCAATCCCTCAATTACTTGAGTACGCTGGGAGATATGGTAGGGCTGTTTATTCAGCCATAGTGGTTTCCGCCATCGTTAAGGTTGCGGCGATGGTGCTGGGCATTGCGGGACTGCTGCCCCTCTACCTCGTTGTGGGGGTCGGCGATGATGGGGCCACGATGGTTGGTCTGGGGCTCATCGCGACCTATCTACTACGTGGGGCGGTTCCTGAGTAGACCTTTATAACTCTGTTATTACATATGGAGTAGGGAACGGATTGACTAAACACTCGTACTGTGAGGTGTACGTGAGGTACGTCCTGCCAGCCATCAGGCTACTCATAGCTAAGGAACTCATAGAGAAACACGGGTACACGCAACTGGAGGTAGCTAGGGCCCTAGGCGTAAGCCAGCCACTCCTAAACTACTACCTAACCGGGAGGAGGAGTCCAAAGTATTTGAGCAGGATAGCGTCCTCCGAAAAAATAGGTAGGATCGTGGAGTACTTCGCTGAGTGCATTAAGAGAGATGAAGAGTGCGCAGAGAGGCTCCCATGCTCCCTCTGCAGAGTACTTAAGGAGAGTGGCGAGGCGAACAGGATAATTAAGGCCATAGGGATGGAGCCCGAGTCAGTAATATTCCCCCTATGCCTAGCACCTTGAGGAGGTTAGGGCCTTGAGTAAGGTGCTGGACGTCAGAGGCGAGAAATGCCCTGAGCCCGTGGTTAGGGTTGCGCAGGTACTTGAGGAAGCCACGAACGGCCAGGAAGTGAGGGTGTTAACGGATAATGAGGAGTGCGTACGCTACATAAGCGACTTAGTAAACGTAGCGGGCGTAGGAGCGGTAAGCATTATTGAGAGGGAAGATTATTACGAGCTAATCATAGTCGTTAAGCATGCCTAACGGAGCTTAATTCCCGTTACTTCCTCGTAAATACGTGTGGCGCGCTTAGGGTCCGTCACCCCATCAACTATGGCCCTCCCGTCGCTGAACACCGTAACGTAAACATCGTCTCCCACCTTAACCCTCACGGTGTAATCACTCATCCCAACGACGCTTCCCTCCCCCGCCCTCAGCAATACCCTCTTGAAATCCACCCTAACCCTCCCGGGAGGGTTAATCTCAACAGCCTTAGTCCCGCATACCGGCTTAGCCAGCTCCTCTACGTGAGGCCCCTCAAGGTACTCGAAGCGACGCTTGCCGCATGCAGGACAATCAGGCTTCCTGACAACCCTTAACGCATCGATGCTAAGCCTCTTCGCGTCTACCACGAAGTACGTGCTTGTTAGTTCCCTGTCGCTTTGACCGAGGACGTGCTTTAACGCCAGGGTGGCGGCTAAGGACGCTACAAGGGATACTGCCGTGGGTACGACGCCCAGTACATCACAAGCATTACCTAAATCCTCATCACTTACGTTCCCGTAAACGCACCGCATACAGGGCGTGTTACGTGCTGGGTCAATGAGCCATACGTTCCCGTACCAGGTACCGACGCCTGTCAGCACCCATGGGATGCCGTGCTTGACTGAGAAGTCATTTATTATGAGCCTCGTCACGTAATTGTCGGTCCCGTCGATTACTATGTCGTGACCCCCGAGGAGCTCTTCAGCATTAGTCGGGGTTAGCTTCGTCACGTGGGGCTTAACCTTAACTGAACTGTCTATCCTCCTTAACGCGTTAGCGCACGCAACGGCTTTCGGCATAGCCGCCCTCACGTCATCCTCAGTGAATAATGATGTTCTGTAGAGGTTGCTAATGTCGACGTAATCCTTATCTATGAGGCTAACCTCACCGAAACCCATCCTAACTAGAAGCTCAGCTACGTGCGTCCCGGTCGCGCCACACCCAACCACGACGGCCTTAGCCTCACGCAGTTTCCTTATGCCGGAAATACCTATGTCCTTGACTAGGAAGAGCCTTGAGAACCTTCCCACGTCCTTGAGTATTGATGGATTAGCTTTCCCTACACTCACCTCTCTCCCCTATAACACATTTATTGAGGGGTGGGCGCTAATTAATTTATGGTGTGCCTCAAGCACTTATTGTTGGTAGCATTAAATAACACATTTATTTGTCCTGAACCCACTTTAAACACAGTTAAAGGTGATGCACATGCCCCTAAACCCTGAAAAAATACGAGAGGACTTCCCCCTACTCGCTAGGCGGAACGTAACTTACCTCGATAACGCGGCGACGACCCAGAAACCAAGGCAGGTAATTGAGGCTATCAAGGAATTCTACGAAGCTATGAACGCCAACGTGCATAGAGGGCTACATAAGCTATCGCAGGAAGCTAGCGAGGCGTACGAGGAAGCGCATGAGGTAGTGGCTAAGTTCATTGCGGCTAAGGACTGGAGGAGCGTATCATTCACGAGGAACGCTACCGAAGCACTAAACATCGTGGCCCAAGCCATAGCGGAGAAGTACCTCAGAGCGGGGGACGAGGTCGTGGTCACGGTAATGGAGCATAACAGCAACATCCTACCTTGGGTGAGGATTTCAAGGCTTCTGAACCTCAAGTTGAAGGTCGTCGGGTTAAGTAGCAACCAAACCTTAAACTATGATGAATTACTCGAGGCTATAACGCGCAGGACGAAGGTAGTGGCACTCACACACATCAGTAACGTGTTAGGCGTTCTGAACGACGTCAAGAAGGTTGTGAGGGAGGCATCACAGGTTGGCACCCTCGTCGTGCTGGACGCCGCGCAATCAGCGCCCCATATCCCGCTGAACGTGGGCGACCTAGGCGTGGATGCCCTTGCCTTCAGCGGGCATAAGATGCTCGGCCCTACAGGCATTGGCGTACTGTACTTAAGGCCGGAGCTTGCGGAGGAGCTCCCCCCACCGATTCTAGGTGGGGGCATGGTGAGGGAAGTGGAAATAGTTGGCGGTGAGGGGGTGAGGTACGAGACGGCGAACCCTCCCTGGAAGTTTGAGGCCGGAACACCGAACATTGCCGGCGCTGTAGGGCTCGCTGAAGCCGTGAAGTACCTCACTAAGCTCGGCATGAGTAACGTGGAGGAACATTCAAGAAGGCTTGCCGAGTATGCCGTTAGGAGGCTCAGGGAAGAGATTGAGGATTACATCACTATCTACGGACCTACGGGGCCCTCATTAAGGATTGGTATAGTTTCGTTCAACGTTATAGGGGCTAACCCACACCTAGTGGCCTCGATGCTCGATTCCGAGGGTGTAGCCGTCAGAAGCGGTTTCCACTGCGCCCAGCACCTGCATTACGTGCTGGGCGCGTGGAGGGGGAGTGTTAGGGCGAGTTTCTACATATATAATACTGTTAATGATGTGGATACCCTAGTTAACGCACTAAAGAGAACCGTGGAGGACTTAAAGGGGATTGGGGTCATTCGGGAGGGCTCCCCCGCTACATAGGGTAAGGGTTATATACCTTCTATAACAGTGTTATAGAGGGTGAAGTAACATAACCGGGAAGAAAGACGTAACCCTAACCCCAATCCATGCCTTAAAGGACGGGGAGAGAGCAGAGCTGAGTGAAGTGCTGTCCATCATGGCTGAGATGCTAAGGGAAGGCGGTGTACGTAAGCCCGTAGTGGTTAACGAAGAGCTAAGGGTGTTGGGCAACTCAACTACCCTAGAGGCGCTCAGGAGGCTGGGCGTTAAGCTAGTACCCGTTACATACGGTAAGGATGGGGAGGTCTTCACGCCGCTTGAAGAGCTAGGGTTTTACGAGGACGTAGCCCCCAGCCCCCTAAGGGTGTATAACAGCACCCTTGAACTCCTGTATCGAGGCTGGCCAACGCCGCTCGTTAAGCTTCAAGCCCTATCCAGTAACGGCGTTAGAGTGTGGGCTAAGCTTGAGGGCTTCAACCCGTATAGCTGGAGCATAAAGGATCGAATAGGGTGGTACATGTTTGTGAAGGCGCTGGAGAGGCTGGGTGAGCGTAGGAGGAAAGTGATTTACGAGGCAACATCCACGAACACGGGCTTAGCGTTAGCTGCTATGGCGGCGATACACGGTTTCAGCGCCAAGTTCTACATACCCTCAAGCATTCAGAAGGCCTCAGACACCCTCCTTAAAGTCATGGGTGCTGAAGTGGTACGTGTGCCGAAGACCTTAACCATAGAATTCGTTGATGAAGTTGATGAAGCAGCTAAGAGGGAGGGAGCGATCCACTTAAACCAGTTCGAGAACGACTATAACTTCGAAGTCCACCTACGCTTCACGGCTAAGGAGCTGGAGCTTCAGCTAAGGCATGCTGGAGTGACCCCTAAAGCAATAGTGGGGGGTATCGGCACCTCAGGCCACATGTCGGCAATAACGTTCTACTTCAAGAATAAATTCAATGATTCCGTTAGGGTTTACTGCGTCCAGCCAGCGCCTAACGAAGTGATTCCCGGTATTAGGAGGGTTGAGAGCGGGATGAAGTGGATTCACTGGGTCAACATTGACGGGTTAATTGATGTAAGCAGGGATGAGGCTATAGAGGGCGCTATCAGTGTAGCCAGGAGTGAGGGTATATTAGTGGGTCTGAGTAGCGGGGCTGTTATCGCAGGGTTCAGGAAACTACTAGAAAGTGGGGTTCTGGGTGATGGCGACTACGTGCTTGTATTCCCTGACCACGGTTTCAAGTACGTGGAGCAGTTCGAGGAATACCTCAGCAGGAAGGGCTAGCTACATGTCTCGGTAGCCACCGTAAACTGTTTTAGCTTTGACAATAACTAAGTTATAGTGAGGAATATGAGCACGAGAATACCATTACCCTACTCACCGAAGGTGCTCAAGTACTTCAGGAACCCGAAGAACATGGGGGCAATGAGTGACCCAACAGTAGTGTCAACAGCCGGGAGCCCGGCGTGCGGCGACATGATAAGGCTCTACCTGAAAATAAGGAGTGAGGGGGAGGATGACGTAATAGAGGACATCAGGTTCGAGAGCTACGGTTGCGCCGCCAACATAGCCGCGGCCAGCGTACTAACGGAGCTGGTTAAGGGTAAGCCCTTAAGGGATGCGTGGAACGTTACCTGGAAGCGCGTATCCGACGAGCTAGGCGGCCTACCGGCCATAAAGTACCACTGCAGCATACTCGCGGTGGGGGCTTTAAAGAGGGCCATAAGGTCGTACTACAGGGACAGGCCCAAGCCTAAGTGGTTACCGGAGGAACTTACGGTCGAGGAGAGGCAGACAATGGAGGAGGAAGCAATTCTTGAGAGGATTTACGGGCTGGGCCCTAACACAACGTAAGTTCAAGGGTTGGGGTAGTGATGGGGTTTGACCCGCCCCCTAATTGACCTGCGGGTAAGGGGTAAGGGGTGTACCGGGGATCCCGTTTACCGACTCAACAACGTGTTAAGTAAGGGACTCAAGGAAATCGAATTAGTTGTTGATCCAAGCAAACTGCCTTTAGCGGTTATTTCACTCATAGCTAAACGGAAAGGTTACGCGGTCGTAGGGCACAGAGCTGAAGGTGGGTTCCTGCACGTCATCCTCGTGGCTGATAATGATTGAACACGTCGCGGATCATGTCCTCGGCTTTAGTGAGCTTAGTTCCCTTAACCTCCTTATGGCGGCAGGCACGCTACTCAACACGTACTCCACATCATCCCTACTATGATACCTCGTTATCTTGAAGAGTATGCTCCCATGCGCCTCCTCATGCTTCCTACCTATGGCTAGGAGGACATGGCTAGGTTCGAGAACCCTTGAGGTACACGCGCTCCCGCTTGACACATAAATCCCCCTCAAGCTTAACTCGACCGTTATTGCCTCACCCTCCACGTAGAGGAATGATATGTTCACGTTATCAACTGCCCTCCTACCCCCTTCCGGCCCGTTAAGCAGGGTGTGGGGCACGGACTCCAGCAGACCCTTAATTAGCCTGTCTCTTAAGTTACGTATCTTCTCATTACCGCCTTTCAGGTCCTCCACGGCTAACTCTAGCGCCTTCTTGAAGCCCGCTATGGCGGGCACGTTCTCAACCCCTGGCCATAGGGTCTGAGTGCTTAATTGACCCCTGATTAAGGGCTCTAGCTTAACTCCCCTCCTCACGTAGAGGGCGCCGACGCCCTTAGGGCCGAGGATCTTATGGCTACTCACTGTGAGTAAGTCCACGTTAAGCTCGCGAACGTTCAAGGGGATCCTACCTAAGGCATCGCAGGCGTCCGTGTGAAACACCACTTCCGGGTTCAGATCCTTGGCCACGCGGATTAACTCCCTCAAGTTCTGTATGGTGCCTATCTCATGGTTTACTGCCTGCACACTGATCAGCACGGTGTCCTTGTTAACGTAGGTAGCCAGGATTTCGGGGTCAACGAATCCCTCCTCATCCACCGGAACCTTAATGACCTCCATACCCGTTAACTTCGCAACGAACTCTGCTGGGAAAATCACGCTCAAGTGCTCTACGGCGGAAACTATTATCCTACCCCCCTTCCTCCTACGGGCTAGGATCGCACCCACGATCGCTAGGTTATTAGCTTCCGTACCGCTATGCGTGAAGACTATCTCCTCCGGTGAGTGGGCGTTAATTACCTTGGCTAACTCCTTCCTCGCTTCCCAAACTACCTCGTAGGCCTCCCACCCAGGCTTATTCGTTATGGACGGGTGCCCATACCCGCGCTTGTTGAAGTAGGGTAGCATAGCCTCCACTACCTCGGGAGGCACCCACCCGGAGTTCTCATTATCGAAGTAAACTTCCTTCCCCGGAGTCCCGTGCTCCGCAAGCAACTCCTTGACACTCATCCTGGTTTAACACCGTTAATAATGAGCCATGCCCAAATAAATTGGTTATTGAGGCTGAGCAAACCACTAGTAGCTTGGCGCCACGTTAGCGTTGATTAGTAGGTCCCTACGGGTGGGGACTAAGCTTTTCCCCTCTAATCCACTATTAACGTGGGGGTTGAGGTACGGGGATAGTGCGTAAGGTTCAGGTGGTCGGTAACTCAACCTACGTTGTTAGCCTGCCGAAGAACTGGGTTAAGATGATGGGGCTTAAGCAGGGTGAGGAGGTACTCATCGAGCCCCTAGCCGACGGTAGCTTGAGGGTGACCCCGCTTAAGGGTGTTAAGGATCGCCACGCCTCGGTGAATATTAACGTTGCGTGCAGTGAGGACGTTGCCGTCATAACTAGGAGGGTGGTCGCGCACTACCTGGCCGGTGCGTGCGAGGTCTCCCTTAAGCTTGAGGGGAGTGACTGCGGGGGCTTAGCTAAGGTCGTGGCTAGGGTTGCGAGGGATAAGATGCTCGGTGTTGAGGTGCTTGATGAGGCCGAGGACTCCCTAACACTTTACGCCGTCCTCGACAGGGAGTTCACGGACTTCATAACCGTTGTGAGGAAGCTGTTTAAGGCCGCCGCCTTCATGGCTGAGGCGCTGGTTGCTGGGCTCGAGGAGGGTAGGGAGGACGTCCTCAGGAACGTGTTCAAGCGTGACGACATCGTCGATAAGCTTTACCTATTCATCCTCAGGTACTTGACGGAGTCGCTAATGACGCTTAAGGGTGACTTAGGCTTCACGCCTCCGGAGGCACTCCACATAGTCCTCATGAGTAAGAGCGTTGAGAGGCTGGCTGACCACATAGCGTCGATAGCCCTCAACTCAATAGCCCTAAAGAACAGGGGCGGACTCACCGCCCTTAAGCCGGTGATGCCGTTACTCAAGGACGTCCCGAACCTCCTTAAGGAGCTCACCGAGGCATTCACGGAGTGCGACGCCGGGAAGGCCGAGGAGGCGCTGCTCCACGCTAAGGAGGGGAAGAGGAGGGAGAGGGATGTGAGGGGTAAGATCCTTAAGGGAGGCTCCCCGCCGGAGCTGAGCTACGTGCTCGAGAGCGTCAGGAGGATATACGCGTACGCCGTGGACGTAGCTGAAGCCGTCATAGACATAGCCGCTATAAGGTCGTTGAGGGAGTTGAGAACATCAAGCTAACCTACTGAAGAGCTTCCTGGTGAAGGGGTGCGTCGGCTCCCTAGCCACTTCCCCCACCCTCCCAAACTCAACTACCCTCCCATCATACATCACCGCCACGTAGTCCCCGACCCTTAGGGCTTGGTCAGGCATGTGCGTCACCAGCAAGACCGTCGTCCCGTCCTCCCGAACCAAGTCCCTCAACGCTCTCTCAATTAGTTCCGTGTTCTCGACGTCGATGTTAGCTGTCGGCTCGTCCAGTAGGAGGAGCTTGGGCTTCATAGCTAACGCCCTAGCCAGGCATAGCCTCTGCTGCTGCCCTCCAGAGAGCTTCGTTGGCGGGTCCCTCAGCCTGTCCTTAACCTCCTCCCACAGCATCGCCTTCCTCAACGCCCACTCAACCACCCTGTTAAGCTCATCCTTCCTCTTAGCGACGCCGCACACCTTAGCCGCTAGGGCCACGTTCCAGTATATGCTTAGGTGGGGGAGCGGGTTAGGTATCTGGAACACCATGCCTACCCTCCTCCTCAGCTTGTAGGGGTCGGTGGCGTAGGCGTCAACGCCTAACACCTCCACCCTACCCTCGACGGAGGCGTCCGGGTTGAGCTCCACTAACCGGTTAATGGTTCTTAGGAGGGTGCTCTTCCCGACCCCGCTCGGCCCCAGGATGACGGTCACCGCCCCCTCAGGAACCCTCAGGCTAACCCCCTTAAGCACTTCCTTCCCGTTAAGCCTAACCCTAAGATCCTCTATTAGGACTGCGTGCCTCACGCCTCAACACCCCTCACACACAAGTGTATCGCGAGGGACACGACCAAGTATGAAGCAAGCAGTATGAGTGCGGCCCCCCAAGCAACTGACTGGAGGTTAGGGTAAGGCATCATGGCGAAGTTGTAGATAAGGAGTGAGATCGAGTCACCCGGCCCCGTAATGCTTGAGGGGTAGTAGTACCTGGCGGCACCCAGCGTGAAGAGGAGTGGGGCCGTCTCCCCCAAGGCCCTCGACACCCCTATCAGCGAACCCACCAGGACACCCCTCTTAACTAGGGGGAGCGCGACCCTCCACACAACGCCCGCCCTACTCAACCCTATGGCGTACCCCGCCTCCCTGTAAGCCCTAGGCACGCTCCCCAAGTACGTCTCGAAGTACGTTGTAACGTAGGGTAGCATAACGACTGTTAAGGCTAAGGCACCGGCAAGCACTGAGGGGGTCCCCATCGGGATCACGACGATCGTGTAGATCACCATGCCAGCCATTATGGTTGGTAGCTCAAGCAACCCCTTAACAAGGCCCTTAATGAGCTTCGAGAACGGGTTCCTAGGGAACTCCGTCGTTAGGAGAGCTATCAGTAGGGATAGCGGGACGCCTAGTGCGGTGGAGACTGCCGTAAGCATTAACGTGCCCGCAAGGGACGGGCCTACACCCCCGTAACCGCCTGAGCCCGGGGCTGGGGGAAGCGATGTTAGGAAGTCCCACAGCCCCACAGCGCTTACGGCCTTGAAGCCATTAATGAACGTGCTCACGATTATCGAGGCGTAGGGCACCAGAGCAGCTACGGTAACCAGCCCAGCCACCACGGCTAACGCGGCGTCCTCCAACTTCTCGACCACATCAGACATTCCCCACCAACCTCCTCCACCTACCCATCAACACTAGCCCAGCCACGTTAAGCACGAAGCCCAACGCAAGCAACGCAACGCCCGCCGCGTAGAGCGCGTTAATCATTAACGGGTATGACGACGCCTCAGGGAAGTTATTAGCTATTAACGCGCTGACCGTCTCGCCAGGCAGGAAAAGACAGTAAGGGATGTAGTTAACGTTGCCCACAACCAGCGACACGGCTATGGTCTCACCAGCAGCCCTACCGAGCCCTAGGAGCGCCGCCCCAACCACGGCGGGCGCTATCAGCTTAAGTAACTCACGGCAAACTAGGTGGGGCCTAGCACCTATGCTTAGGAGGGCCTCCCTAACACCCGCCGGAACCTGCGCGTAGGCCTCGATGGTTAGGGAGGCGACGTAAGGCACTATCATGACGGCCAACAGCACCCCAGCCGTGAAGAGCGTCCACCCGCTGACGGGCGTGCATGAGAATAACGGAATAAAGCCCAAGTACCTGCTTAGGGGGAGCATCACGTAATTCTTAAGGAAATCGGGCAGGACCATCGCGCCCCAAAGACCGTAAACGATGGAGGGCATCCCCGCCATCACGTTAATCACTGAGGACAGAACCCTAGCCATGACCTTAGGGCAGAACTCGTTGAGGAACACCGTAACGCATACTGCTACAGGCAACGCTATCACGATAGCTACCGCGGAGGTAGCGATGGTTCCCAGGATCGCGGGGAGCAACCCGTAGGCCGGGCGCGACGGATCCCACTCAGCCCCAGTAATTAGTCGCGGGCCGAACGCTTGGAAGGCCGGGGCCGAGTACTCAGATAAAACCTTAATTAGAAGCACGTAGAATGAAATCACTAGGGTGGACGGGGCAAGGAGCGTAAGGAAAAACACTGCGTCATGCCTCGACTTAAACCCCCTTACCCTCAACCCGGTTCCCCCTCACCCAGCACTGTTCTTGAGTATGATTGACGCGGCGTCAAGCATGAGCTTCTTAAGGCTGTCAGGTACCGGCGCGTAGCCCGGCACGGTCTTCTTCTCACCCACGTTAACTACCCACTTAAGGTAGGTCGCTATTGCTTCGGCCTTAGCCCTGCTGTAGTGAGTCCAGAGCACTAGGTGGGTGAACGCCACGAGCGGGTAGGAGTCCTTGCCGCTGGCGTATATGATGTAGTCCTCATCCTTACTGAAGTCCCCTAGGGGCGTGGTCGGCAGGTGCTTGGCGGCGCTCGCGGCCGCAGCAACTAAGCTCTCGGTGGAGGGCTTGACGAAGTTGCCGGCAGCGTTCTCCAGCGCGGCTATCGGTAAGTGGTTCTCTACCGCGTAGCTCCACTCAACGAACCCTATTGAGTACTCGTTGCTCTTGATTAGTTGGGCAACACCGGGGTTGCCCTTGCCACCCGCAGCACGCCCGGTCTTCTTTACGGGGAAGGCCGGTGCCTTACCGACGAGTGACTCCGGCCACAGGTCGGGCGCCGCCTTGTGCAGGAACGTTGTGAAGATTTGCTGGGTTCCGCTCGCGTCGGCCCTGAAGACAACGAATATCTCGTGGTGCGGTAGCTTGATGCCTGGGTTTAGCTTCTGTATTCTTGGGTCGTCCCAATACGCTATCTTACCTAAGTATATTAGGGCCAGTACCTTCCCGCTCAGGTTCAGCGCCTTGGAACCTATGCCTGGTAGGTTGTAAGTCACCACGACAGCCCCGATGAGGGTGGGCACCTGCATTATCGAGCCCTTATGCTTCGCCCATAGGTCGTGGGGGAGTGGTGGGTCGCTCCCAGCAACGTCTAGGGTTCCGTCAAGGAATCTCGCGATGCCGGCGCCGCTACCAAGTAGCTCGTATGACAACTTAATGTTGGGGTGCTCCTTCATGAACTCCTTAATCCATGCTAAGTACTGGGGTGCCGGGAACGTCGCGCCCCCCATCTTCAGGTACACGACCCCGCTCGGCTGTTCCTGTGCCGTGGCCTGAGCCGCTGTCTTCGCAGTGGTTGTTGTCGACGCTACTCTGACAGTTTCCGTCGTTGTCTTGGTTACCGTGGTAGTTACGGTGGTGGTTGACGTTGCTCCTTGACGTGTTAGAACCTTCGGAGCGACGATCGCGACCGCTGCCGCTACTACGAAAACTATGATTACTGCCGCAATCATTTTTGCCTCGTCAGACATGGTTTTGCTAATCACCATGGACTCCAGCTGATTATGCGGATAAATCGCTGAGCAACTATTAGGATAGTACATTAATGTAGCGCTATTCTCCCCTACATACTGATAAGTAATGGTACGTAGTTCTCAATACCCCGCTAAGTAACATTAATTTTTAAGAAAGCCCAAACTATTCATGGTGACCCTTACTTGGGGTTTACGTATGTAGCTCTAAGCAGGGGACTCAGCAGGGATGTGTTGAGGAGGGTTTACAAGGAGCAACTATCCCTCATTGAGGAAGCCATTAGGAGGTGGCGCTCAATCTACTACAGGGAGAGGAGCGCTACCACGGTGAAGGGGAGGAGGCGGCTTGACAGGCTGAGTAAGGAGTACGTGTACGGCGCCGTCAGGCCCTTCTTCGAGAGCCTAAGCTCGGATGACGTCCGCTACATAAGGACTCATAGGATGATTGTTTTCGGCATGATGGAGCACAGCCCATCCCTCAAGGCGGTGGTTCTTAAGGCCTCCGGCAAGAAGCTCGCTAAGCTCCTCCTCAAGGAGGGGATCGTCAGGTCGCTTGACGACTTACCGGTAGTCTTCGTCGCTCAGAGGATAGGGTTGCTGGACATCGTGGATGAGTCGCTGGACATTATGAGGGTTAATATTTACGAGTGCATGAGTTGCTTCGGCATGAGGCCCGTCGGCACCCCAATGTGTGACTTCGAGGCCGGAGTCATTGAGGGGATAATGGAGGGCCTCTACGGGAGGAACGCCACCATAGAGAGGAACTGTTGGGGTCTGGGGAACCACTTCTGCGGCTTCGAGGTTCACTTCAGGTGAGTCCTTAGTGACCTCAACACTCATCGTGAGGCCCGTGGCGGGGTGCGACCTGAGTCACCCGCTATGCCCTTTCTCCACGAGCGTTAGTAAGGGTCTCGACACCCTACACCCTAAGGTTCTGCAGTCACTACTCAATAAGTTAGGGGATTACGTGTTCGACGAGGCCGTCATTGCCTGCCCGAACCCCCTCCTGCACCCTAAGTTCGAGGCGATAGCTTCAGCGGTGCACACTAGGGCTAGGAGGGTCTCCCTCCTCACGCCGGTGACTGGCTTAAGTAAGCTGACGAGAACCGCGCTGAGGTGGGTTGACGAGTTAGTCATCGTGAGCGCCTCGGCGGAGGAGCTGAGGAGGGAGGAAGGCAGGTTGAGGGCGTTGCTGAGTCAGGGCATTGATAACGTGTCCGTGTACGCGACCGTGACTAGGGGGGAGGCAACGATACTCGTCACGTCGGAGCACGTGAGCTTCTGCAGGAAGTACGGCGTGACGCTGAGGGTGGGTGAGTTACCTTACGTGGGGAGAGTACCTCTAAGGCTGAGGGAGGCCCTCCTAGAGGAAGGGTACGAGGTCTCCATGCCCTACGGGGTTAAGTACGGGTACGTGGCGTCAACAGCGTTCATGAACGGGTACAGGCTCACCGTGCTTGAGAGGCCTTCCCAAAGATCCTGCAGGTCACTCTACATCGACTACTACGGGAGGGTGGGCAAGTGCCCGTTCCTGAGGCCTGAAGGTGACGCGGCAACCCTAAGCAGGGACGCGCTGAGGAGGATAATCTACTCAAAGTGCCCCGCCAGGAGGAACCCGCTAAACTACGTCCCCGAGATCAAGATCTCGCTGAGGGTAGGGGACGGCGTCGTTATACCGCCGGAAGTGCTTGCGTTGCTGGAGGTCGTCGAGTCAACTAACTCGCTCAGGGCGGCATGCAGGCTACTCGGGTACTCACCCTCAACCTACTTAGAGAAGTTAAGAACTATTGAGGCTAAGCTGGGCTTCAAGCTAATCATAACTAAGAGGGGCGGGTCGTCAAAGGGCTTAACGCTACTGACGGAGGAGGGGCTAAGGATACTTGAGGCGTACAGGCGCGTTAGGGAAGCCATCATGAACTCACTGATTAAGGAGGGTGTGGAGGGCTTCGCCTTCGAGCATTAACCACAGTATCGAACACGGACTCCAATCCTCTGTTCACTTATCCGATCACGGATCTCTTAATTTAAACTTCTTAAACAAAGCTCTTGGGTGAGTAATTGGCGTTAGCGTCTACCATGACGTTAGGCCCTACCGCCGAGGAGTTCGTGATCTTCATAGATCCGGAGCGGTGCATGGGTTGCAAGGCCTGCGAGGTTGCGTGCGCGGTCGAGCACTCGCTGAGCAAGAACATTTACGGGGCGGTGATGGAGAAGCCTAAGCCGAGGCCGAGGATAAGGGTGGTTACTGTTGATGACCTCTTCTACGTCCCCATGAGGTGCCAGCACTGCAAGGACGCACCATGCATTAACGTCTGCCCCACCAAGGCCCTTAAGAGGACTGACGAGGGCTACGTCGTGCTTAATGAGGTTCAGTGCATCGGTTGCTTAATGTGTGTCCTGGCATGCCCCTTCGGGCACCCGAGGTATAACCCGGACACGAGAACCATAGTTAAGTGCGACTTCTGCATTGAGAGGGTTCGTGAGGGCAGGTTGCCCGCATGCGTTGAGGCGTGCCCCACAGGCGCCTTAAGGTTCGGGAGGCTTGAGGAGCTCCTCAGGGAGGTGACGGAGAAGAAGGCCAGGGAACTCGTTAGCGGGGCCTCCGTACCTGGCATAGTCGTGGTTAAGCCAGTTGAGGGGGCCGTTAAGGGGGCCCCTAAAGTCTTGGGTGTTAGGTCCATGTACGCACCCGTTTCGTGGAGGTGATGGGTCATGGTTAAGAGGAAGGATTACCTCAGGCTCAGGCTCCCGGTTAAGGAAGTATCCATCACTCCAGGCGTTGCGAGACTCCTTGAGAAGGCTGAGGAGGAAGGCATTGAGACGGCATGGCACCGCTACCTAGAGCAGCAACCCCAGTGCGGCTTCGGGATGCTCGGCATCTGCTGCAGGAACTGCAACATGGGTCCCTGCAGGATTGACCCGTTCGGCTACGGCCCCACCAGAGGGGTGTGCGGCGCCACAGCAGACACTATAGTGGCTAGGAACGTACTCAGGATGATCGCTGCTGGCGCGGCCGCCCACAGCGACCACTGCAGGGATATCGTTAAGGTATTCAGGATGGTTGCTGAGGGTAAGACCAAGTACTACAGGATAACGGACTCGGAGAAGCTTAGGTGGCTAGCTAAGGCTTACGGAGTTGATGTTGAGGGTAAGGACGACGTAGAGATAGCTAAGGAGATACTCCCAATACTTGAGGCGGAGTTCGGTAAGCAGGACGAGGAGCCCTTAAGGACGTTAGTAGCCCTAGCACCGAAGAAGCGGGTTAAGGTCTGGGGCAAGGCAGGAGTACTGCCTAGAGCCATAGATAGGGAGATATGTGAGTGCATGCACAGGACGCACATGGGTGTTGACGCCGACTACGTAAGCCTGCTTCTACACGGCGTCAGAACCGCCCTCTCGGATGGGTGGAGCGGCTCGATGCTCGCAACGATCCTAAGCGACATACTCTTCGGCACCCCCAAGCCCGTGAAGTCCGTCATGAATCTTGGGGTGCTTAAGGAGAACATGGTTAACATAATAGTGCACGGACACAACCCCGTGCTCTCAATGAAGGTCGTTGAGGCGGCAATGAGTGATGAGATGCAGGAGCTGGCCAAGCAGTACGGTGCTGAGGGAGTGAATGTTGCGGGCATGTGCTGCACCGGTAATGAGGTGCTTATGAGGTTAGGCGTCCCGATAGCCGGCAACATGCTCATGCAGGAACTAGCAATAATTACTGGGGCTGTGGAGGCCATAGTGGTTGACTACCAGTGCGTCATGCCGGCCCTAGTCGATGTGGCTGGGTGCTACCACACCAAAGTAATAACTACGGAGCCGAAGATGCACATACCCGGAGCAACACACATAGAGTTCGAGCCCGAACACGCTGAGGAGGTGGCGAAGAAGATAGTTAGGGTAGCGATCGAGAACTTCCCGAACAGGTCTAAGGCAAGGGTATACATACCTAAGGAGAAGATGGAGATCATGGCCGGCTTCAGCGTCGAGGCAATACTCAACGCGTTAGGAGGGACCCTAGACCCACTCATAAACGCGTTGAGGGACGGAACGATTAAGGGCATAGCGGGCGTCGTAGGGTGCGTTAACCCGAAGGTCAAGCACAACTACAGCCACGTAACCATAACTAAGGAGCTAATCAAGAACGACGTCCTCGTGGTCGGCACGGGTTGCTGGGCAATAGCGGCAGGAATGCACGGCCTCCTAAGCCCTGAAGCAGCTAAGATGGCCGGGCCCGGCCTAAGGAAGGTCTGCGAGGCCTTAGGAGTGCCGCCATGCCTCCACATGGGTAGCTGCGTCGACTGCTCAAGAATGTTACTGGCGATAGCGGCCCTAGCCGAGGCCCTAGGCGTCGACATGTCCGACCTACCGGTGGTTGGGTCAGCGCCTGAGTGGATGAGTGAGAAGGCAGTCAGTATAGGGACGTACTTCGTCGCGTCAGGAGTCTTCACGCACCTAGGCACGGTACCGCCAGTACTCGGCAGCGAGAAAGTCACTAAGCTCCTCACCGAGGACGTTGAGGACGTCGTGGGCGGTAAGTTCTACGTCGAGCCCGACCCCCATAAGGCCGTGGAGACCATGCTGGCAGTCATTGAGGAGAAGCGCAAGCGCTTAGGCTGGCCAACGTAAGGACGCTCAAGCAGGAACGCCTAGCGGGGGGGTTGCGGGGGTTAAGTAACGTGAAGGTACTAATATCCGGTAAGGGAGGCACGGGGAAGACCACGGTGGCCGCACTCCTAGCCCTAACCCTAGCTGGGAGGGGCTACAACGTACTCGCTCTGGATGCCGACTCCGTCCCCAACCTAGCCACTAGCTTAGGCATCCCGCCGGATGTGGCTGAGTCCATAGTCCCCCTAGCCAAGAATGAGGAGTTAGCGGAGGAGAGAACCGGAGTCAGGCCCGGCGAGGGTTGGGGCTTACTATTCTCGCTAACCCCTAAGGTCGACGACATAGCTGAGAAGTACGGAATTAAGGTCAGGGACAACCTGAAGCTCGTCGTGGTCGGGAGCATAGACGCGAGTAAGGAGGGGTGCATGTGCCCAGCAATAGCCCTAGCCAAGGCATTCCTCCTACACACAGTAATGAAGAGCAGGGACGTAGTCATAGTTGACTCCGAGGCGGGTGCGGAGGTCTTCGGCAGGGGCTTGGCAGAGAAGTTCGACTTCAACCTAACGGTGTCGGAACCCACCATCAAGTCCTTAAGGATTGCCGGGAAGCTCATGAGGATGGCTAAGGAGTTAGGGATACTGAAGAACGTGCTGGTAGTGAATAAGGTTAGGGATAACTTAAGGGCTATGCAGTTAATCGCTAACGCCCTCAGAGGTAACCCACCACACACCCACCTCGTCAGGTGGGATGACAACGTAATTAAGGCTGAGGAGGAAGGGGCGCCGCTAACTAGACTACCCCGCAACTCCCCGGCTAGAGAGGACGTTTTTCACCTAGCCCTCAAGCTTGAATCACTCCATAAAAGACCCGCTTAGCGCACCTAAGCTCTTAGGATAGGTAATGCTTGGTGATGCGTATGTGTGAGTCTAAAGTAGTGCTAAGGCGTGACGGGGCTGAGGAGGAGTTAATGGATGATGTCGCGTACATGAAGGTCTCGGAGGGCGGTGTAGAGCTAGTCAGGATTGATGGGGTAAGGAGGACGCTCAGCAACGTGGTTATCGACGAGATAGACTTCATAAACCATAAGGTCTTCCTCAGATCCTCAAGCCCCGGTGATTGAAGGTGCCTGAAAACATAACACAGTTTTTACTCCTAGCCCCCATAATAGCCTGCTTACCCCCCATAATTCTTTCCCCAGCCTTAAGGAGGGGGGTAGCGTCACGTCTCCTCATCTCCGTTTTCTCCGCCTTATCCTCCCTACTAATGGTTGCCGTCGCTACTTACTACATGCTGGGGTCGCGTGAGCTTAAGCTCACCCTACGCCTAACGTCGGTAGGTTCCAGGCACGTGCCATGGCCGTTAACCGCCCTCAGCTTCGGTGTTGATGGGTTATCAGGCGTGTTCATACTTATGCTTGGGATCGTTGGGTTTGCGGCCTCGGTTTACTCCGTAAGTTACTTAAGGAGGTTGGAGGAGGAATATGGGTTAAGGCTACTCGCGGCCACGTACCCGGCGTTCCTGGCCTTCATGTACTTAGTCCTCATAGTCAGGGATCTTTTCTGGTTCCTCGTGTTTTGGGAACTAATGACGCTTGCCTCGCAGTTCCTGGTGTCTGCAGAGTTTAGGAGGCCCCTAGCCGTTAGGGCTGGCTTAAAGTACTTCATGTTAACGAAGGGCTTGGCTGAGTTAATGATAGCTGGCGGCATTGCCGCAATGATTGCTGCGTCCTTAAGTCAGGGCACGCTGATAACGAGCTTTGAAGGTGTGGCTCGGGTTATGCATGGCTTAGCGAGCGTGAACGCGCCGCTGTGGTGGTTAGTAACGGCACTCATCTTCGCGGGCCTCATGGTTAAGGCAGCCTTAGTGCCTCTCCACAATTGGTTACCTGACGCCCACCCTGAAGCGCCGAGCAATGTCTCAGCGTTACTGAGCGGGGTCATGATTAAGTTAGGGATTTATATGATGTTCCGACTATTCCTGTACCTAACCACGCCAACCATTGTTTGGGGCGCGGTACTTTCAGCTGTTGGAGCGTTAACGCTTACCTACGGAACCTTAATGGCGCTTAAGCAGACAGACAGCAAGAGGCTGCTGGCCTACCACAGCGTCGGCCAAATAGGCTACATAGCCCTCGGGCTGGGGGCCTGCCTAACCCTCCTAACTATGAGGCCCCCGCATCCTCTCCTCGCCGCTGTCGCTGCCTTCGCCTCCCTCTACCACGCCCTAAACCACTCACTCTTCAAGTCCCTACTCTTCCTCAACGCTGGGGCAGTAGAGTACGTTACAGGCTCAAGGAACCTCAACGCGTTAGGGGGGCTCGGTAAGGTGATGCCTGTTACCGCCGTCACCGCTCTAATAGCTTCCTTCTCAATTTCCGGTATACCGCCCTTCAACGGCTTCGTGAGTAAGTGGTTAATATACTCATCAACAATGACTGTAGCGGGTTACCTGCCAGCATGCGGCTTCCTAGCGATGTTCATATCCTCAGTAACTACTGCTAGCTTCATTAAGTTCTACACCTCCCTCTTCGGCAGGCCCTCAAAGAGGATCTTCAAGGAAGCCCGTGAGGTCCCCGCATCGATGCTGGCCGGGCAAATAATTTTAGCTGCAGGGTGCGTCATCCTAGGCGTGCTCCCACCGATTGCGTGGTTAGTCATAAGGCCTGCCCTCCTCGAAGCCGGGCTGAGCATTGAGGGGATTAACGCGGGCTTAGCCTCAGTGAGCGTTACTGGCGTGTCCTCAAACATGCCTGCCTTAATAGCGGCGATAATGTTCCCTGCCGCCGGGATCGCCTACGCCTTAATCGGGGGTAGAGCCCGTCAAGGAATTACTGGGTGGGCGTGCGGGGCCTCAGCACCCCTCACCGCCCTATCACCGCCCGCCAAGTCCTACTACGAGGTCTTCGAGGAGGAGTTCCCGTGGCTTTACAGGGCGGGTGAGGTGCTGCATGAGGTAGTGGTCGTTAGGGGCTCCCGCACCTTGAGTGCGGTGCTGAGCAAGGCTCAGTGGGTTCTGGAGTCACCCTCCCTCATGGTGGCAGTGGCGGCTGCCGCCCCCTTAATCGCTGCGCTGGCATCGCTCGTTATGTGGATTTCAGGGGTGATTAAGCCGTGAGTGGGTATTTGACGATTACCGCGTTGATGATCGCGTTAAACGTTGCCTCGATACTGCTCATAGCTCCCCTCCTTGACGGTATTGAGAGGAAGGTTAGGGCCAGGGTTCAGAGGAGGGTTGGCCCGCCAATACTTCAGACTTGGTACGACTTAACTAAGCTTTATGGGAGGGTATTCACGCGCGACCTTAGTGCAGGGCCTTTCCACGCGGTAGCTCCCCTAATGATGTTCGGGGCTTCGGTAGTTGCCGCTGCCGTAATCCCGTCCTTCCTCCCAGCCAGCCTAGACTTTCAGGGCGACCTGATCGTTGCGGTGTACG
>Ga0256833_1000948_pt1 | contig 21853 bp, 15 predicted proteins | sample 356284metaG_FD_190535 | JGI IMG/M metagenome (GOLD analysis project Ga0256833, IMG submission 190535) | Hydrothermal vent microbial communities from Mid Atlantic Ridge, Atlantic Ocean - 356-284 | ecosystem: Environmental > Aquatic > Marine > Hydrothermal vents | place: Atlantic Ocean: Mid... | reverse complement strand
CCTGGTATTACTCTACAGGGGTCCTTTCTTTAAACTTTTCCTGGAAAACAGATTTTCGGGAAGAAAGCCGCCTTCTTCGGGACCTTCAGGAATTTCTTTCTTCCTTTGGGCTTGAAGAGCTTCCAGAGGTTGAAAAGATCAAGGCCGTGCACGACTTAATCGTGGTAAATGTCCATTATGACTGGAATGCTCTCGGCACTTTTTACGAACTTTACTATCAGCAAAGGGGTCTTTGTCTTTCTTATTCCCTGGCCGCCCAGAAGGCGTTTGAACTTTTGGGGATAAAGTCTATTATCGTTTCTGGTTACAATAACAGCGGTATCAAACATGTCTGGAACATGGTAAATCTTTGCTGTGGTGATGATTGCAAATGGTTCCACCTCGATGTGACTTGGGATGATCCTTATCCTGATAATTCAGGAAAGATCCTTTACCGCTATTTTCTCCTCTCGGATCAGGAAATAGAGCAAGATCATTCTATTTCTAATGCCTGCCAATTGAGAGCTCCTCTTTCTTTTTCGGCCTGGTCTGCTGAATGTAAGAAGAAAGGTCTAGATATTTATTCTCCTGGGGTCTATCTCATTCTTTCCCTTAAGGGTTACGATCACGATAATTTTGTGCGCAAAGGCCAGCTTCTCACCCTCCATTTTGGGGCCAAGCTCTTTGAGCTTAAAGAGATTTTTGAAGAGATGGAGCTTTATCTCAAAGCAGAGACCCCAGAAGGCCCCTTCTGGTACACCTCGGAAGGCTGGCAACCTCTTGAAGTTCCTTACTATGGAGGAATTCCCGAAGATCTTGAAAAATCTCTCGTAGTAGATACTTCATCCCTTCCAAAAGGACCTTATATCCTTTACTTTCGTCTTGACCTTAGGACGAATAACGAAACTGACCGTCACATTTTTTCCACTAAAAGATTGGACTTTAATTTATTCTAAATAAATAAAGGGAAGGGAAAGCCAAAGTAAGGCTTCCTGAAGAATTTTCTAAGAAAGTTAATTTTATCTCCCTTTCCTTAAAGGAAGATATGATCTTCTGATATTTTCTGATAAATATGAGTTAGGGATGATGAAAAAAGGAGGAAATAGATGGGCCGGAAGATCCTGGTGGCCGTTTTTCTTCTGCTGGTTTTTTGTGGGGTAAGTTACGGGGGCGATAAGGGCCTTAAGGTAACCAACGAGATGATCTATGAGAAGCTCCTTGAGATGGAGAAGAGGCAGGCGGTGCTTGAGGCCCGGTTTCAGGAATTCAAAGAGTCGGTTGACAAGCGTTTTGAGGAGTTGCGTGCGGACATGAACAAGCGTTTTGAGCAGGTTGACAAGCGTTTTGAGGAGTTGCGTGCGGACATGAACAAGCGTTTTGAGCAGGTTGACAAACGCTTTGAGGAGCAGCTCTTTTTCATGAAGGTGCTGGCGGCGATTTTTACTTCCCTTGTGGTGGCGGTGATTGCCTTTGCCTGGTGGGACCGGCGTACCATCATCCGCAAGGCCCGGGAGGAGACGGTAGCCTACCTTGAGAGGGAGGGAAAGCTTCGCTCCCTGATCGAGGCCCTAAGGGAGTTAGCGAAGGTGGACAAGCGGCTGGCAGAGATTCTTCGCACCCACGGCCTGCTTTGATGGTGGATGGTGGATGGTAGATGGTAGATGGTGGATGGTGCTAATCCCCAATCCCTAGAGAAGAGGGGGGCTTGATGAGAGGAGGCCAACTTTTTTGGGCGGCACTTATGTTTCTTCTGCTGGCATTTTGTGGGGTGAGTTTGGCGGGAGAATTCACGCAGGAAGATCGAGAAAGGCTTATTCGCCTTGAGGCCACGCTCCAGACCTTTATGAAACAGGTTGACAAGCGTTTTGAGCAGGTTGACAGGCGGATAGAGGAGACCAACCGGCGGATAGACGACACCAATCGTCGGATAGACGAAACCAACCGGAACATAAGGTGGCTGGGGCTGGTGATGGGGGGTCTGGTGGCGGCGGTGATAGCCATCGTGGTGTGGGACAGGCGCACGGCCGTGAGGGCGGCGGTGCGGGAGGCGGAAAGGGAGCTTGAGGAGAGGCATGAGCTTGAGCTGATGAGGAAGATGCTTGGGGTGTTGCGGGAGCTAGCGAAGGTGGACAAGCGGCTGGCAGAGATTCTTCGCATGCATGGTCTTCTTTGAGTGGCGAATGGGGACTGGGGAGTGGCGAGTGGTGCTTTTCCTCATTCGCTATTCACCACTCCCTAATCCCTATTCGCCATTCGGACGAAACCAACAAGCGCATCGAGGCAACAAGCTGATAGATGAAGTGAGAGCGGAGCTTACGGCACAGATTGAGGATGTAAGGGCGGAGTTCACCGCTCGTTTTGACGGGCTCAACAACCGGGTGGATCAACTGACTTTTCAGGTGGGGAAGCTGGCGCAGGAGAGAGGATGAGAATTTCACCCCAAGAAGCCTTTTTTGGCAGGTAAGAGATGGCAGCCGCGGCATTCAAGGGGTACCCTCCCTTGGCTTAGTTTTTGGCGGAAATCCCGGTAGAAAGGCAAGTTCCAGATTTCATCTAGTGGCCGTTGGCAGACATTTCCGAAAGTGAGAAAAAAGTATTTGGGTTTTTGCCAACGCGGGTTGTAGCGTGGAACAGGGTGTCCCAAATTACAGCAAGGGGAAACCAATCCACTAGCGGAGATGAAGGCCGCATTCACCGCCCCGGCAAAGCAATCATTTTCAGGATATGGTTCAAGCCCCGTGGTACGGATACTGAAGGAATAATTTTTATTCTTCAGGGCAGAGGAGAGTTTGGCCTCGATAGTTCGTGCGGAAACATAGAACCTTTCTAGGTCTTCTCTTGAAAAGAGTAAAAACTTGGGGGTAACGGCCACGGAGTCCACCCCCAGGTCTTCTGCCAGCTCCAAAAAGAGAGGCAAATCGGCAAAGTTTTCCCGGTTTGCCACAAAACTCAAATCTACGATAATCCTTTGGCGGAGGCAATGCGTTTCTCCAGGTCTTTATCCAGAAGAGGTTCCCCCCAGCCGGTGAGGATGACCGTAAGGCCGGGGTAAAAATAGGGGAGGAGACGGCGGAAGATTTCCTCTGGCATGATCTTTTTGAAGGCCTTTCCGTAATAATTGGTAGGGCAGATGCTACATCGCAGGTTGCAAAGGCCTACGGTCTCTACGATAAGGGTGCGGAAGAGCTCTTTCATTCAGCCTTCAGCCTTTATTTGCCCAAATTGGGCCTGTTTGAGAAAGCGCCTGAATTTATCTTCTGTTTTGCTGTTTTTTTCTGCAAGGCCGGGGCGCATGAGAGCCACAAACTGGTAAGTACGATACTCGGGATTTTCGCGTCGCACAAACTCCCGCACCGGGGCAGGAAGATCCACCCAGGACGTAGCCCCCAGGTTATATTCCAGGATCTCAGGGTCAAGCACCACCCGTCTGAGGCTCTCCACCCGGAAGCCGGCCTCCTCTGCGAGCCGAAAAAGCCCCTCCCGGGTGAAGAAACGGAAGTGGGTTTCGTCAAGGATACCCCAGGGGTGGTATTGCCACCGGCCGCGAATGAGGTCTGCCACCACCGAGGCGTAGGCCACGTTGGGGACCGAAACGATAGCCACCCCCTCTGGTTTGAGCAAGACCTGGAAGCGTTTTAGCGTTTGGGCAGGCTGGCGGAGATGTTCCAGGATGTCCAGAAAAAGAACCACGTCGAAGGATTCCGGAGGAAACTCCTCCTTGAGGGGGGCCTTTTCAAGATCTGCTTCAAGGACTTTTTCGTAGGCGTTTCGGGCCAGTTCGGCGGCCAAGGGGTTGAGCTCTATCCCGGAGACCCGGCAGCCCTTAAGCTTGGCAAGGGCCGCCCCCACAAAACCCGGCCCGCACCCCACATCAAGCACCCGTGCCCCGGAAGGGACGAGCTCTAGCACCATGCCCCAGACCGAGGCCGGATCCAGGTTATATTTCAAGGGTGCCCGCCGCGGGTGATAAGGGGAGGCAAAAGCCTGTGCAGCCCAGAAGGCCTCCTCCTTATAGGGAAAAAGCGGCCTTACACCAAGATACAGGGGAAGCCCCTGCGGAAGGTCTCCCTCAGGGCTTGCCAAAAGAAAGATCCTTTCCGGAGCATCCACCTGGCCCTGGTAAAGGACCAGTTTGCGACCAATGTAATCTCCAAACTTCTCAAGGAGACGAGGGGTAAAGTGCCAGAGATCATCGGGAGAAGGTGAAGAAAAATCAACGACGAGCAGGAGAAAACCTTTGGGCCGCAGGACTCTTTTGCTCTCACGGACAAGGCCCCAGGGATCTAGGAGCCGGGTGAGACCCTCCAGGATGAGTACAAGATCCACCGAAGAATCTTCAAGAGGAAGGCTTAAAGCTCCCCCTTCTAGAGGGAAGGCCTTTAGCCGAGCCTTAGGGAAAAACTCTTCCACAGGTGGCGCCTTACCTCCCGAAGGACGAAAAGCAAGGATCACCTCTGGGGCGAAATTTTCGGAAAACCAGACCAAAAATTCCTGAACCAGTGTTTGCATGAAAGGCCTACAAGTTGCTTTTTGTTAACTTTAACAGGCAAAATCTTAAGAGGCCACACAACCCTCCTGCGCTTCTACCTTTCCTTATGAAAGGGCTTCATCCCCCAAGCGTTTTCTCTTCAATTTACGGTTAGCAAATGGGGAGTAGAGAAAGGTGCTTCCTTTCCCCTGTAGGCGAAAGGCCGGGGAGGGGGGTGGAGATTTGAAAATATGATCTTCTGACATTTTCTGATAAATATGAATTAGGATGATGAAAAAGGGGAGGAAATAGATGTGCCGGGAGATCCTGGTGGTCGTTTTTCTTCTGCTGGCATTTTGTGGGGCAAGTTACGGGGGCGATAAGGGCCTTAAGGTGACCAATGAGATGATCTATGAGAAGCTCCTTGCGATGGAGAAGAGGCAGGCGGTGCTTGAGGCCCGGTTCCAGGAATTCAAAGAGTCGGTTGACAAGCGCTTTGAGGAGCTGCGGGAAGACATGAACAAGCGTTTTGAGCAGGTTGATAGGCGGATAGATGAGACCAACCGGCGGATAGAAGAGACCAACCGGACCATAAGGTGGCTGGGGCTGGTGATGGGGGGTCTGGTGGTGGCGGTAATAGCCATCGTGGTGTGGGACAGGCGCACGGCCGTAAGGGTGGCGGTGCAGGAGGCGGAAAGGGAGCTTGAGGAGAGGCATGAGCTTGAGCTTACGAAGAAGATGCTAGGGGTGTTGCGGGAGCTAGCGAAGGTGGACAAGCGGCTGGCAGAGATCCTGCGCACCCACGGTCTTCTTTGAAGTGACCAGAAATTAACTTATTCCGGATAAAGAGAAAATTTCATGCCAGAGGCCCTTCCAGGCCTCGAAGGAAAGGGGCCGGTATCTGCGGGCCCGTTCTTTTAAAGTTTCAAGGAGGGGGGGATCTTCGTGGAGGGAAAGGAGGCTTTCAAGCAGGGCTTTTTCGTCGAAGGGAGGGATGAGAAGCCCAGCGCCGGTCTGCCGCACCTTTTCCGCCTGGGCCCCCAGGTCAAAAACCACCAGCGGGAGCCCGAGGCTTAAGGCCTCTGAGGCCGTATAGGAGAAGGTCTCCGGCCAGAGGGAGGGGATAAGAGCCACCTCCGGCTGAAATTGCTTACACAGAGTAGGAAGCTCCTCCCGCCGGTAGGGTCCCGTGATCACAAGCTCCGGGCTGTTTCGCTTCCGTTCCCGATAGGTGTAACCGAAAAGGACCAGCCTCAGGGGAAGGGAGTTTTCTCTGATGGCCTCTGCCAGACGGTAAACTACCTCCGCCCCTTTAAAGAGGCTTAAGGCCCCAAGAACCGCAATCACCAAAGGTCTTTCGGGGTCTCTTTCCGGAGGCTTGTAACCCGTAAGGGGAGGGACGAAATGGGGAACCACCCGGATCTCTACCTGGGGGAACACCCGCTTAAAAAGCTCGGTGGCGGTTGCGCTCGGAGAAACCACCAGCACCCCTTCAAGGAACCGGGCCCAGGTTTTTCGCCAGAAGGCCAGGTCTTCAACCCCTTCTTCCGTGCCGGCTATCATGCCCCGGGCGGAAAGGTCTTTCCGCCGCAAACACCGACAGCAGACCCCCTCATCTTCCGGAAGGCCACAAAAAACCCCTTTTTCGTTCACCAGCGTATAAGAAGGGCAGAGGGGATAATAGTCGTGCAGGAAATAGAAAGAAGGCCTTCCCCCGGCTTTTAAGGCCTTAAGCCAGGAGAAAAGAGGCCTTACCCCTCCCAGATGGTTGAGAAAAAAGAAATCCCGCGAAAGGAGCTCCAGTAGCTGCGGAAATTCCTCTGGCTCCAGGAAAAAGTGCAAAAATTTATTTCCATCTTCAAGTAAAAAATTTTTGCCATCAAAGCGTAAAAACATTAAAGAATTTTCGGGGAAAAGTTTTTTAAAGTCTTTGAGAAAAATCTCGGCTCCGCCTCCAAGGGAGTGTGTGAGGACAAGGCCTCGGGGAGGGGGACTGGTGTAGGCCTCAAGGAGGGTGCGGGCGGTCTCTCTTATCTCCCGGATGGGATCCTGCGAGATGAAGGCCTGTATGCGGGCGAGATAGCCCGGGTGTTTCCTCTCTACCCGTTGCACGCCTTCTTCTGCCAGACGTTTTTTTTCTTCCCCAAAGGAGGCCCCGTGGTGATGGGCCACGAAGAGCCAAGGGACCAGCAGGTTTTTGAAGCCCCAGGCCTCGGCCCGCAGGCACCAGTCGTTTTCTTCTCCGTAACCGCGGCCGAAAGTCTCTTCGTCAAAGAACCCCACCTTCTTAAGGGCCTGATCGTTTAGTGCCAGGCAAAAGCCCACTCCGGTGGGAATCTCGATGGGGGGTACTTTTCCAAAAAAAGAGCAAAAGAGGCGGTCTATTTCTTCCACCGTAAGGCCCGGGGGGAGGTCGTTGTCCTGGCAGAATTCCGGGAAGGAGCAAATGGTGGCCCGGTTGGAGAAGGGGGTTACCGAAGCCACTTTGTCCGGGGCCGCAAGGATGGGGGCCAACAACCTTTCCAACCACCCTGGAGGAACCTCGGTATCAGAGTTCAGGATGACAAGATGGCCCCGCCGAGAGGCCATGGCCTCGTTTACCGTGGCCACAAAGCCCCGGTTGTACTTGTGGGTGCGTAACTCAAAGCCAAACCGGCGAGAAAGGTTTTGTAGGTAAGGAAGGATACGGGGGTCGGTGCTGGCGTCGTCTATCACCAGAAGATGTGCCCGGGAAAGATCCGTATTTTTAAGGACCGAGTGCAGACAGGTCTTCACCTTTTCGTAGGCGTTATATACGGGGATGCAGATCGTCACGGGATCGGTAAGGGGGTGTGGAGGCACCGGCGGTTTTAAGAGGGCTTTGAGGATTTTCCCCCGGGGGTCGTCTTTTTCTGCAGGGGGGAGGGGGAGGGCTTCGGTTTTGGCGAGCGCCCGGGCCAAGGCGGCGCGCAGGCCAAAGTGCCGCACATAGTGGGCAAATTTCCGCCCCTCTAGGAGGAGGGTCCTTCTCCCAGAGGGGGAAAGCCCCAGGCGTAAGAGGAGCTTTAAGAGCTTGAGCCCCTCTTCACGGCGGCTTCCAGGAGGAGCGACCCGGCGCAAAAGGTCCCGGGCCTTCTCAAGAAGCTGCCAGCCCAGGGTCTCCTCCATCAAACGGAGCTGCTTTAAAAGGGCTTCTTTTTCTTGCTTAAGGGCCTCTTTCTCCCTTTCAAGAGAAAGGCCCTTTTCGTAAAGGGCCTCTTTTTCCTGCTTGAGGATGTTTATCTCTTGTTTAAGGGATGAGATCTCTTGCTCCTTCTGGGACTTAAGTTCCTCAAGGCGCTTGAGCGCCTCTTCCTTCTGGGCAAGGGCCCCTTTAAGGCCCAGATTTTCTTCCTCTTTGAGGCTCAACTCGTAGCGAAGGGCGGCTCGTCTCAGGTGGGCGTTATAGATGGTCTCCGGGCTCAAAATTTCCTGATGCCTGGCGATCACCTTAAAGAAGGCCTCCTTTTCCCGAGAGGAGGCATGAGCCGTGCGCGAGATCCCACCTTGAGGGAAGAACCGGTAAATGGCCGTTATCCTGTCCAGGGCCTTGAAGGGGAAATGTGCGGAGACCCGCAAGAGGAAATCCCAGTCTTCAAAAAGTTCGAGGTCTTCGTCAAAGTCGCCTATCTTTTCGAGCACCCGGACAGGAAAAAGCAGGGTGTGGAGGGGGATGAAGTTGCCGAAAAGGAGATTTTCGCGCCGGAACTCTCCTTCCCAGGGTGAAAAACTCCTCTCAAGCTGGCCTCCTTCTCCGTAAATTTCAAAACGGGCCCGGCTGTAAACCACCCTTTCGGAAGAGGCGTGAGAGAGGAGAAAAGAGAAGTGCTCCGGCAGAAGGAGATCGTCGTCGTCAAGAAAGGCGAAAAAGTCTCCCTCTATGGCTGAAAGTCCAGTGTTGGCGGCAGCCGCCCGCCCCCGAGGGCCTTCGTGGCTCAAGTACTTAAGGCGGGAGAACCTTTCGGAAAATTCCGCCACCAGCCATCCCACCTCTTCCCCCCCATCGTTTACCACGATGACCTCAAAGTGTGGATACTCCTGGATGGCGAGGCTCTGCAGGGCCTCCCGCAGGAGAAGCGGACGATCTTTGGTGCGGACGATTATGGAGACGAGTTTCATGAGAAGGCCTCTTTTAACATCCTGGCAAAGCGTTTTGCTATTCGCGGGGCCTCAAAGAGGCGGGCCCTTGCCTTGAGCATTTTTTCAAGTGGTGTCCGGTCCTTAAGTTCTTTGATCTCTTTTACACAACGAACAAATTTTTCAACCTCAAAAGGGGGTACCAGGTAAGGATACCCTTGCGGGAAAACGGCCTTAATGCTTCCTACCCGAAAGGAAACCACCGGCACTCCGCAGGCCATGGCCTCAAGCGCTACCCGGGAGAAAGTCTCGCTGCGGGAAGTAATGGCGACACAATCAAGGCACCCCAGATAAGGGAGGGCGTCTTCTTTAAGCCCCGTTAAATAAAACCGCTCCCCAAGGCCCAGGGCCTCTACTTCCTTCAGAAAGGCCATCTTCTCAGAAGGGTTGACAAAATCTCCCACCACCACAAAACCCATCTCACCGTAAGGTAAAAACCCTTTGATAACCTCCAGAAAAAGGTCCCAACCCTTGAGGCGGGAAATGTAGCCCGCCATGCCCAGAAGAAAGGAATATCTTTTGCGAAAAGCAAGGAAGGCGGGATCTTTTGGTGGCGGAGGGGGAGAGAGGGGTGGTAAGGCGTTCGGGAGGATCTCAACCGGGCCTTTAAACCCCACTTCCTTTCGGAGCCAGGTAATCTGGAGGGGGTTAGTCACCAAAGCCCTTTCCGAAAGCAGGATGGCCTTGCGGCGCAGGCGGGCCAGCTTTACAAAACCCTCGTCAAACTCGTGCACATAGACCCAGGTGCGGTACCCTGCAAGGCGGGAGAGAAAGAGGGCCCGGGAATTGGCAGCCGAATTTATAAAGACGAGATCCGGTACCACCTGCTTCAAATAGCGCCAGATGGCAGGAAGACTTTGCAGGCGCTCCAGGGCCTTGCCTGGTAAGGTCTGCGGGGAGCTGGCCGTAATGACCCGGGCCTCCTCACAAAGCTCCTGAAAGCTGGGAAGAAGTTCCTTTCTGCGAAGACCTAGAAGATAGAAGAGGTAGTGTGAGCGGGCCTCTTCTGGGAAAAACCGGAGGAGATAAAGAAGAGAGCGCGGGGCCCCGCTTCCGTCTAAAACATGGCTTATGAAAAGGACCTTTTTCTTTTTCCGCAAAATTTCCTGGCCGGATATGTTTATGAACTATTTTACCGCAGCATTCCAGATATAGCCCCTTTCATTAGACGAGTGGGGAGTAGTAAGTAGTAAGCTTTACGACAAGGCTTACAGTCTGTCCTGCTATTAAGTCCGGGTAGGCAGTTTCACCAAATATGCTGATCTGGGGGAAATATTTGTCATTCGTGCCAACGGAGAAGCCCTTTCAGATGTCATCCAGATCATCTACCAGTCCGCTCTAACGGTCTATACCATTACCAATTTCTAAAGAGACCTATTTCTAATGCGGAAAGTTATTCGCCAATTACTCGCTTTTCAAGCCGTTGGACCCGACTAAGAAGGTCTGCCGTCACCTCCCGGCTCTGCCTCATCCTCTCAAGCTCCTGTGCCAGCTTCCCCACCTGAAAGGTCAGCTGATCCACCCGGGTGTTGAGCCCGTCAAAACGAGCGGTAAACTCCGCCCGCACCTCTTCAATTTTTCCCGTGAGCTCTGCCCGCACCTCATCAATGCGCTTGTTGGTATCATCGATTCGTTTGTTAGTATCATCGATCCGTTTCAAGAGATTCGCGTGCACTTTATCTATCCGCTTGTTGGTCTCGTCTATGCGGCGGCTTTGATCTGCCAGGTGGCGGTTTATGTCGTCAAGCCGCTTGTTGGTGAGCTCCATCTGGCTGCGCAGTTCGTGGCTTTCCCGGCGGATGTCTTCAAGTTCTGGAAGGATAAGCTCTTTGAGGGCCGCCCTTACAGCTTCTTTAAGGTCCATGGCTTCCTCCGAAAAGAGAGCACTTTTATCATTTTAGCCTATAAGGCCTTAAAGATGAAATCTCTGTTGCCTTATTAAATATGCATATGTACTAAATCGCTCAACTTCCTCTTGTAATACTGTTGAAAAATGTAGTATTCCTCGGGCTCATGGAGCCAGCGCTAAATGTCCATATTCTCGATTGTATTCCCTTATCCACTTGCCAATTCTTTCTCTCTTGTTATAGGGAGGTGGATTTCGAAAAGTGCCCCTCCATAGGGGCTTTCTTTGACCTCTATCCACCCTCCGTGCAGGCCTATTATTTGTTCCACGATAGCAAGCCCCAGGCCGGCCCCGCCCTTTATTTTTTCCGTGTAGAAAGGCTTGAAAATTTCTTCTCGTTTTTCCTTCGGGATCCCGGGGCCGTCGTCGGCAAAACTGATAACCACCTCTTCCTGCCGGACCTCGGCGGAAATCCACACCCCTTGGGCCCCGGCCTCAAAGGCGTTGTGCACCAGATTCAGAAAACACCTCTCAAGCCAAGCGGCATCCCCTTTGAAGGAGAGGGGCCTTTCAAGATGGAGGTGGATCTTCTTGGCGGGGTTCTTAAGGGAGGCCTTCTCCCCCACGGCCTCCAGGAGCTGTGCCAGGTCTAAGGGGGCAAACTTTAATTTCTTAGGGCGAGCAAAGGCCAGAAAATTCTGCACCAGTTCGTTGATCCGGGCCACTTCCTCCTCTATGTAGGCGATCATCTGAGCCTTAAGCTCCGGGTCCACTTCCTCCTTCCGCAAAATGTCGAGGGCCCCTTTGATGATGCCTAGGGGGTTTTTGATTTCGTGGGCAATAAGGAGGGAGAAGCGCCCCACCTCGGCCAAAGTCTTGTTACGGAGCATTTCTTCGTAGCTCTGGGCCAGGGCTCGCTGGCTGGCCTCAAGCGAGGCTACCATTTCCGCAAAGGCCTCCGAGAGCTCCCTCACCTCCGGAAGGGAGACCTTAAGAGGGTTAAAGTGAAGGTTGCCCCCTTGGACCATGCGCACCCCAGAAACCAGCTCTTTGAGCGGAAAGGTGATGGCCCGGGAGACCAGGAAATAAAGGGCCAGGTCTATGAGAAGGGCCAAAAAGGAACCCATCAGGAAGGAGCGCAGGAGATGACGTTTCATGAGCTCTTCTACCGGAGCAGTGGTGTAGTAGATCGTAAGGCGCCCAAGCACCCGTTCCCTCACCTTGGCCTGGGGGTTGAAGATGACCCCCTCGCCAGCAGTTCGGGTCACCACCTTACGCACCAGCCTGGGGAGACGGGGATCCGTCCTCCCAAGGACTACCAGCTTTTCCCCCAGCCCGTCTTCTATTTCTAGCCCCACCACTTCTTTTTCCCGCAGGGCGGCTTCTGCCAGCCGACGGAGGGCCTTTTTGTCCCGAAAGGCCAGGGCGAGAAAGGCCGTGGAGGAGAGCTGACGGGAGACGAATTCCATCTTCTCTCGGAAACGTTGTTCTATTATTTTGCGAAAAGAACGGTAGGAGAAGGTGAGCACTATTAGCATGGTGCCTACCACCCCCAAGGTGGTGACGAGAAAGAGCCGGGCGTTAAGACCGAGGGTTTTTCTTCTCACGCAGCCCTCAACGTGTGACCCGGAGGACTTCTTCAAAGGAGGTAAGCCCCTTAGCCACTTTTCGGAGCCCGTCCTGGAAGAGGGAGAGGTAGCCTTTTTCGCGGGCCAGCTGGCGCAACTCTTCTTCGTTCTTCTCTTCCACGATAAGTCGTCTAAGCTCCCCTCCTACTGGAATTATCTCGTAGATGGCCAGCCGGCCCCGATAACCCGTCCCCGCGCAGTAATCACAACCTGCGGGCAGAAAGTAGCGGATCTCTTCTTGGTAGGAGGGAAAGGCCCTCTTGAAGGCCGTGAGAAATTCCTGTGAGGGTTTTTCTTCTCGCCCGCACCGAGGGCAGATCCTCCGCACGAGCCGCTGTGCCAGGAGCCCCACCGTGGCCGCGGAGATGAGATAGGATTCAATGCCCATCTCCGAAAGCCTGGCCACCGCCCCCAGGGCGTCGTTGGTGTGGAGGGTGGAGAAGACTAGGTGTCCGGTAAGGGCCGCCTGGATGGCAATTTCTGCGGTCTCAAGGTCCCGGATTTCTCCCACCAGGATGATGTCAGGGTCGTGCCGGAGGATGGAACGGATGGCCGCGGCAAAGGTGAGCCCAATGGCAGGCCTCACCTGAATCTGGGAAATTCCTGGGATCTGGTATTCCACCGGGTCTTCAATGGTGATGATCTTGCGATCCGGCTGATTGAGGCGAGAAATAGCCGCGTAGAGGGTGGTGGTCTTCCCAGAGCCGGTGGGCCCGGTGACCAGGATGATGCCGTTGGGATGGGAGATGAGCTCTTGGAAGGTCGCCAGCTGATCCGGAAGCATTCCCAGGGCCTCAAGATCCAGGACGCGCCTTTCCTGGAGAAGAAGCCTTAAGACCACTCCTTCTCCATGGACGGTAGGAAGCACCGAGACCCTGATGTCCAGGTTCTGACCTCCGGTACGGAAGAGGATGCGGCCGTCCTGTGGCAGACGGTGCTCGGCAATGTTAAGCCCTGCCATGAGCTTCAGGCGAGAGATAATGGGGGCGGTAAGTCTGCGGGGATGGGTGGCCACTTCGTGCAGCACACCGTCTATCCGGTAACGCACCCGCAGCCCTGTTTTCTGGGGCTCTAGGTGAATATCCGTGGCCCGGGCCTCCAGGGCCTCACGAATGATCCGGTTTACCAACCTTACCACCGGGGCCTCTGATGCCAGGTCCTTGAGGAGATCCACATCGGTGATCTCGCTCTCCTCTTCTTCCACTAGGAGCTCTTCCGGAGTCTCGTAATATTTCTGGATGAGCTCGCTTAGGAGCTCTTTCTCCGCCAGGAAGAAGAGAGAAACGCTTTTGCCCGTCTTCTTTTCCAGAAAGTCCGCCAGGAGGAGATCTTCTTCGCGACTGACGGCCAGGGCGAGAGACCCATTTACAAAGAAGGGAAAGATGCCCTTGGCCCGCAGGGCCTCTGCCGAAAACCCCTCCACGGGGAGGATCTCCTCCCTCTTCTCTTCCAGAAAATTTGCCGTAAGTACGGGTAAACTGAGCGCCATCTTCACGAAAAGCCCTATTTTTTAAGGCCTATTTTTAATCAATCTTGTCCCTTCTGCCAGTAGAGAATTCGGCTCCTTCCTTGAAAGGTGAGGGCCGAGAGAGGGTGAGGCTTAACATCCCTGCACAGAGCGTCACCCTCCCCGGCCCTTTCTATTCTGCCTGAGAAAATTTAAGGCTTATTTTTCGTAGGGCCCAAGGTCTATCGCCTGCCCTTTAAGGCGTGGGGTTCCGTCGAGATCAAGCGGGGTGGCGTCATCATCCCGCAGGAAGGGATAAGTGTAAATCCGGCACTTACAACAATGGGCCTTGCATTCTCCGCTCCAGCGGTCTTCGCATGTTTCGCGGCACGTATCGTCACAACCTTCGCTTCCCCAGTCGTAATAGCGTTGGCAAGAAGTAAGCACCGAAGAATCCCCCATGTCTATGGCCGGAGAGCCGGAACGGAGATGAAAGTCACCACCTGTTGGATCCACAAACCCGGGTTCTCCCATGATGTTGTGCGGCCCGTGGTTATAAGCTCCGGAAGGATAATTGAAGAGAGAATAATCCACCGTAAGCTCCCCTGAAGGGGCAAAGTCGTTCGGGGAGCCGGAAGCGGTGTTTTCGTAAAAGATAGAATTTAATATGGTGCCCTTAAGACGGGCCGCTCCCCCTTCCTCGCCGGCCTCGTTGCCGTAAAAAGTGGAGTTGATGACGGTGAGGGTTTCATATCGAGAAGCAAAAAGTGCCCCTCCAGAATTTTCGGCAGAATTTTTCACAAAAAGAGAATTTACTACGGTGCCACTACCCGAAACTGCCCCACCGTTTTGCCCCGCCGAATTTTGGAAGAAGCTACAATTGGTAAGGGTATTCCTATTTCCTGAAATCACCCCGCCATTTCTTCCTGCTAAGTTTTTAGAGAAGCTGCAGTTAGTGAAGGTGTTTCCACTACCCTGAATTACTCCGCCATCTAACCCTGCCGAATTTTGGGAAAAATTACAGTTGGTAAAGTAGCCATATCCCGAAACTGCTCCACCACTACCATCATGTCTAGCCGAATTTTGAGAAAAGTTGCAGTTGCTAAAAGTATTTCTATTGCCTGAAACACCTCCGCCATTTTGCCCCGCTGAGTTTTGAGAGAAGGTACAGTTAATGAAGGTATTTTCATCGCCCGAAACGGCGCCTCCATAGCTTTTTGCTTCATTTCTAGAAAAGTTGCAGTTGGTGAAGGCGTTTCCGTTACCTGAAACGGCTCCGCCGAAAGCGGTTAAGTTGCCTCCTTGAGTTGTAAAGTTCTGGAAGAAGTTACAGTTGGTAAAGGTGTTTCCACTTCCCGAAACCGCGCCACCATAATTAGTTGCGTAGCCCCGTTCAAAGGTCAGGTTTGAGAAGGCCACGGGGCCGCTTTCCACGGTGATGATCCTTTCTCCGGATGGTTCACGGGCAAAGCACTTTCCTAAATACAAGTTCCACCAGCCGTCGGCCTCCTCACAGGCATCTCTTGTGGTGTAATCTTCCAGGGGCTCGGCATCTCCCCGAAGCACCGTGGCTTCAGGGTCAGGGCTCTGGTGCTCAAAGGCTGCATCCCAGCCTCCGCAAAGCTTGATCCCGTGCTCAAAGTCTTTGCTTGCAAGACGCAGCCCAACGCACTCATAGACCCCTTGCTCCAGGCGAATTTCGTCCAGGTCCTGGGCGGCGTTTAAGGCCATCTGAAGCCCTTCGCAGCCCTGGTAAGTCCCGTGGGGGCCAACAGTGAGAATACCAAAGACCCTTAAGTCTCCTTCGACCTCTCCTGTGCGGCCGGTGGCATCTGTTACCCGAATTTTTAGGTGCCAAACGCCCCGCTGCGTGGGCTCTCCCTCAAGGGCGCCGGTTTGGGTATCAAGCACAAGGCCTGGTGGAAGTTCACCGGAAATGAGCTCAAGCTGGTAAGGAGGAGTTCCGTCCACCGGGCGCACCACAAAGCTGTATCTCCGCCCTATTATTCCGTCCGGGAAAAACTGGCCTTCAAAATGCAAAGGTTCAAGCTCTCTTTCCTCTGCCAGCACGAAAGAGGCTGAAACCAGAGGTGCAGCCTCTTCAAAGAAGCTTCCGTGCTTGAAAGCGGCGGCATAAAAAGTGTATGTGCCGTAAGGGAGCCAGGCGGGCAAAACCAGCGAGAGCACGGTTTCTTCGCCCCCGGCAGCTTCTCCCACCAGGTAAGGCAAGGGCTCGGCAAAAAAGCCCTGCGGGGTTTTAAAATAAAGAGAGTTGTCTGGCAGTTTTACCGCCACCCAAACGTCTGCCAGGCCCTCCCAGCTTTTTTCAAGGAAGACCTGAAGCTCCTCTCCCGGTACAAAAAGGGTATCGTTCAGTCTCAGTTCAAGAGCATGGGATACCCCGGTGACCAGAAAGAAAAAGACTAAAGCGAACCACCCAAATCCCAATCTTTTCTCCATCCTACACCTCCTACCCTGAAAAATTTTCCCCTCCGATGTGTTTTTACAAAGAATTTCTGAGCCAAAAACAACAATTCGTTTTCGCCATTTACCGGCCAGAAAGCTCCTCAACCTCAAAGGAGAGGATATTTCGTTCTCTCTTGCTGAACTCCACCCCGATAAGAAAGATCTTTTCACACTTACCGATGTACTTCTCAAAGTAGCGCCTCTCCTTGAGCTGCTCTAAGGCCCTCCCCTCGGGCCCTTCTTCCACCACCTTGAACTCAAAGAGATAACACCGCCCCTCGAAAAATACTGCCATGTCAAGCCGGCCCTTACTGGTGGCCTCCTCCACCCGCACCTCAAGCCCCAGCGCACAAAAATAGGCGTAAAAAATCGAGGCGTAGTAACCTTCATAGCCCGAAAGCTCCGTCTTCCGATACCAATCGTACGGAATGGAGGCAAAAAAGGCCTGAAAGAGATCTTTCAGGGCGGCAAGATCATTCTTCTGGAAGATGCGGTAGAGACGGATGAGGTTTTTCTCTCGTTGGGCCCGACTTTGCACTAAATAGTCCAAAATGTGGCGATTTAAGGCGGCTTTCACCTCCAGGTTGGGATAACGCAGGGTGTAAATGGTGCCCCCGGGGACCCTTTCGGCAGAGGTAATAGTAAGATAGCCCGTCTGAAAGAGGAGCGTTTCGGGCTCAAGGGAGTCAATATCAAAGCTTTCAAGAATTTCGTCTCCCACCTCAAGGTTTTCGAGTTCAGGGAGAAAGAAGCGCCTTTGATAGAGGAGCTTGATGAGAAAGGAGGGAGTGCCAGTCTCAAACCAGTAGGGCCGGAACAGGTAGGTGCGCAAAAAAAGCAGGATGTCAAAGGGGTTGTAAACGGGGTCGCCGAGAAAGTTGTAGCCGTTATACCAGCGGCGGACTTCTGCGAGATCAACACCTTCAAGGCGGTCGGAGAAGACGGCCTCAAACTCCTTCTGGGTATAGCCGCAAATGGTGGCATATTCCGGGTTCAAAGTGATATCCTCCAGGTTATTAAGCCCTGAGAAGATGGAGACCTTGGAGAACTTGGTGACACCGGTCAGAAAACAGAACCTGAGATACGGGTCGGCGTCCTTGAGCACGGAGTAAAAGTTCTTTAGCTCCTCGCGGATTTCTGCGGCAAGCTCAGGCTTGTTGATGTTATCCAGGATGGGCTTGTCGTATTCGTCGATCAGAACAACGGCCTTTTCTCCGTATTTTTCTGTGAGTCGCAAGATGAGTTCTTCAAAGCGTTTGTTTGGTAGTTTCTCCCGGCAGGAGATTCCACATTTTTCAGCGTGGCGTCTCAAAATAGAGTGAAAGGTCTCCAGTAGTTCTTCTTGAGACCTTATCACTCCGGCTCCGAAGGAGATGTAGATGACAGGATAACTTTTTTCCCAGTCCCAGTTGGACTCCAGATAAAGCCCGCGGAAGAGTTCCCGCCTTCCCAGGAAGGCCTGGCGCAAGGTGTCAAGGAAGAGGCTCTTTCCGAAACGCCTGGGGCGTGAAAGAAAGAAGTATTTGCCCTCTTCAACGAGCCTTTTGACGAAAGTGGTTTTGTCCACATAGTAGTAGTTATCTGTGCGGATGACCTCAAAGCTTTGAATCCCTATGGGAAGCTTTTTGGGCATGGATTTATATTACTCCACTTTTTTTAATTTTGGGCCGTTTTTCCCGCCGTTTTTAGCCGAGAAATCCTGAGAAATTCGTTTCAAAGTGGATGGTCTTAAGGCAGGTAGAATCTTATCGCTTCCCGGTAGGCCTGGGTAATCTCTTCCGGGACAGGGAATTGGGGCCAGGAGTGGCCGGTAGTTACCCGAAAATCGCTGAAGCCGGGATTGTGATAAGCAAAGTCGTTGAAGTAGACCACCGCCGCCACGTTTCCCCTGGTGGCCAGGAATTGGTAGGCCTTCTTGATCCAGGCCGCCACCTCTTGAGGGCTGCGGTCGTGAGCACAGCCGGTCTCCGCCACGATGACCCATTTGTCCGGATGATAGCGGGCCATGTGATCCAGAAAGTCGCGAAGTAGCCAGTCAAGATCTCGCCAGCCCGGGCCGCGGGAGGTATCACTTCCCCAGTTATAGACCGAAACCCCAATGAAATCCACCACATCATCTCCGGGATAGAGGGCCTCAAGATCATTGCAGGGGGCCTTCACCCGGGGAGGGCTCGCGTAATTAGGGGACCAGACAAAGTAGGCATTGGTGGCCCCTTCTTCCTGAAAGAGGCGGCGCACATGTCTGAAGGCCTCCCGGTAAAGGGCCGGGTTATTTTCGTTTAGCGAACAAGCCCAGGGATAATAATCGCCGTTCATTTCGTGGGCAAAACGAATGAGGACCGGGGCCCGAAATCGCCTCACATCCCGGGCAAAGCGCCTTATGTAGGAGTCGTAATCACCGGCCAGGATCCTCCGCAGCCGGTAGGCAGGCTGGTCAAGCCCACCCCCCTCCCGCCAGGGCTCCCAGGTGATCATGGGGATGGCACCGGCATCTATAATCTGACCTGCTATCCAGCCCACTTCATATTTCTCCCCGTAGTCGGGGTGTCGAGGGCCAAAACTATACATCCCCTCGCCGTTTTCCCAGGCGGCAAAAAACATCACGATGGCGTGCTTTTTGCCGGTCTCCCGATTGAAAGGCAAAATGCCCTTCCTGAGATAATCGTTGAGGGGCCCGCTTCCCCTCCAGGAGTCCTGAAAGGGATGGAGATGGACCCCTACCACCTTTTGCCCCCCGTAAGAGGGATAGACCTTAAAGACCTCGTGCTCGTAACGAAAGCCCTCTCCCTTTAAGACCTCCCTTTCTGCCGGAAAGGTGGTGTAAAAATGGCCCCCTTCACGGGTATTCCAGAGGCGGAAGACTGGAACCACCCCGGAAACAGAGGCCTCCAGCGGATAGACATAGAAGGCAATCCCTTCGTAACGCCATTCGGGGTTCCTCTCAGTGGCCTCTTTCTCTGCAGGGTCAATGGTGAAAAAGTGGCTCTTGTAAACATCGCTCCAGAAGCGGTAAACCGGAACCAGCCCCGGGGCTTCCTGCCTGAAGGCGTAGAAGGCCACCCCGTCGTAGCGCCAGTTGGCATCGTGGGCCAGGAGATGGTCTCTTTCGGTGCGGTCAAGAGTGAGAAATTGTTTGTGAAAGACGGGGCTAAAAAAACGATAGACGGGAACCGGCTCACCTGCCCAAAGGCCGGTGGAGAAAGACAAAAGGAGAAAGAACAAAACGAAGACAGTAATACTAATTTTTGTCATCTCAGGCCTCTTTATCATTTTCTTCTCCCCAAAAGCCTGTCTTTTTATTATTTCCTGTTTTTAGGTTTTTAATCTTTCCCATAAAAAAATTTGCCTTTGGGAGCAAGCTTAAGACATAATAAAATGATTGATGGTGCTAAACGGCATCGCCCAAAGGGATATCCTTTGCCGACAGGCTTCTATCAATCAAAAATCCTTAAGGGGGAAGTTTATGAGAGGGCTATCAACCAGGTTTTTTCTCTTTTGTCTAGTGGTCGTCTTTCTGGCCTCATCTTCCTGGGCCATGTTTGCGCCGGGGGAGAAGACCAAGGAAAAGAGGCTTTCTGCGCGGCACCTCACCGCTTTTCGGCCTTTAGGGCAGGTGGAACACTTTGTCCAGGGCCCAGCGCGCAAAAGGATAGATCTGCTTGGGGTTTACTTCCGCAAGCTCCCTCTTAAGAGGAAGCAAAAGGAGGTCCTTTCTGCCTTTGCCGCCACGGTACCCGGTTTTCGTGCCCGTTTCAGCACGCGCACGGGGCTTCCGGTCTTCATGAAAGGGGAGCCCCTTTATCGGCCGCTTTCAGCGGGGCTGGTGGCAGGCAAAAGGGCTTCGGCCCTTTCCACGGCCCTTGAGGCCCTTGAGCGCTACCGTGGTCTTATGCGCCTTGAAAATCCGCGGGAGGAGTTTTCTCTCCGAAAGGAGATAGTTGATCAAGCCGGCCGGCGGCACCTGCGTCTTTCACAACGCTATCAGGGGTTGCGTTACTTCGGCAAGGAGATCACCGTGCATCTCAAACCTGACGGGGCTGTCTATCTTATTGCCGGCCGCTATGCCGAAACCCCCAAAAGTCTTGACACCACTCCCAATCTCACCGGGGTGCAGGCCTGTGAACTAGCGCGCACCAAGCTCTCCTCTGCGGAGGAAGGCTGTCGGGAAACCGAGCTTGTGATCTACGAAGACCAGGCAGGCATTCCTCACCTTACCTGGCGGGTGGATCTGTGCCGAAACCCTGCGGACTGCTGGCGCTATTTTCTGGATGCTCACACCGGGGAGGTCATCAAAAAGTATAGCATCACCTATCGGGTAGCGGTAGGCGGTTCCGGACAAGACATGAACGGCCAGAGCCATCAATTTTCCGTCTGGCAGGAAGGTGGTCAGTATTATTTCATAGACACCTCCCATCCTAATCACCGACAGGATCCGAACGTGGCAGGTGGAGAGCTGGGCCGGGGAAATATCGTAATTCTTACTCTCCCTTATGGGGTACCTGACTATCAGGCCTGGTTAACTTCTCCTGATCCTTATAGCTGGCCGCAAGAGGCGGTAACGATCTGGTACCATCTGAAGCTCACTTATGACTACTATCGCCAGACTCACGGGCGTTGTGGCATGGATAACCAATGTCAGAACGCAGTGGGGGCCTTTCCGCTCCAGGAGGCCAACGCCTTCTACGCTTCTGCTTACAACGACTTTATGTTTTTTGGCCAGGGAGACGGCTATCAGATGGGTCCCCTCTATGCTCTCGATGTGGTAGCCCACGAATTCACCCACGGGGTGACCAACTACACCGCACAATTGGAGTATCAGTTTCAGTCCGGGGCTCTAAACGAGGCCTTCTCTGACATTTTTGCCGCTATGGTGGATCGAAAGGATTGGCTTATTGGAGAGGATGTGGTGCTGGTTCCCCCTTACAATCTTCGCAACCTCATTGATCCTCACCAAAGCCTAAGCCCTCAGCCGGCTACCATGGCTGAATACCAGGATCTTCCTATCGATCAGGACAATGGCGGGGTCCACATAAATGCTACTATTCCCGCCCATCTCATTTACATCCTTGCCGAAGAACTTGGTCTGGGACGCGAGAAGGTCGAGCATATCTGCTACAAGGTCCTCACCGAGATTCTTACCCCCCAGAGCAACTTTGAGGACTTCTGCCTGGCCCTTGAACAGGCAGCCGGAGAGCTTTACGGCCAGAATGAAGCCCAGGCTGCAAGAGAGGCCTGCACCCGGGTAGGGATCCAGGCCACTGGCGGTGGCGGCGGTGGTGGTGGCGGCGGTGAAGAGCCTCCCATCCCGCCTGTCTCCGGCAAGGACTATGTGCTTTTTATTTTCTACGAACTTGAGGGGGATCAGTTGGTACCCTATGTGGGCGAGCTTACCCCGCAGGGTGAGGCCTTCTATCTTTCTGAGACCCCCGCCTTTGACACCCGCCCAGCCCCTTATATGTATAACGGGGTATCCTGGGCCCTTTTTGTAGATCAAAATCACAACCTGCGCGCCGCTAACATGGAATCAGAGACTTACGAAGAGCAAGTGGTAAACGACTCCGGTGAGATCTGGAGTGTGGCCACCACCCCAGCAGCAGAAGTAATAGCCTATACCAGCACTTCTGAAACCGACAACAACATCTATCTTTATCACCCCCAGACGAACCAGGTCCAAATCGTGCCGATCAGGTTTCAGCCTCCGGATGCCGCCACCGCCCTTGAAACCTTTTTCCCAGATGTGGTGACCTTTGGCCCGGACGGGCAGGCCGTTTTCTTTGACTGTTTCAACCAGGTGCGGCTTGGTCAGAAGAGCTACCGCTTCTGGAACATAGGAGTGCTAGATCTGGTAACCGAAAAGACCTTGA
>Ga0256833_1000947_pt1 | contig 21870 bp, 20 predicted proteins | sample 356284metaG_FD_190535 | JGI IMG/M metagenome (GOLD analysis project Ga0256833, IMG submission 190535) | Hydrothermal vent microbial communities from Mid Atlantic Ridge, Atlantic Ocean - 356-284 | ecosystem: Environmental > Aquatic > Marine > Hydrothermal vents | place: Atlantic Ocean: Mid... | reverse complement strand
TTTTAAATTCAAATCCGGAAAACCTGTAACATTACCTGCTGAAATTATGTCTTATTCTCCTGTTGGAATTATATTAGTATATGGTGACAAAAATGGAGCTAGATTGGGGGCATATCACAGATTGGATGTGTCTGTATCCAAGACTTGGATGTCCAAAAAAGGAAAAACAAAAACTTTGACTTTTGCTTTATTCAATAGCTATTATCACAAAAATCCATTTTATTTTGAGTATATATTTTCTGAATCAACCTTTAACCCTAAGACAAAAAGATATGAAAATAAATATATTGATCCAAGATTGGAAGAGATCAGTCTTTTGCCTATTATCCCGTCAATATCGTATTCTGTGAAATTTTGACATATCGAAATTTGAATCCCATTCCTTTTATCTGCCGTATTGACATGCGCTTTTTGTTTAATGCGTCATATTGACGTATCGTATGTAGTGGCATTTAATTTGATATAGATAATGTGAAATTCAAATTTATTAACCTATAAAATGTTTTATTATGACACTTGTAAGATATCAAAATCCATTACCTACGATGTTTGAAAGATTTTTCAATAATGAATTAGTTAATTGGGACAGGAATAATTACTCGGAGACTGAGACAACTTTACCTTCTGTAAATATCAAAGAAAATACAGAGAACTTTGAAGTTGAAGTTGCAGCTCCCGGATTTGACAAGTCCGATTTTGATATAAAGTTGGACAACAATCTATTGACTATTTCTTCTGAAAAAAGGGTAGAAAATGAAGTAAAAGAGGGAGAGAAAATTACTCGACAAGAGTTCAGCTATCAGTCTTTTACCAGATCTTTTACTCTTCCTGAAATAGTTGAAGGAGATAAAATCACAGCTAAATATGAAAATGGGATTTTATTAATTAATATTCCCAAAAAGGAGGAGGCAAAGCCAAAACCTGCAAAGCAAATTAAAGTGAAGTAATTGCATTAAAAACAATTTGCATTTTTATTTTCTAAACAGTGAATAAACATGACGATGATTCTTTTTGCTAAAAGTAAGGATGTACAGATTGTTGAACACTTAAGATAAAAGTATGATCTAATACTGATTGGTTTATGGGTAGTGCAATTGTATTTTATTTGAAGTAAAAAGGATCATCATTTTTTTTAACTTAAAACAAATAAAATTAAATTAACAAAATTAGTATTTTTAGGATTAGCTTTTGTTTTTGTTGCAATTACAAGTTGCGCTCAGGATAAAAAAGTAAAAGAAAAGAAAAATCCTGTATTAGAGAAAGAAGCAATTTTACAAATGAATAAAGATTCATTAGATTCAAAAGTAATTGCTGATATTGAAAAAGAGGTTAAGGATAAAAAGTTGGAATTGACAGAAGAGGCATTGACTGCAATTCAGCCTTTACCAATCTTGAATGCTGAGCAAATGATAATAGAAGCAGCGATAGTTAACAAAGAAAATCAGGAAAATGTGGAGAAGGTTATAAATCTTCTAAAAAATGCTGAGTATCAATTGACTTTAGCTGGGCAGATGGGGTATGGAAAGAAGGATAAAGAGTATAGTTTATTGTCAAAAAGTATTGATTCTCTTAAAAAGTCAGTTAAAAAGAAAGAGAATAGTGAAAGTAAGTTTGAGCTTTTAAAAGAGGAAATAATAAAGTTTAAAGAAAGGCTATTTTCATCAAAAACTAAATCTTAGATAGTTGAATATTGAGTAAAGAATAGTTGAAATGTTTTGTTATTGAAAAACCACCCTATTTTAAGAACACAATGGGGTTAGCTTGTACACTTGATATTTCATGTGTACAAGCTATTATTATTAGTAGCAATTTGCATTATATAAAAAATTGTATTAAATTGGAATTTTATAATCGAAATTATATAGATGTTAATAAATTGCCGGATTCATGAAAAATGGCTTTATTGCTTCATAAAGATAAATTAAAATGGAATATATAGATTACTACAAGGTACTTGGGATAAATAAAAATGCGACGGAGAAAGAAATTAAAAAAGCATTCAGAAAGCTCGCAAGGAAATATCATCCTGATGTTAATCCGGGAAATAAGGAGGCAGAAAAAAAATTCATTCAAATCAATGAAGCAAATGAGGTGTTGAGCAATCCTGAAAACAGAAAAAAATACGATAAATACGGCAAGGACTGGATGCATGCAGAAGAGTTTGAAAAAGCTAAACAACAATATCAGCAATATCAAAGACAATATTCAGCTAATACAGGTCATTCTTATTCTTCGTACGACAATGAAGATTTTTCTGAGTTCTTTAGTTCGATGTTTGGAGGTGGATTTAGGAGCTCTGATCGTACAAGAGCTAAATTCAAAGGGCGTGATTATCATGCAGAATTGCAATTAAATTTAACGGATATACTTAAAACTCAAAAACAGACTATTACTGTCAACAATAAAAAAATAAGGTTGACCATTCCTTCCGGGGTAGAAACCGGACAAGAGATAAAAATCAAAAATCATGGAGAGAAAGTGCCGGAAGGAGGGGTTAATGGTGATTTGTATATCAAATTCAATATTGTAAATAATACAGTATTTAAAAGGGACAAAAGTGATTTGCACTTGGAAGTCGACTTGGATTTGTACAAAGCAATCTTAGGTGGAGACCTGATAGTAAATACCATTGATGGTAAAAAACTGAAATTAAAAGTAAAGCCTGAAACCCAAAATAACACTAAAGTAAAATTAAAGGGAAAGGGGCTTCCTGTTTATAAAAAAGAAGGCCAATACGGTGATTTATACATAAAATATAGTATAAAAATACCTACGAACTTAAGTCCAAAAGAAAAAGAGCTTTTTACAGAATTATCAAAATTAAGATAGAATATGAAAACAATTTCAGTTAATAAATTTTGTGTGAATTATAATATACCCTTGGATTTTATAGATACATTGTGTAAATATGAATTAGTTGAAGTGATAGAAAGAGATACCTCTAAGTATATTTATTTAGATGATATAAGCAGATTGGAAAGACTGATGCGAATGCACTATGATTTGAATGTTAATTTTGAAGGGCTAGATATAATCAATAACTTACTCGAGCAGGTTGACAGCCTTCAAAATGAAATATCCGAACTAAAGAAACGACTTGAATTTTATGAATAATGCTATTTGTAAAAACCTTTATCAAATGATTGTTGTTAATAGATTATCTTGAAAAAAGCATTTTAACTTATGGGCAGAATATTGGGGCTTGACTATGGAATGAAGAGAACGGGTATATCTACGACCGACCCACTCCAAATAATAGTGAACCCACTTGATGTAGTTTTGACAGAAAATTTATTTGCTTTTTTAGAATCTTATTTGAATTCTGAAATTGTAGATAAAATAGTCATCGGAGAGCCTAAGCAAAGTGATGGGAGTCCTGTTTATTTTGAAAAAAACATTGAAAAATTGATTTCAAAATTAAATAAGTCCTTTCCTTCTGTCAAGATAGCTAGGCAAGATGAAAGTTACACTTCAAGTGAAGCGAAGGATTTAATGGTTAAAATGGGATTGAATAAAAAAAAGAGACAAGATAAATCGATGTTAGATAGAATTAGCTCGGTTTTGATTTTACAAAGATATCTAAATCATATTTAACATGCAATTACCTGTATATGCATACGGACAGCCGGTTCTGAAAAAAGTAGCAAAAGATATAACTCAAGAAGATTTAAAGGAATTGGGTAATCTGGTTGAAGATATGTACGAAACCATGTACAAAACTAATGGAGTAGGTCTTGCCGCTCCTCAAATAGGAAAATCAATTAGACTATTTGTCATTGACACTATCCAAATTGAAAAAGATATGGAAATAAAAAAAGGCATAAAAAAAACCTTTATCAATGCTCAAGTTTTGGAAAAAAGTGGTGAAATTTTCAGCTATGAAGAAGGTTGTCTGTCTTTTCCTGAAATCAATGGTAACGTGGAAAGAGAGTCAATAGTCAAAATAAAATATGTTGATGAAGATTTTGTTGAACACATTGAGGTTTATGAAGGGTTCAATGCAAGAGTAATTTTACATGAATACGATCATTTGGACGGTAAATTGTTTGTGGAGAAATTCAAACCGCTAAAACTACGAATGCTAAAAAAGAGACTTGAAAATATCCGTACGGGAAATATCAATCCTAGTTATCCAATGAGATTTTATAGAGGAAGATAATATTTATTTTACTGATTCATACATTTTAAGTACTTGGTCTTTTGTGAAAAGTCCAAATAATCCGGTTTGAAATGAAAATTGGTTGTCTCCCTGAATTTTTATGTACCTAAAATCATAATTGAATGTAGTATCATTGATTTTTTTTTCAAAAACAAAACCGTTTTTCTCATCTAAAATCACATTGTGAAAAAATGGATTTTCCTTAACCTCTTTGAGCCTTTCTGCTTTTATCTTTCCGATGTCATTTGTCGTTGCAGATGTACTGATTATTTGAATAAAATAATCTTTTCCTCCTTTAAGTGTGATGTCTTTATAAATACTCATATCTTTCACTTTCACTACTGTCCCCTCAGGGGCTTTTACTTTTAAAGGCACTCCGTAACTCATCAAATCCAATGCTTTGTTTTCTTTATCCCCGGATGAACATGATGAAAATAAAGCAAAAAAGATAAATACAAGGGCAATATTCCAAAAGACTCTTTTCATTTTATGTTTTTTTTAATCAAGCTAGACCGACTTTATGGTATTATTTAAAATACGGTTGCAAAGGTACTAGAAAATATCTTGATTTATCAGAAAAATTAAATGTTTATAAAAAAAATCGTCGATTGATATTTTATTTCAGTATAATATTTATATTTGCTCACTATTATGATAAAGTATTAATTAATTATTTTAATATTTTCAGAATATGTATAATAAAAACACTGTCCTATATTTTCCTTTCATCTTTATTTTGCTGATTTCAACACATGGTTTTTCCCAAAAAAAAGGGGTGATTTCAGGAGGATTGGAAAGTAATTTTAATTTTTTCTTGAGTGATACGCTGATTGGGGCAACTAATATACCTCAATACGACAACTTGCTCTATGGAGCAGAAAGTTGGCTCAACCTGAGATACACCTATGCCACCTGGGAAATGGGAGTGAGATTTGATATGTTCAATAACTCAAATCTAAGAAACCCTACTAAAACTTATACCGAAGAAGGAATTGGGAATTGGTATATTAAAAAGAAAATAAAAAATCTTGAGATAACAGCAGGTCATTTTTATGACCAAATAGCCAGTGGTACTATATTTAGGGCTTATGAACAAAGAGCTTTATTTATCGATAATGCGATCTATGGGCTAAGGCTTAAATATGATATTTCAAAAAACTGGAATATAAAAGCATTCACAGGAAGGCAAAAAATTGATTTCGAAACCTATCCAGCAGTTTTAAGAGGGGCAAATATTGAAGGATTTATCAGATTGGGAAAAGATGAAAAAATTATTTCAATCGCTCCCGGCTTTGGTTTTGTAAACAGGACTCATGATAAAAAGACAATAACAAAGCTTGTAAATACCATAAAAAACTACATACCTGATGAGCAAGTTTCACCTACTTATAACACATGGCTAGCAACGGCATATACTACAGTTAACTACGGAATGTTTACATTATATTTTGAAGGTTCGTACAAGTCTCCGGAGATTTTCTTTGATCCGGTTGCTATCAAAACTGAATTTAACGGCTCTAAAGTTGCAGGAAAGTATAAAAAAGATGCCGGGACTGTATTTTATACAAGTATGGGATTTGTGAAAAGTAAATTGGGAATAACTGCCGAATACAAAAGGACAGAGAATTTTGATTTTAGGACAGATCCTACTCTTGTATTAAATTATGGACTAGTCAATTTTATTCCGCCTATGAATAGATTGAATACCTACACTTTAACCGCAAGGTATAGTCCTGCTACTCAATTGTTGAGTGAACAAGCGTATCAATTTGATGTTAGATATGCATTTAATAGAAAATTGAGCCTAAATGTCAATTATTCTAATATTACAAACCTTGAAAATGAATTGCTGTACAATGAGATATTTACCGAACTGGTATATCGCAATGGTAGAAAATTTAAATTAGTGACTGGGCTACAACACCAGATCTACAACCAACCGGTATACGAAAAAGAAGGTTCCGAATCAGTAGTTGCTTATACTCCTTACATCGATATACTTTACAAATTAAGCAGATATCAATCAATTAATTTTGAAGCGCAATATATGAGTACAAAGCAAGATTATGGAAGTTGGATAAATCTATTTGCAGAGTATTCAATAGCTCCTCATTGGGGATTTGAAGCCTCTGCTATGTACAATATATATCCGGGAGAAAGATCTCCCAAGGATAAAGATGACAAACCACAAAGTATTTTGTACCCATCATTGGGAATTACATATACCAATGGTTCAAATAGATTTGGGCTGAGATATGTCAAACAAGTGGAAGGAGTAGTTTGCTCGGGTGGAGTTTGCCGTTTAGAACCTGCTTTTAGTGGTATGAAATTTAGTGTGTCTTCAAGATTTTAAATAATTCTAAAGATTAAAAAAATGTATAGAAAAAATATATTATTCTTCCTGCTTTTAGTTTTAATTTCTGCCTCTTGTACAGAAAAAGAAATAGTAATCCCTGAATACAAGCCACCTACAACGAAAAAAGCCATATTGGTAGAAGAGTTTACCGGGGTAAGATGTACAAACTGTCCTAATGGAGCAGAAATATTAAAGAATATGGAAGAGAAATATGGGGATTTAATTGTTCCCATCTCTATTCATAGCAGTGATACATGGGCAACACCAACAAAATCAAGTAAATACGACTTTAGGACAGATGATGGAAACAAATTGATGGATTTGCTGTCTCCTTTATTGTATCCTTCTGCTTCATTTAATAGAGTGTTTTTTGAAAATCAGGATGAAATTCCGGTTTCTCCCCCTTCTCTTTGGCAATCAAGTATTGAAGAGGAATTAGCTAAAGAAAATGTTACTTTTATCGATATGATTTCTGATTACAATCCGGACACAAGAGAAATAAATATTAAAATTACTATTTCCCCGCTAACAGATATTGAAGGTGATTTCAAACTAAGTGTGGCTTTGACTGAGGATAAAATTATTGATGCACAGACATTTGAGCACAATATTATTAAAAAAGATTATGAATTTAACAATGTACTTAAAGATATGATAACGCCATATGATGGTACATTATTAGGGTCAAATTTAGCAAAAGGAGCTAAAATAGTGAAGTCTTTTAAGTATACTTTACCCACGTCTAAAAATCTATGGGTTGCTGAAAATATTAATTTGGTTGCATTTATTACAGGAAGCAAAGACAATGCTCTTTTACCCGTTCTTAATGCGGTAAAAAAACATTTAATAGAATAAAAAATAAATAAAAAACGACTATCATGTTTGAAAAAAGAGTATATATCAATAGGAGGCAAAAGCTTCATCAAAAAATGGACTCTGGTATTGGATTGTTTTTGGGCAATACATACGTGCCGTACAATTATCCTGCAAATCCATTCAAATTTAGACAAGATAGTAGTTTTAGCTATTTCTTTGGCATAAATTTATCAGGTTATGCCGGCATAATGGATTTTGAGGAGGGTAAAGATGTTATTTTTGGCAATGACATAGAAATTGAAGATATAATCTGGATGGGACCCCAGCCTTCTGTGAGAGAATTGGCGTCAAATGTAGGTATCCATAATACTAAGCCTTTTGACCAACTCGCGGACTATATCAAAACAGCTATAAATAAAGGTATAAAAATTCATTTCCTACCACCTTATAGGGCAAAAACCAAATTGCAATTACAAGGTCTAATCGGGGATTATATTCCAAGTGAAAAACTCATTAAATCGGTGATTGACCTTAGGCTAATAAAGGAAAAAGTTGAAATAGACCATTTAGATCAGATAATGAGCATTGGGTATGAAATGCATGTTACCGCTATGCTTATGGCAAAAGAGGGGGTTTACGAACGAGAAATAGTGGGAGCGATGGAAGGTATTGCTGCATCGTATGACGGTGGTGTTTCATTTCCAATAATCTTGTCCAAACACGGAGAAATTTTACACAATGAGAATCATGAAAATCTTCTAAAAAATGGAGATCTGCTTTTGGTGGACGCCGGATTTGATTCTCCTTTGGGATATGCTACCGATCATACCAGGACTTTTCCGGTTAGCGGTAAATATTCCGAAATGCAAAGAAATATATACGAAATAGTGTTAGCGGCAAACGATGCAATTCACAAAGCATCAAAACCGGGAATCCAATACAAAGAAATGCATTTTTTGGCTTGTAAAATAATAGCTGATGGTCTGATAAATCTCGGCATTATGAAAGGAAATGTTGAAGAAGCAGTTGCCATGGGTGCTCATGCCCTATTTATGCCACACGGTCTTGGCCATGCTATGGGAATGGATGTGCACGACATGGAAGGCTTGGGAGAAACTCTTGTAGGCTATGGAGATGAGCTGGAAAGAAGTTCGCAATTTGGAACAGCCTACTTAAGATTTGCCCGAACTCTTGAGGAGGGACATGTGGTAACAAATGAACCGGGAATTTATTTTATTCCCGCCTTAATTGATAAATGGAAGTCAGAAAAAATAAATAATGATTTTATCAATTTTACCGAACTGGAAAAATATATTGAATTTGGAGGTGTCAGACTTGAAGATGATTTACTCATAACAGAAGAGGGCTCAAGAAATTTAGGTGAAAATCGAATACCTATTTACATAGATGAATTAGAAAAAATAGTAGGTGGTAAATAAAAAAATTCTTATCACAGGAGGAACCGGCTTCGTTGGTTCTTATATCATTAGATATCTTGTCCAACAGGGTTATGATAATGTTTACTGCTTGAAAAGGAATACAAGTAAAACTGAATTGATTGCATCTGTCATTGACAGAATATATTGTGTAGAAGGTGATGTGCTTGATATACCGTCTTTGGAAAATGCAATTGAACAAGTCGATATTGTAATTCATTGCGCTGCAATGGTATCCTTTAAGGCAAATGATAGAGCAAATATGATGAAAGTCAATATTGAGGGTACAGCTAATATAGTGAATGTTTGCAATTCCAAAAATATTGAAAAACTTGTTCATATAAGCTCAATTGCCGCTATCGGTAGAAGTCAAAGCGGGAAAATGATGTCTGAAAAAACAGATTGGACTGATAGTAGCCATAATTCAGACTATTCTATATCAAAATACTTGTCGGAAATGGAAGTTTGGAGAGGATATGCGGAAGGATTGCATGTCGCCATAATAAACCCATCCCTTATAATGGGCGCAGGATTTTGGGATATAGGTACCGGCGAATTATTTAAAAAAGTATATAGTGGTCTGCCTGTATATCCAACCGGTACAAATGGGTTTGTCGATGTAAGGGATGTAGCAAAAATGGCAATTTTATTAATGAAAAGAAATATATCCGGCGAACGATTTATATGCTCTTCAGAAAATATAAAACATCTTGATTCTCTTACCATGATTGCAAAATCATTGGGAAAAAAACCTCCATCAATAAAGCTTTCGCATGTTTTGGTCTCAATAGCATCCATCGGGCTAAATCTATTAAACCTATTACCCGGATATTCTTCAAATCTTACTTCCCAATCGGTAAAAAACGCATCTTTTGATTCCTTATATGACAATTCTAAATCAATTCAGGAGCTTAGTTACCGGTATATTCCGATCAATAAAACAATTAATGAAACCGGTGAACTATTCATAAAAACATATTCAAATGGAATCAAATATGCTATTTTACCCATTTAACCTTTTCTATTAACTTCAAAAAATCTTTTCTATATCCATACGGATCATAACTCATGGCATTATTGACCCATATTGGGATAAGACTTATACTTGTATTTCCTTTGTATTCCGAATCAAACAGTATCATCCCAAATGAAGCTACTGCAGCAGAAAATATCATATTTTCGGATGAGTTTTCAAATTTTGTCGTATTGTTAATCACGTCCAAGTGTAGTTTCTTACTTATATCTTCATTGAACTCCTTGTATCTGAAATCTATACTAAACGCATCCAATGCCCTCTGGTCTAGAATATTGTTTGGAATAATCTCATATAGCGCAGTAATAGTCTGCCCTGCACCTATTTCACCTGCGTCAACAGTATCATTTTCAAAATCTTCTTTTTCAAGCAACCTGTTTACATAGCCGATCAATCGATATTTTTCTACAATTTCAGAATTGAAAGTAATTTGAACTTTGACGTCTTTTGCAACTGTTAAAAATTTGTTGTAGTCATTAATAAATACCTTTTCCATCTCCTCAACTCTATCAATATATTCATAATTCCCATTTCCTTTATTTGCCAACTGTTCCAACATAGCTTCATTTAGATATTTTCCTACTCCAATAGTCGTGAGATATGATCCTGATTTTCGCTTTTCTTCTATCAGCTTTATCAATTCATCCTGAGAAGAAATACCTACATTGAAGTCTCCATCAGTACCCAAAATTACTCTATTATTCCCATCTTGAATATAGTTGTCTTCTACGATTTTATATGCGGTATTTATTCCTTCAGCTCCGGCAGTACTTCCACCTGCACCAAGTTTATTTATTTGGCTCTTTATATATGATTTTTTGAATCCCGGAGTTGAAGGTAATAGTACACCCGATTTACCTGCATAAGTAACAATGGCAAGTCTGTCTTTGTCTCTCATTTGATCAACAAATTTCGCAAAACCTTGCTTTATAAAATTCAATTTGTTTTTGCTTTTCATCGAACCGGATACATCAATAAGAAGCACAAAATTGGCCAATGGATAATCTTCTTTTTCCAAATCTCTGCCCTTAATGCCAATCCTGATTAGCTTGTGTTGTTTGTTCCATGGGCATTCGCTCACTTCTCCATTCAAAGATATGCTGTTTTGACCATTATCTCTGTAGTCCATCGGAAAATAATTTAAAAATTCCTCAACACGTATAGCATACTTATAAGGTGTTTCCCCTGAATTAATAATTCCTCGCACATGTGCATACGAACCACCATCTGCATCAACAGAAAATGTGGAAATAGGTGCATCTTTTACATGTATAAACGGATTTTCAACAAATTCATTTAATTTACCCTGATTATTCTCAGGATTATAATTACCGGATTTTCCAAAATTTTCTATCCCAATACCATCATTATTATATGACGTCCCTCCAATATTATCAGAACATGAATAAATCCCAATAATTAACATTGATCCTAAAAATACATATAAATACTTTTTCATAATAATTTTTTTTAATTTTTATATTTCAACTCTCCCAATTCACATGAGATAGTTAGTTTAGCTCCTTTTAATGAAATCCTTTCCGCAGATTTTAAAATTGTATAGTACAAATTTTCAAAACCTGATACTTCCTGACCACAATAAATATAGGTACTTGCAATTCCTTCGAGTTTAATTACATTATCTTTTATAGAAAAGTAATTAATCCAATAGTGATTGCATCCTCCACTTCCGGTTATTGTAGAATCAGTAAACTCAATATATACCTCTTTAATAGGTTCTTTGTCTTCCGAATAAGTTTTTATCTCAGTTAAAACCCATTTTATGTCATTGAGATTTTCATTATTTATTTCCTTCTCACAAGAGAAAAACAAGAGAGTGATAAATATACTTAAAATGGGGATTAAATAATTTTTCATTTTTATTTCGTGTTTATATATTAAATTTTATCATAATTTTTGAAAAAACGGTTAAAAATTTCGCCATTACAGAGTTTTATATTCATTGTTTTTTTTCAAATTAATACATTCACTTACTGACAGAAAGCAGTTGTCCACATAAATAAATAGTATTCAATTGGAAAAAGTGATATGCTTTCATTTACTTGATATTATTATAGACGTAAATATTAAACGTTTCGTTGGCAAATCATAAAAAAATATGCAAATTGTTTGCAAAACTGAAAAATACGTTATATATTTGCAATATCAGTTAAATAAAAATATAAAAAATCATGAAAAGATTGACAAGAGCAGAAGAAGAAATAATGCAAATGATATGGAATAGCGGTCCCATTTTGGTTAGCGCCCTGATTGCACAGATGCAGAATCCCAAACCACCTCATTCTACGGTATCTTCTATAGTACGAATATTGGAAAAAAAGGGATTTATTTCACACAAGGCTTATGGTAGAACCTACGAGTATTATCCTTTAATCAAAAAAGAAGAGTATTCAAAAAGTTCATTAAGAGATGTCTTGTCCAAATATTTTAATGGTTCACCAAAAGCATTGGTATCTTTTTTAGTGAAAGAAGAAGAGGTTGATGTCAATGAATTAAAAGAACTTTTGGATAAACTTGAAAACAAAAAATGAAATCATGATTAGATATATAATTCTTTCGAGTCTCATTTGGGGTGTTTCCGTTTTGTTGTACACATTTGTTTTCAGAAATGAAAAATATTTTAATCACAACAGAATATTTCTTTTAGTTACAATTCTACTAGGATTAGTAATTCCTTTAATTCCAAATCTTAATTTATTTCAAAATGATATTCTTTCCTCTATGGGATCAAATTTAAATGTGAATCTACCTGAATTGACTATTACTGGCGCTACTCAACAACAATTAAATTCAGATGGATCATATATTTACTTAGGCATAGTTATTCTATATTCGGTAGGAGTAATTATCACTTCTATCACACTTATAAGAGCATTATTTGTATTGAGAAATTATCGTAATAGTGGAAAAACTATTCTCAGAAATGGGTACAAGCTTGTAATAATAGAAGAGACAATTGTTGCTTTCTCCTTTTTGAGCACTATTTATATAAATAAAGATATTTACAATAGTCCAAATAAAACCAGTATTCTTTCGCATGAAGTGGTTCATGTAGCCCAAGGTCACAGTTATGATATTCTATTGTTAGAAATAATAAAAGTGGTATTTTGGTTTAATCCAATCGTGTATGTATTCAGATTATTGATCAATGAAACACATGAATATATTGCAGACAACAATGTAATACAAAAAATATCAAAAAAAACTTATGGCGAATTATTGATTAATCAATTGCAATCCGGAGTGCAATACAATATCGCCAATTATTTTATTAATTCACTTATAAAAAATCGTATTAAAATGATGTATAAAACAAAATCAAAAAGAAAATGGAAATATTTAATAGCATTTCCGGTAATAGTATCACTAATACTGCTTGTGAATGCATGTGAAAGTTCTATTGATACAGGTCAATCAAATAGCATTACACAGCAGAATAAGGGATTGGGAAATGATAAAGCTCAGATTTACCAAATTGCGGAAGAAATGCCGAGATTTCCAGGATGTGAAAATGACAATTCACTTAGCGAGGATGGTAAATCACTATGTTCAAACAAAAAATTGTATCAGTATATCTATAGAAAACTAAAATATCCAAAGCAGGCGATGACCCAGGGTATAGAGGGAAAAGTAGTTGTTAAATTTGTTGTTGACAAATCAGGCAAGGTAAAAAATATCGTCAAACTTCACGATATCGGAGGAGGTTGTGGTGATGCTGTTGTAAAGGTTTTTGAACAAATGAAAGACATTAAATGGATTCCAGGTAAGCAAGGAGGCAAGGATGTAAGTGTTTTTTATACCTTGCCGGTGGTATTCAAATTAGATAGCAATTGATAAAATACAATATTTCCTGTTTTTATTGGATATAGTGTCTGTCTATAAAGTCAATCTGAGCTATAATATTCGAGTTAGAGGCTTGCTAAGTGCTTGAAGTCAAGGAGATGGCTTATATCAATGACAGTTTCATAAACGAGTATAACGAAATAATCGGATATTATGGACGGACACTATATTAATGGAGAGAGGAGAAGGATAAATGAAAAATGTTAAAATATTTTACTAAGTACAAGTTGTTTATTACCTTTGACTTGGTTTATTTAGTGTATTTCTATAAAGTGCTTGATTTTTGAAAAATAAAGATTTTTGATGAGATTTTTATCTTTCTGAGAATTAGTGATGCCTTAGCATCAGTAATTTGAATAAAGTAAAAATATCGCAAAAAGAATATTTTTAAAACTTTAATGACTTTATAGACAGACACTATTTAGTGTATTTCTATAAAGTCAATAGACATACACTATTTAATTATTTCAAGGTATAAATGAGTGAAAAATGAAAAAAAGCATAGTAAGTTTTAGCATTATACTTATCATTATTTTCTTTATTACAAATTTGTTGTCACAAGGTAAAAATACTGATAAAATTGAAATAGAACTAGCGAAGTATAAAATATATAAAAACAATAGATATGTTTCATCTGACATATCTCCGTATATTATTGTAAATGGGAAATATATTGAGGATGAAGAATATGACAAAAAGTATTTAAAAAGTATTTTGGGTGATTGCCCCAAAGCTTTTGATTATTCAAAAAGGTATTTGTCACTGCAAAGGAAATCTAAATTTATTAAATTTTTCGGTAACCTGTCGTCAATTTCGCTTGGAATTGGTGGAATAGCCTATATATTATCTAGAAAATCACAAAGCTCAAAAAATGAATTATTAATAGCCGGCTCAGCTTTACTTATAGGTGTTCCTGTAGTTAGATATGTTTTTAGATCAGCAGAAAAAAAAGTTCGCCACAAAGCCTATAATAAACTCAAAATGGGAATCGATTTTTATGATGCAAATTGTTATGCTCCATTGAATCCCTTGGATGACGATTATAAGCGTAAATATGAACTAATGATGGACGATTTGCACAATGCGTCTTTTGTAGAGTTGAAACTAAACTTATTGGGATTAAAAATGGGTAAAACTTCCGAACAATTTTATTCCGGATTAGCATTAGATTACTTTAAAAACGGGTTTTCATTTTCTTCAGAAATAGATATGGCATTAGTTGATGGGGGAAAAAAGACTTGGGAAGACGAATATAGTGTTGGTTTTGGCATATCTCCAGCAAATAAAGTTAAGTCAATATACGGTAAAGTTGGGGTTATTATACCATTATTGAAATTTTTAAGAGACTATAAAATAATACAGCCTCTTGGAAAAAGTAGAAACATTGGTTTCAATATTAAATTTCCTAAAGGAGGAAAAAAACTTATCACTTGGGGTCCGATATTAGAATTTGAATACGAAAATTCAATAAAAAAAATTAATTCTTGGTATGATCAAGATTCAAAAACAATTATTGAGACAAATGAAATCAAGGGATTAGGAAGTGGAGTGCTAATCCCAGAGACCGCTTTCGCACAGTCTATCACTAATGTATCGGCAGGTTTAAGTAGAACATTGTTTATCAGTTATAAGGTATCCACAAATGATTCACGGTTTTCTTCAAATATTGTATCTTCCACATTGGTATCAACTTATGTGCTTGCTAAAATGAATGTTTCTCATGAAATTGATGATTTAGTCTTCAGTCCTTATTCAGGAAATATAAAAATTCCTGTCACATTTAAAAACACAAATTATACAAAATATGGTTTTGCCGCCGGCATAAAAGGGTCGGTCATAAAGAAGTATTTTGGATATGGTTTAGGCATAGAAGGTGGACTAAATCCTCATATCGAAAATGATTTTTACAAAGATTATTACGTGAAGTTTAACGTATCAGTAGTTTTTGGAAAAGTATTCAAATAGAAATCAATAAACTTACCAAGACTAATCGACTTGGCTAGTTGAGGGGTATAAAATCACCGACTTGCTAAGTTTGCGCCCAAGCAAATGCGGGTAAGCAAAACTTAGTAAGTCTATAGCCTTGTGAAAAATATAGGAAGGAGTTGTTTTATAGATGTCGGTTTTTAAAAGGCGTCGTAAATTTATTTACGACAAAGTCATGGTTTACAAATGCTGGTTTTGAAGTCACGCTATCGCGTGCTTTCAAGTCCTACTTTACGTCTTCATTTGAGACCTTGCAGGAGCTTCTTGCAATGAATCAGTTATTATTTTCTCTTATTTCTGTATTGTAAGCGCTGCTGCATGAAATGAATTACCGATATTGAGTAATTCTTCCTCCGAGGAATAACTATTTTGAGTAAGATTTAAAATAATAATTTCTTATATATTATAATAAAACCTATCTTCATTTTGCCTGTTTTGAAGGCAAATTGAATAAATTCTTACTTCAATCTCGTATCCCCCAATATTTGTAATATGGCTCCGTTGGTATTTTTTATACTACTGCCTGTACCTTTCTGCGAATCGTGAAAAATGATATTTTCAAGTTTTAGATTGCCTTCGTTTTCAATACACCTGCCATCTGTGTCTGTTCCGCAAATGATATTCATCCCCTTTAGATAAATCTGACTTCCGGAAGTTACCTGAAATACTTTTAATGAATTGATGCCATCAATACTGATATTGGAATTATTCTCTATGAAAAATAAGTTTTTGTCCAAAGTAATAGGTGTCAATAATTGAATAGTATCACGCCATATCACATAATCAAATTTAATAGTATCCCCGCTTGAAGCACAGGAAACAGCCTCTCTCAAACTTCCGTAGCCATCATCTTTTGTATTGACAACTTCAAGGCATTTGTCTATTTCAAAATTAGTTAAGATAAATACCTCTGATGCATTTAGATTATAACTATCGTTTGTCGTATTTACAGTAAAAGGACTTCCATCTGTATCTATCGCTCCGTTGTATTTGTACCACGTACCCGTTACAGCATAACTGGGAACAACAGCATGGCTTGCATTTGGGTCGAGATTACCTATCACTATCACATAATGTCCATTGCCATCATCAAATGACATGCGCCTTGGGTTTGTGATATTGCCTGCTCCTAAGCCAATATTGCCATAATCGGGTGTTGTATTGTAAATACTATAGTTATTTCTTACTTTAAATATTTTTTGTAGTAGAGTGTATAATTCTCTTCTTTTATTGTCGTCAAAATATTCCCATTTTGTCGGCTTTTTCCCTGTTCTGCCATTATATTCAATGCTGATATCATACCCTAATTCTTCAAATTCCCAAAGCATTCTCGGGCCGGGAAAAAACATATTGAATGCTAATCCCAATTTCATCCTGTTTATGATATTTTCGACAGTTTTTGCTCCATTAAAATACTGAGAAAGTTCGTATCCCAACCGCTCTTCATCGTGACTTTCGGGGTAGCTTATCCAATTAGCATACAAAAAATCTATTTCTGGAGAATTGTAAATCCCACTACTGTAGATATTGGGATTATCAGCATTGTAGCCCAAAACAAAATCTTTCATTCTATTGTGATGTTCAACTCCACTCCAATGGAGAATCCCGTAATCTCCAAGCGCTTTATTTTCGCTTGATTCGGCAAGATGTTCAAATATAACTATAGATCCGGGTTTGTTAACCCACATTTTATCCACCATTCGTTTTAGCAAATCAATCCGGTCTTGATTGTAATTGCTTGCCCAAGGATCATTGGGGTCTGGTTCGGATTGTCCAAAACCCTTTGTGAAGTCAAATCGGAATCCATCAAAATTGAACTCTGTAATCCAATAGTTCAAAATACTATCTACCATATTTTGAGTGTGGATACTTTCGTGATTCCAATCGACACCCCACCATCCGGCAGGGTCATATATCATCTTATGATTGGGATTAAACCAAGGATTGTCATTAGCCGGTTTATTATCCACATTATTCCAATACATTTTTGCCATTACATTTGAATAAAAAGCGTGGTTCAATACCAAATCATTAAATACTTGTATTTTTCTTTTATGGCATTCATCTACAAATTTTTTTAAATCTTCCCTTGTACCATAAGCTTTATCCGTGGCAAAGTAAAAATTGGGATTATATCCCCAACTTGAATTTCCTTCAAATTCTGATATAGGCATCACGTGAATAGCATTTATTCCGAGGCCTTTTATGTAATCAAGTTTGTCAATTGCTGCCAAATAAGAGCCTTCATCGGTGAAATCCCTAAAATGAAGCTCATAAATATTGAGTTTGTTTGATGATGATTTATTAAAATCAGGCGCTGTCCACGTGTAGGGCGACTGATTAGTTTGAAGGACAGAAGCTATGCCAATAGCTTCTTCAGGATATGCCAACAGGTTTGGATAAATTGAATTAGGAATAAATTTGTCATCAGGATCAGAGACCTTATTGCAATAGGGGTCTGCAACCTGTACACCACTATTCATCAAATATTGAAATACATATTCCTGTCCCGGAGTTAATCCGCTTAACTCAATCCACCAATAATCACCGTGATCATCATCATTGTCTGCATCATTTGTTCCATCCCATCCATCCCTGTCTTTGTGCATAAGATAGCTGTTGCTAACCGTCCAGTTATTAAAATCTCCAACCACATAAACGGCTTCTTTAGCAATAGTTGTATTCGTGCCGGAAATAGTACCTGTTCCTTTCTTATAAACCGTATAAACTGGTGCATGCAATACCAATGTAGCTTTAGTTGGGTCATTACTATGATAATTAATGCCGAGCTTTGTCCAAGTGGGTCTTGGAGTATCAGTAATAGTATTGTGTGCTATTACTTCAAATGTTTTGTACTTGATAGTGCCGTTAAAATCGCATTCAATTTTATATTTTTTAAGGTCGGTATTGGTGTGAGTTAGTGAATAAGTAAAATTACTGTTTCCCGATTGAGTAACAATAGTACTTAACACTTGATTGGTGCCCGGGTCAATTTCATACAAAGTCCATGTATCAGGAGCATTATTTGCTGTGGCAGATACATCAAATGCTATATTTATTTTTGCTAAAAACGGATTATATTCAGGAGCATTGATTGTGAAATAATCTTCCGGGTCAATATCATTGTGAAAGTTATTACCAAAATTGTCCTCTTTTGTATCTCCGTCTGCACTTCTGAATAAAAAATTCAAACCAAAAACATCATCTTCCGGATCAATATTGTAATAACTATTGATATTGTTAATCACAAATTGCCAATCATTATTTCCCAATGATGTCATCTGACCAACACCATCATCTTGCCCCCAATTGCCAATTGAATAATCAAAATTATGTGTTGAAGACTCCGTAACTGAAACTCCCGAATGAAAATACACCTTGCTTTCATTTTCCAAAATAGTACCTTTAGCGTGGAAAGTAATAGTGATTTGCTCATGAGCTGTCGGATAATTTGGGCTTACTTCAACCACGGGTAAGCCAAAGGAAATATTTGTAATATAATTGTCAAGTATGGTATGATTGGCACTTTGATCCCAACTTGTAGAATTTTCATCATCTGGTACTGCATCAAATGTTCCGTGTTCATTATTGTCACCTGTAATATAAAATTGAATATCACCTTCAGATGGATTATCCCATTTGGATTTGAGTATTCTGCATTCTATCCATCCGGTTTGATTATCTCCTGTGATATTTTCCCTGAATTCAGTCGAGTCTATCGAAGTTCCAATACCATCCCACGTAGTACCAGTCCAATTGTGATATTCTGCATAGGTTTCAAAAGTGCCTCGCAATATAAAGTCAGGGGCATTTGTGTGATTATAATCTATACTTCTCGACCAGGACTCACTATTACTTCCTCCTGATTTGGTATTGATGACAAAAGCCCAATTCATCCATTTGGATGCTGTCACTTCAGCTCCGAAATAAAGATAATATCCATTCTCTACAAAATACATTTTTTTTGCATTGGCATTTGCCCAACCTGCTGAACCATCTGCTGTGGCAATCGGTGTACCCCAAATGGATTCTCCATCAAAAACTCCATCTATTACCGGTTGTGAAAACCCTAGTGAGTAGATAAAAAGAAAAAGAAATAATAAATATGATTCTTGATTTTTCAAGCTGTTTAAGTTTGTTTTACTTTACAAATTTATAATTTTTTGGTGATTCACCTTCTTTTTTTACGCTTAAAATATACATTCCATTTTTCAATTCTAAGTTTTCGATATTAAAAATTGCGTTTTTATCATATTTAATAAATGAATACTCGTTTACAAATTTACCGTTAATATCATAAATACAAAAATCAATCTGTCCGGTGAAAGAATCATAAGTATAGAAAGATAATTTGTTTTTTATTGGGTTTGGGAATATGAAATCTATATCTTTATGAAGTTTGTCGAGGCTGATATTCAATCTTAAAGAATTGTTTAACTCATTTTGCTCTTCTATTTCTTCATTTGCATCAATTATGACTAGAAAATACTTGGCATTTAGTATATTTTGATCAAAAGGGATAGTTATTTTAAATGAATTTCTGTTTTTTTTGTTCGGCAATATTTTATTGGTATATATTGTTTTACCAAATGAATTATATAAAGAAGATAAGCCGATTTTAATCGTGAAAGTATCATTAAAATCATTAAAATTATATTTTAAAATATCAAATTCAATATCAAAATCTTTAAAAGATTCTATTGAAATAACCTTACTGCCTGGAGCTTTGATTGATAAATCAGGCAGATCGCAATTGCTATTGATATAGTCATTTTCTTGTTTTGCAATAAGACTTATATATGCCATTTGTTCATTGCTGAAATGAATTCGGCAATTTTTAGGAGCATAGCTCATAAAGTTATTTACATCAGGTTTATACTTATTTCCTGATGCATCATGCTCATTACCGGTGTACCTACAATTGGATGTATTGCTGCTTGAAAGCTTTGGGTCTGCCGGAGTATCACAAAAGCCATCACCTAATTTATCGCAATTTATTCTAGCCACTTGTTCTATTCCATGGTAAGTCTCATGAGTATGTAGAAGCCCAAAAAAATGTCCCATTTCATGAATAAGAGTAGAATTGTTATTTAGGCATCCGTCAGAAATAAAAACTGCTTTTGTATTGATATCTCCACCGGGTAACAATGCAAAACCACATATTCTTTTCTTATTTGAAACGATTTCAGGAAACAAATAAATGTTTAAAACGCCGTTAATATTGTATTTGCTCGTGATTTTGGTTCTATCTTTTTTTTCAAGTGTCAAAAGAGAGGAATTATCGATATAGTTTATATTTCCACATATTTGAAATTCTATATTTATCGGGGCATAAGCAGAATTTAATCTTGAAAATGCATTTTCAATTTCATACTTTTTAGGGCCATTTTCCCCTTGGTTATCACGAATTACATTTAATGATACTATATAAACCCTAGGTGATGATCTGAATGTATTTTGTAATATATCAATCTCGTCTTGTATTTTATTATTGTCGAAAAAAGTATAACTTTTAGGTGGTTCTGTTCCACACTCATATTGTGCATAAGCGTAGTTAAAGAAGAAGAACATAATTAAAATATAAAATATATATTTCATAGACTGAGTTTTATTAGTCTGGTTTTAAATGTACAAAGGTAATTAAATTTAGGATAAAATCATAAAAAGCACTATCTTATGAGGCAAAAGCATCCTCCCCTCAATCCGAATGAGTGTAAAATGAAACTTTTTTATTGTGGACAGTCTTTAAATGGTATCGCAAATTTATTTGCGACAAAGTCGTGGTTTTCAAAGCCGGCTTTGAAGTCACGCTATCGCATGCTTTCAAGTCCTAACTTACGTTTTTATTTGTGACCTTGGAGGAGCTTCTTTCTTTCAATGTATCAATTATTATTCTCTCTTATGATTTTTTGTACTTCCTCCTTGCTTAAGCCGGTGATATCGGCAAGGAAATCAATGCTTGCACCTTTTTGGTATCCTTTTAAAATCACGTTTATTTTATTTTTCTCAATACCTTTCTCGATACCTTTTTCGATACCTTTCTCGATACCTTTCTCGATACCTTTCTCGATACCTTTCTCAATACCTTTCTCAATACCTTTTTGTTCGTGTTTTTTCGCTATCATTTCATAAGTACTCATAAAATCTTTTTTTACTTTTGGAGGAATTTTTTCTATTATTTCCAGTAATTGCACTTCTTTTATCTCTACCAACTGTAAGT
>Ga0256833_1000946_pt1 | contig 21876 bp, 17 predicted proteins | sample 356284metaG_FD_190535 | JGI IMG/M metagenome (GOLD analysis project Ga0256833, IMG submission 190535) | Hydrothermal vent microbial communities from Mid Atlantic Ridge, Atlantic Ocean - 356-284 | ecosystem: Environmental > Aquatic > Marine > Hydrothermal vents | place: Atlantic Ocean: Mid... | reverse complement strand
AATGGGATGTCCATACAGAATCGTTCGCATCATGGAACTGGAGAGTAAACATTACGTTATGCTGATCAGGAGTATTCAGGCTCGCAGAAATTACATAAGGCGTGGGTGACCATAAGGAGTCGCCCGATCCAATATTTCCAAAGTCCACGGAGTCAGTTGAAATAGTCACGCAGGAATCATCCGTTGAAAGAATTCCGTAAACTGCATTGGCAGCATTGTTCCCATAGTTCTTTGCAAGAATGAATAAATTGGCCTGCTCGCCTGCATCCAGCAAGCCGTTTCCGTTGTTATCATTTGCTATAGAATCTCTTACATATCCAACGTAAGCACCATTAGATATTGCATTGATTGTTGTCATGTAGGGAATAAGGTTGTGTCCAATCACGTGAATCTCAACAGGGCCACCTGTTATTGGTGATACCTGAATGTAGGCATAACCTGTTGAATCTGTGTATCCCTGGCCAATAATGGAATCATTCTGAACAAATGTTACAAGGGCAAGGTTGACAGGATTGCCACTCGAATGTACGGATACCTGAACTTGACTGGGTGCTATAGGAATGGCTCCAGCCACGCCAACCGTTGGGTTTACCGGGGGATTTGTGAACACATCTGTAGAAGGGTCACCGAAAAGGTTGTACATCTCAAAGTATCTCTGGGAATTTCCTCCTCCATTGTAATGTTCATATAGAGCTATTTTCCCCTGGACAATATTCCCAGCTACCCAGTAGTAGGTCGAATCAAACCACTCGTCAAAAATTCTTCTCTGCAAGATGTCATCTTCATCCCAGTATGATGTAACAGAGGATCCCATCGCAGTAATTGCACCGTTTGGAGCCCTCAACCAGGCCTCCATGAAGCATTCTGACTGAGTGTACTGTCCTGTAACGCACGCATAACTCTCCACATGGGTGAGCATGTCAACATTTTGTAGATTGTAAACATCGCTGGACGAAAATGGAGGTCCAGCCCATTCTGTCGTGCCACCATGACCCGAATAAATGGCGAGGCTCCTTCCTTCATTCAGTGCCTGAGCAACAGGTGTTCCTGAGTTGTAATAGTACCAGAGAGAATCTGTCTGCATTCCATGTCTTCTCACTATCCTCATACAGTAAGTATGTGTGCTCTCTGCAACCTGGTGGTGTCCACCGTCGTCTGATGCCATGAAATAGGCTATCCCTGCCCAGTTTGTACCGTTGGACCAGTTATCAACAAGCTCATACTTTGTAATCTTATGGACTACTGTAGAAAGTTGACTCTCATTCTGAACGCTGAGCCTTCCAATGTAAACATCAGAGAAGTAGTCACTACCTTCAAGAGTGGTGTAGTAAAGGTCAGTAGCTGGATTGTCGGTTCCCTGTCCTGTCCAGTTAGGTATTTGCTCAACATCACCAATCAACTGAACAAAGGTCAGGTTTCTTGTGGGATCATCGTAAATCTGCTGGATGTAGTTCTTGATCGCATCAGTGGATGTTCCGGTCTGTGACAGTGTCGCAACGATGGTTCTATACCCCTGATATTTTTTCAAATTTACAAGTGGTGTGATACTATCTACCCATTCATCTGGAACGATGAAGAGATAGTCAATGGGCAGAGTGAGAGCAGGTTTTCCACTTTCAAATACTCCGTAGTTGATAACATCCTTTCTGATTTTCTCCTCGAAGGCCATTGAATAGTGGTGGAAAATTCTTCTCTGGGTTTCCCCATAGTCACCACCGATAAACTTTACCTGGATTTCAAGATTTTTATAGTATTTGATCTCACCTCTTGCTGGATTGTATGCAATAGGGTAGATACTCAGGAGTACCAATCTGTGTCCTCTCAATATCCCCGCATCATGGACTTCGACTATTTTGGTGGGATAATACGCATCAGTTGAATAAAATTGATTGTCCATGGTGAATTGTACCTGAGGATTGGGAACTTTAGGAATTGGAGGCTGTACGGGCTTCACTCTCGATGTAATAAACATTGAACCTTCTTTGTAATCAAGAACTTTTGCTTCCACTCTGGCGCCAAAAGGTACTTCGATGAGTTTGGTAATCACAGGGATTTGTGGTTTCCCTAATTCAGTCGTGAATCCGTAATCACCAAGTTTTAGCACCGCGAATTCACCCTTCTCCAGTTTTACAGTCGAGATCTCCACTCCGGGTATTGTTACATTAAGGTCAATACCGTTTGCGGAACTTGACAGCACTTTGACCCCAGGATCACCTTCACCAGGGCCAAAAGCTACATACTTTGCATGTACCATCCCTAACCCAATCAGGAGGGTCAGGATGAGTTTTACATACTTCATACGCACTACCTCCTATTTTTGTTACCTATAACAAGGATCTTCTTTGTTAACCTCTTTCCGTTTACCCGTAAACTCACAAAGTAAACACCTGCAGGAACTCTTGCACCGTTCCTGCCTGAAGCATTCCAGTTGAATTTGTAAACTCCTGCTGGAAGTTTACTGTTTAATATTCTTCTCACAATTTTTCCTGAAACGTCATATATGTTTAAGTTTACTTCCGAGGCAGTTGGAATTGCAAATCTTATATTTGTTTGACCAAATACCGCGGTCGGACTTACAGCAAATTTTAAAGAAATTTGATGCAATGGGCTTTCGTAGATCGCTACATCTGGAGATGTTGTAAATAAAACAGCGCGGCCATTTGTTGGCCCCGCTACAGTTACATCTGACTGACCATTGTACCAGTATTGAAGAGCGTCGGACTCTGAGGGATTTTCAATTCCAATTGTGGATGAACTGGCATCAGGAACATTCCGGTACTGGAAGAGGATCAAGCCGTCACCTGTTGACGTTGGATAGTATTGAGGATCAAAGAATATGACCTCGAATGTATATTCTTGAGAACCACCGTAGTGTGGGACCTGACTCCACTCAATTATAAATTTATGATTCTGAGTATCATAGTAATAAATAACGGCACCACTTGAATTTGGATTTAAATCGTCCCAGAACGGGGCTACCATGATTATGTTGTCTTGATGCGGAAGCGCTGAGTTGGAATAAGGATGTTCAGATGTGCTTCCCATGGCAATGAAACCATTTGAACATATGCTAATTGAATTGTAAGAATGTCCATAGTAGGTAAAAGAGAAAGGAAGAGACACAGTTTGAGTTTCATCATCACCTAAATTTAAATTTGTGCCCATTGACGAGATTTCTATCCATGAGAATGAAGGTCTTGCAGGGGAGGTAGAATCAACATTTTCAACTGCATAATAACCATAGTTATCAGGTCCTGTGGGATCATACTGAGTCAACTGGCCGACCTGGAAGCTGTGAACCATATTCTGAGTTGAGTTGTCATAGTGAACACTTATAGTTATATAATCGTCATGAGCACGGGGACAGTTGGGATCAACTGAAAAAGTGACTGTGTCTACAGTGCTGTCATTGGGATAAATAGTTCCAATGTAGATGGAATCATTACTGATAGTTAGATAATTGTCACCTGGTAGTATCTTGAAATAGACATTTGAGGCAGTGTCTGCTCCAACATTTTTAACAGTAAAAATAAAATCTAGAGTTTCACCCGGGTCCGGAATACCATTCCCATTACCCTGAGAGTCATCAAATATCACATTAGAAAGCACAAAGTATGGCGTTGTAGGTCTCGCTGTTTCGATGGCGTCGAGGTCAAATCCAGGGTTGGGAGCACTCTCACTTCCGTCTCCATCATCCACTACTTTTATGTATCGGTATGAACCATTGAACGTAAAATCTTCTGTGCCATGACCATTACCAATTAGGGTCCACGGGCCATTCCAGTTGTTGGAGCCATAAACATAGTAACCTTCATCTGGAGCCCCATCATCTCCTTCGTATACCTTGAGATAGCCATTTGCTATACCGTTCTCACCCATGTCAAGAACTACGTAACCCCCAATACCGAGGTAGTAAAACTTACCATCGTGCTGCCCAAGCATGTTCCCCACGAGGATTGTGTCCCGTGGAATTCTTGAATAGTTATCTGCTACAACCACAGACATCACAGGTTTAAAGGCGTACTTCCCACCCCCAGGCTGAAGGTACACATCGATATGGGTCAATGAATCGTTAAAGACCTCAATATTCGAGATTGTCTTTGTTACATAGCCATTTGCCTCAACTCTAATGGTGTAAATGCCAGGGAGTAACACCTTTATAAAGTCACCGGTGATTCTATCGGTATAAACAGGCCAATCAATTCCCTCTACATAGATTCTTGCTTCCTTTATAGTATCGCCCGTCGTTGAATCGATTACAAATCCACCTATTCCCTGACCACCCTTAATAGCCCACATGTTCATTGCACCACGGTTTAGTAAGAAAATTGAATCAAGCTCGGACGCAGGTGGATCGTAAGGATCATAAAGCTCAATAGTTACATCAAGATCAGAATCAATACCATAGGAATAGTCATTGAGATCACCCCGTGTCTGATACCAGTCGTACCCTTCGGTTAAGGGATAATTAGTAGAATCTGCATATGCGGCGGATATTGCATAAAGGAATGGATTGTCTGGAAGCCTAACAGGAGTATAATTCCAGGGATAATTCACATAAAAGGCACCGCTGTGATAGGTTAATGAAACTGTAAAGTTATGCTTTTGAGCATGTTCATATATCATCCTTGTTTCAGGTTGAGAGTATGGTTCACTTGACCCCCCTGACCCATCCCAGAGGTATCCGTAATCCCTGTTCAGATCAACACCATTTTCATTTCTCCTTGTATCATGCTCATATCCATAAGGGTTTAGAACAGGAATAATGTAAATCTCCCTGTTATTTACGATGTATGTAACTTCTGGATCGCTCCCGTAACTGTGCACCAGATAGGCAGCATAACGGTAGAGCAATTCGCCTGAAACCTGCTCATTGCCGTGGTGAACCCCCACATATCTTATTTCTGGTTCAAATTCATGTTCCTGTGGATTATCAGAGATTTTTAGACATAGAATGGGCCAGTGAGATGCATCAGTAGTAAAACCCAGTGTATCAAGTTTACATATGTCAGGATGGTTTGTCGCCAGTGAATCGAAATGTGTTATATATTGTGAATATGTATGCCATCCTTCTTTACCTTTGATTTTATACCAGTGTTGTCTGTCAAGAGTAAGATCTCTTAATATGGTGTAATGATAGCCGTTAGTTTTTAATATCGATCCGTTATCATAAACGATAGCGATGAGGGTTCCATTACGATAATTTACAACGTCGACCTTACCACTTTGTTCAAGATTGTGGATGGACTCTGCCTTTACATTCTTTACTTCTACAAGGTATTCTCCCTTGAGGGTCATTGACAATATAAGAAAAATGATGTAACGCCACATACACTACCTCCTTTCAAAATAAACAGCATACTTTAATGCTAAGAGCAGCTGGTTTCAAGGAAATTCTAAATGGAACTATTGAGGCGAGTTTTAGGTGGTTATATAACTGTTCTAAATATGTATCGACCGAAAGTTGAAGTTTTAATAAATGCAATTCTCTCCCCATTGAAAGGCCTCTCCTTTGAAAAATGAGGATACCAGGGGATTTTCTCCCTCTCATGATTCTCTGAATACTCAATATGTGTGTTTGACACAGGATTTAGCGTTAAGGTATAATAAGAACCACCTGAATTAAAGGGAGGAAGAAAAAATGCGAGTTAAGACAGGGACGGTTAGAAGACATAAGCATAAGAAAATCAGGGAAGCAGCAAAGGGATATTATGGTCAGAAGTCGAGCACTTTCAAAAAGGCGAAAGAAGCGGTCATAAAATCTCTTCAGTATTCCTACGCCCATAGAAAGGATAAGAAAGGAGATTTTAGAAGACTCTGGATTACACGAATTAATGCTGCTGCAAGAGAAGAGGGGTTGAGTTATTCTCGATTTATTTACGGCCTTAAAAAGGCCGGGGTAAAGCTTAATAGGCAAATTCTGGCTGAACTTGCTGTTAAAGACAAGGATGCTTTTAAAGAACTTGCAAACATCGCAAAAAATGCCATAGAAGCCTGAGTTAAAAAAACTTTTTGAAAAGGAATGGAGGCCCCGGCTTCAAAGTAAGCTTGGGCCTCCGTTTATTTTAAGGAGGTTGGCAAGGTGAATGATAGAGTCGATGAAATTAGAAAGAAATTTGAGGATGAATTTAATCAGGTTTCTTCCCTGAAGGAATTAGAGGATATCAGGATAAAGTACCTGGGGAAAAAGGGGAAAATAACAGACCTTCTCAAAAAGATAAAAGATGTGCCCCCCGAAGAAAGAAGATCCTTCGGACAGGCTGTTAACACATTGAAAGTTGAAATACAGAGTAAAATTCAGGAGACAAGAAAAAAACTCGAAAAAATAGAGCGTGCGAAAAAACTTGACCTTACTTTACCGGGTAAGCCGGTTATTGCCGGGAAGAAACATCCTCTTATCAAGGTGATGGAGGAGCTGGTTGAAATTGCCGTTGGACTCGGCTTTGAGATTGTTGATGGCCCTGAAATCGAGTGGGAGTACTATAATTTTGAAGCTTTGAATATACCAGAGTACCACCCATCCCGTGATATGTGGAGTACACTTTTTATAACAGATAAAATGCTTCTCAGAACCCACACCTCTCCGGTTCAAATAAGGACGATGAAGAAAAAGAAACCACCTTTGAAGGTTTTCCATCCCGGAAGGGTTTATAGAAAAGATCCATTTGATGCTTCACATGCTCCAGCATTCTTTCAGGCTGAAGGATTGTATGTGGACAAAAATGTGTCCTTTGCAGATCTGAAGGCGACCCTCGAAATGTTTGCAAAAGAACTATTTGGACCTCAAACGAGAATAAGGTTTTTACCTTCATACTTCCCATTTACAGAGCCCTCAACCGAAGTGCTTGTGAACTGGGGTGAGGGTTGGCTTGAAATCCTTGGTGCCGGCATGGTACATCCCAAAGTGTTTGAAGCTGTTGGCTATGATCCTGAAGAATGGACAGGGTACGCTTTCGGTCTCGGTCCAGACAGAATCGCTATGATAAAATACGGAATAGAAGATATCAGACTTTTCTATGAAAACGACCTCAGATTTATTAAGGAGCTTTAAACCATGAAAATACTTTACAACTGGCTCAAAGATTATATTGATCTTAAAGTAGGCCCACATGAGCTTGTGGAGCTCCTGGATTCTCTTGGAATCCCTGTAGAAGAATTCAAGTACCTTGGAGAAGGGCTTGAGAAACTTGTTGTTGGAGAAATTATTGAGATTAATCCCCATCCGAAGTCAGACAGACTGAAAGTTTTAAAGATTTTCATTGGCAATGACTCCTTGCAAGTTGTCTCAGGGGCTCCTGGATTACACGTGGGCATGAAGGTTGTTCATGCTTTACCAGGTACGGTTTTACCCAATGGTTTAAAAATAGATAAGCGCAAGATTCGGGGTATTATATCCTATGGAATGCCCCTCTCCGAGGAAGAGCTTGGATTGGCCGATTATTCAGAGAGTATCATAGCTCTACCAGAAGACATGAAACCGGGCGATTCCCCATTGTCATACCTCCAGATGGATGATTACCTGTACGATCTGGAGATTACTCATAATAGAGGTGATCTCCTTGGATACATAGGAATAGCGCAGGATATAAAGGCGAAAACGGGTGATGATCTTATTCCTCCGAGAGTAGGTGTGGAGGAAGATCCAGGGATTGGAAAGTTCCCCATCGAGATACAGGCTCCCAACGGATGTCCTCGATACACAGGAAGGGTGATTGAAGACGTTGAGGTGGCGCCTTCACCTCACTGGATTAGATACCGTCTGGCTTTAATTGGTCAGAGACCGATAAATAACATTGTTGACATCACAAATTATGTTCTTTTTGAACTTGGACAGCCTATCCATGCCTTTGACCTTGGAAAAGTTGATGAAAAAATTGTTGTTAGATTCGCTAAAAATGGTGAAAAGCTCGTGACTCTTGATGGTGTTGAAAGAGAATTAAGCGATGACGTGCTCTTGATAGCTGATCGTGAAAAGCCTATCGCACTTGCTGGAATAATGGGTGGTGAAGACTCTGGAGTGAAGGATGATACGAAAGATTTGATGGTGGAGGTTGCATACTTCGATCCGGTTATTATTAGAAAGGGCACCATGAGACTGAAACTGAGTACGGAAGCATCCTATAGATTTGAAAGGAAGGTTGACCCCGAATTACCACCACTTGCCTCTAATAGAATAGCAAGACTGATAATGGAGATCGCTGGTGGAAGGGTTGGACCGATTAATGATGTTAATTACCTTGAAATTAGACCTGCGAGGATCTTTCTTAAAAAATCATATTTAAATAGACTCCTCGGATATGAAATCCCCGAGAAGAAAGTTGTGGAAATTTTCGATAATCTTGGATTTACAGTTCATAGAGAACAGGCAGGATTTGATGTAATTGTCCCTACGAGAAGACAGGATATTTCTATTCCTGCTGATCTTGTAGAAGAAGTGGCGAGAATTTATGGCTATGATAACATTCCCGGGAAAATTATTTCCACATCAGGCGAACTTGTTGGTAAAAAGCTGAGGAAGAAGATTGATTATTTAAGGGAATTTCTTGTAAAATTGGGTCTCTTTGAGGTCAAAACCATCGAGTTTGTCAGCAAAAAGGAGCTGGATCTTTTTGATTATCCCAGGACAGACGCTGTGAGAATTAAAAATCCTGTTAACGAATCCTATGAATTTATGAGACCCATGCTTTCGATGAGTGTGGTTCAGGTTGTTTCTACCAACTGGAGGCGGGGGATTTCTCCTATAAGGGTATTTGAAGCTGGAAAGGTATTCCTATGGCGAGGGACAGAAGAACTGCCAGAAGAGGATGAGCGAATAGCTGTAATGATGACCGGTAAATACCCCAAAACCCCTTTCAGTGACGAGGAAAAGGTCGGTTATTACGATTTAAAAGGAGTTTTAGATGCGCTTGCAGAGGAATTCATGTTTACTTACGAACTTAAACCGATAGAAAGGAAATTCCTCAACGTAGGAGCTGATGTCATCATTAATGGATCACATGCAGGATTCATAGGTGAGTTATCTGTAGGTCGCTATTACGATGTAAAGGACAGTATCTATGTACTTGAAATTTCCCTTAAGAATCTTGAAATAAAGGGTAAACGATTCAAGCCATTCTCAATTTTCCCTGCTGTAAAAAGGGACGTTTCCATAGTTACTGATGTGGGTACACCGTACGTTGAGGTGGCAAAAATACTTGAAAAATTTGAGTCTCCTCTATTAAAGAACTTTAGACTTCTGGATATTTATACAGGTAAACCTTTACCTCCGGGGAAAAAGAGTTTAACATTTACTCTTGAATTTCAATCCGATGAGAGGACATTGAGTGACGAGGAAGTTGATAAGGAATTTGAAAAACTAATTGGTCTTTTAAAACAATCTGGCTTTCAGATTAGAGGAATAGATGATGTCGGATGATGTACTTGATAGGCTCGAGAAGAAAATTGATGAACTGATTAGTGAGGTGAAGAGGCTAAGGAATGAAAATGCTCAACTGAAAAATGATAGGGCAAAACTGTTGAAGGAGAGGGAAAAGTTAGTCAGAACAGTGAGTAAACTTGAGAAAGAATTGAATAAAATTTCCATTAAACTTTCGATGTTTGAGAGATCATGATTGAGACAAAGTTGAGAATATACGGAATGGAAATACCGATAAAAGCAGACTTGGAGGCGATAGAGCTGCAGGCGATAAGAGATTATATCGAAGATTGGATTCAGAAAATTGAAGAGCAGACGCGAGGAAAAGAAAATATAAATCGGTTATTGATTGTACTTCTGGCCTTTTTGAACGCTTCAATTGAGTGTTATAAAAACAAGGAAACTCTAAAAGACCAGGAGAGGAAAATAGAAGGTATTTTGAAAAAATTAGAAGGTATAGAATGAATTTTAACCTTTTATTGAGTTCGATTTTAGGAGGTGAAAATAATTGGATCTTTTTGGTGTTAAAAAACAGGACGGGGTTGCCCCACTTGCCAAAAGGATGTTGCCGCAAACTCTCGATGAGTTTGTGGGACAGGAACATATCCTTGGAGAGGGCAGGCCCTTAAGAAAGCTTATAGAAGAGGATAGACTTATTTCGGCTATTTTCTATGGTCCCCCGGGGACGGGGAAATCTTCTCTTGCCAGAATCATTGCTAATAGAACAAGCTCCCCTTTCATCTATCTGAATGCCGTAGAGTCCAATGTTACTGAGTTAAAGAAGAAGATTGCCTTTGCCGAAAAACATTTCAAAATGTCAGGGAACAGGGCAGTTCTCTTCGTGGACGAAGTTCACAGGTTCAATAGACTTCAGCAGGAGTATCTTCTGCCGTCAGTAGAGAGGGGGACATTGACTTTTCTTGGCTCAACGGTTCAGAATCCATTCTTTGCAATATCAAAAGCTTTGATTTCTCGAACGCTCGTCTTTGAATTTAAACCCTTGAGTACCGGTGAGCTTGTTTTGATAATGGAAAGGGCTCTTGGTGATGAAGAAAAAGGACTGGGTAAGCTGAATTTAAAATTAACGGATGAAGCTCTAAAACACATAGCTATTGCCTCTGAAGGTGATGCTCGTCGTGCGCTTAATTACCTCGAACTCGTCTCCATGGTAGCTGGTTCAGATCTCATTGATAAAAAAGTCGTTGATTCTATACTCTCGCATACGTTTCACTACGACAGGACAGGAGATGAACATTACGATATGATTTCGGCATTCATTAAATCAATAAGAGGGTCTGATCCGGACGCGTCTTTATACTGGATGGTGAGGATCTTAGAATCCGGGGAAGATCCTCGTTACATTTTGAGGAGGGTTCTCATACATTCAGCAGAAGATATTGGACTCGCAGATCCGATGGCGCTTGTCGTTGCATCGTCCGCTCTCAATGCTTTTGAGATGGTTGGTAGACCAGAAGGGGATTTAATTATTGCGGAGGCTGTGCTTTACCTGGCAACAGCCCCAAAATCAAACACAGTGTACAGGGCGTTGAAAAAAGCCCATGAAGTTGTAAAGAAATACCCAAGAGAAGAGGTTCCTGAACATCTTAAAGATTCTCACTATAGAGGAGCAAAAAAGCTTGGACATGGAAAAGGTTACATATATCCGCACGGACATGAAGGGAAGATCGAGCAGGATTATCTTCCCGAAGGATTGAAAGACGTAAAAATATTTGAACCAGTAGATATCGGATACGAAAAGCAATTAAAAAAGGAAAAGGAGGTTGATGAAAAATGATGTTCGTTTCAGTTGTATTCTTAATACTTGGGTTGATTGCTGGATTTGCGGCTGGATTACTCTATTTCAAATCCCAGTATATAAAAAGGCTGGAGGAAGCCAGAGGAAGTGCCGAAAAAATCATTGAAGAGGCCAAGAAGGAAGCCCATAGTATTAAAAAAGATGCAGAAGTAAAGGCAAAGGAATATTGGTACAACGAGAAGAGAAAATTTGAAAAGGAATCTTACGAGGAAAGACGACGTCTTGAGAAGGAGAGAAAAGCTCTTGACGATCGAGAGAATCAACTTGATAGAAGAGCTGACAATATCTCAAGAAAAGAAAGAGAGTTGAGAAATCTTGAGAAGACTCTCCAGGAGAGGGAACGCAGTATCAAGGCTAAGGAAGATAGACTCGAGCAGTTGATTCAGGAAGAGTCCAAAAAGTTAGAGGAGGTTGCACGTCTCACACGTGAAGAGGCGAAGGCTGAACTCATGAGAACACTCGAGGCACAGGCAAGATATGAAGCAGCGCAACTTGTTTATAAGATACGTGAAGAGGCAAAGGAGAAGGCAGAGAGGGAGGCAAAAGAGATCATTGCCACCGCCATCCAGAGATGTGCGACATCCCATACTGCTGAATCATCTGTTTCTGTTGTACCTCTACCATCTGATGATATGAAGGGCCGAATCATTGGAAGGGAAGGACGTAACATTAGAGCATTTGAAGCAGCCACAGGAGTTGAAGTAATCATTGATGATACACCAGAGGCTGTTACTCTCTCTGCCTTTGATCCTATGAGGCGCGAAATCGCCAGACTTGCACTCGAAAAACTTATGCAGGACGGCAGAATTCACCCTGCACGCATCGAGGAAGTAGTTGAAAAAGTAAAACAAGAGTTCGACGAGTACATTAAAAAAATCGGGGAAGAGGTTTTGCTTGAACTGGGGATTGCTGGTCTCCATCCAGAGCTTGTCAAATACATTGGTAAAATGAAATTCAGGTACTCCTACGGTCAGAACCTCCTTCAACATTCTATTGAGGTTGCTAAATTGTCCGGCATAATCGCAGGTGAACTTGGTCTAAGGGAAGATCTTGCCAAGAGGGCTGGATTACTGCACGACATAGGTAAGCTTGCAGATGATACGTACGAAGGTCCCCACGCAGTTATAGGTGCCCAGATTGCCAAGAAATTTGGGGAAAATGACCTCGTGGTGAATGCAATTGCTGCACACCACGAAGATGTTGATCCTCAGTCTCCGTACGCAGTTATAGTGGCAGCAGCTGACGCCATTTCCGGCTCAAGACCTGGAGCAAGAAGAGAGTCTTTAGAGGCTTACATTAAGAGAATTGAAAGACTCGAGTCAATTGCTACCAGTTTCCCCGGTGTTGAAAAGGCGTACGCTATCCAGGCAGGTAGGGAACTCAGAATTATTGTGGAAGCCGATAAGGTCTCCGATGTTGAGGCCTTTGACCTTGCTCGTGAAGTTGCAAGTAAAATTGAGGAAGAGCTTGAATATCCGGGACAGATAAAAGTCACTGTTATTAGAGAAACTCGAGCCGTAGAATATGCAAGATAGTGAGAGGAGGGGGACCAATCCCCCTCCATTCTAATGAAAGGATTTTTTAATGAGACTACTATTCATAGGCGATGTGGTTGGAAAGCCAGGAAGAAAGGCCCTCCGGGAACTTCTCCCCACCCTTAGAAACGAATACAACGTTGATATCATCCTTGCAAACGTAGAAAACGCTGCAGGTGGGGCCGGTGTGACAAAGAAAGTTCTGGACGAGATAAAAAGTTATGGTGTCCACGTGATGACCGGTGGAAATCATATCTGGGATAAGAGAGAAATTTTTAAATATATCGACGATTATCCAATGCTGATCAGACCTGCCAACTACCCACCTGGTGCACCAGGAAAAGGATTTATCGAATATACCACAGAAACGGGACTTCAAATCTCGGTTATAAATTTAATGGGCCGACTTTTCGTAATGAATATCGATTGTCCATTCAGGAAATTTGATGAAATTTACGAGCGTATCAAAAACAAAATCGTTATTGTCGATTTCCATGCCGAAACCACTGCTGAAAAACAGGCCTTTGGATTTTACGTTGACGGGCGGGCATCACTTGTTGTTGGAACCCATACCCATGTTCAGACTGCCGATGAGAAGATTTTGCCTGGCGGCACAGGCTATGTCACTGATCTTGGTATGACAGGTGGTCTAAGAGGAGTCATCGGGATAAAGAGCGAACTTGCCATACAGAGATTCATTACACAACTGCCGGTTAAATACGAGCCATCAAAGGAGGAAATCGGGCTTGAAGGGATATTTGCAGAGATTGACAATTTGACAGGTAAAGCATTAAAAATTGAGCGTATAAGGAGGTATGTGAAATGAGAGAAATTGAATATGATCTAATTGTAGAAACTGTCAAAAACCTCGCCATCGAAGCCAATTCAGTCCTTGACGAGGATATGTACAAAGTTCTTGAGGAGGCGTACGAGAAGGAAGAATCCCCCACCGGTAAGGAAGTTTTGAAACAGATACTCGAAAACGATAAAATTGCGAAAACGGAAATGATTCCCATCTGTCAGGATACTGGAACTGCTGTCATGTTTGTTGAAGTTGGAGAAGAGGTCGTTGTTAAGGGTGGGCATCTCAAAGACGCTCTCTATGAGGGAGTCAGAAGGGGCTATGTGGATGGTTACCTGAGAAAATCCATGGTGAAAGATCCATTGAGAAGAGTGAATACGGGTGATAACACCCCCCCGATTATTCATTTTGACATTGTCCCGGGAGACAAGCTAAAAATCATGTTTGCACCAAAGGGTGGTGGTAGTGAGAACATGAGTGTTGCGAAACTGTTTGCCCCGGCTGCCGGTAGAGAGGGTATTAAAAAATTCGTGGTGGATGTAGTTGACCAGGCTGGTGGAAACCCCTGCCCTCCGATAATAGTTGGAGTCGGAATTGGCGGCAATTTTGAAATGTCTGCGATACTTGCCAAGAAATCACTTTTCAGAAAAATTGGTGAAAGACATCCTGATCCTTTTTACGCTGAGCTTGAGCTTGAAATTCTTGAAGAAGTTAACAAATTGGGAATCGGACCGATGGGACTTGGTGGTACGGTGACAGCCCTTGATGTTCACATTGAATACTATCCATGCCATATCGCATCATTACCAGTTGCAGTCAATATTCAATGCCACGCAAACAGGCATAAGGTTGCCATTTTATAGGAGGTTTAAAAATGAGTGATGAATACAAAAGAATAACCCCACCTTTAACCGATGATGTGGTCGCCGACCTGAGAATTGGCGACAAAGTTTTGATAACAGGATACATTTATACTGCAAGAGATTCTGCCCACAAAAGGCTTGTTGAGCTTATCAAGAAGGGTGAGCCTCTACCGTTTGACATCAAGGGACAGATCATTTATTACGTTGGACCTGCTCCAGCCAAGCCTGGTTATGTGATCGGCTCAGCTGGACCTACAACCTCCTACAGAATGGACCCATACACTCCACCTCTTCTTGAATTGGGTCTTAAAGGAATGATTGGAAAAGGCCAGAGAGGCAAAGAGGTCAAAGAAGCCATGAAAAAGTACAAGGCTGTGTACTTTGAGGCAGTAGGTGGTGCAGGTGCACTGCTCGCAAGGAGAATAAAATCCGTTGAAATTGTGGCTTACGAGGACCTCGGGCCTGAAGCAATTAGAAAGCTTTATGTTGAAGATTTCCCTGTGATCGTGGCAAATGACATGTACGGTGGTGATCTTTTCCTCGAGGGAAAGTCAAGATACAGGAAAGTAGGATAATTCAGAAAAAGAAATAAATTTAAATTTGGGCGGCGGCCGCAGGCCGCCGCCCCCCCCATTCTTTTATATTTTCCATTGATTCTTTACCTCAGCTTCAGCCAGTGTGAATTTAATCGTTAAAATTGTTGGAGGGGTAAGATAGTTTACCCTTCCCTCGTCATCAAGATAGAATGGCCGGTCGTGTCCAGGCACAACGAGTTTCGAAATCTCGAAAATCTTTTTGTAGTTGTCATTTCCCGTTCCAGGAGGAGAAAATGACGGAGGCAACTTATTATTCAGATAATCCCATGCATTCTTGAGGGCATCGCCAGTAAAGACCACCTTTGTCCCATCTTCGCTATTATAGATTATTCCACAACTTCCAGGTGTATGTCCGGGCAAATGTACAAATTTGAAACACTCGATGTAAGAGTCGGGTGTTACGGTCTGTAATCTTCCAGCCTCATGCATTGCTGTTATATAAACATAAGGGATATAGGGATCACCAAATTTCTTATATTCTTTGGAGAGTACGTATTCAAGTTCTCTTTCGCAGACAAAGACCTTTGCATTTGGGAATATTTCAAGATTCTGACAATGGTCGTAATGGAGATGGGTGAGGATTACATAGTTTATATCCTCGGGACCGATTCCTAATTCTCGTAAGCCTCTCAATAGATTCCCTCTATCTCCATTTGAGCCAGTGTCAATGAGTATTTTCTTGTCCCTACACCGTATTAGTGCCACTGTACACCAACCGAGAGCCCCTCGATCGCTAACTGCAGGGATTCCCTGGAGGATAATGTCAAAATTCAAGTCTTCAATCATAATTTGTCAGCCTCCAGAAAAACGTTCAGAAAGAAGTTATTTTGAAAAATCTGTCAAGTTTTTCCTGTGAAGGTGGAGGAGAAAGTAATGTAACGATTGCAAAAACTATCCCACCAGTTATGAGTCCCCACAGAACATTGTAGATTTTCAGTGGGAACGGCCAAACCAGCCATGTTAAAAGGAAACTGCTCCAGCCACTATCATACTTAGAAATGCGGATACCTTGTTTGCACTCGGCCAGTAAATCACACCGATTAAAGGGTACATGTAACCGGAGATACAGATTGCAACACCGGCTGTTGAAACCGGCACGATCAAACCGGGTCTAAAGAGAGCAATTATCAGAACGATGATTCCAAGGATTAAAACTGTTAATCTGCCATAGAAAGTTTCTTTCCCAGGTGTAAGTTTCTTACCAGATGGATTTTCTATAAGGTCTCTCATGACCAGTGAGGAAGAAGTGAGTAGCTGACTGTTTAATGTGGAGGTTCCAGCAGCGAATGCACCACCCACAACTACAGCTGCAAGAAATGGTGAGAGGTATTTTGTGGCAAACATGATTGTCATGGAATCGGTGGCTTTTCCTTTAACACCGGGTATGAGCAATGTACAGGCAACGCCGAGAATGAAAAGAGGAAGTGTTTGAACCCATCCACTAATTATAGATGCGGCAATTGTAACTTTCCCAATTGTGCTTTGGTCCTTTGCCATAAGTAACCTCTGGAACATATGAGGTAGTAGGATGGCAAATCCCCAGGTGAAGATAAAGCCAATCCACATCCCAAATTTTAGTTTACCTGGTGTCAGTACCTTTGGATTTGTTTCTGCGACTTTCGATAACATGTTGTGCCAGCCACCAGCCAGGTGTACAGCATAAAAGGCGAGGATCAGTAGGACCGAGATAAAGAAAATACCCTGGAATGTGTCAGTCCATACAACAGATTTGGACCCTGCAATAGCAATTACCAGCACCATGAATATGTAACACCAGCAGCAAACGAAATTCCGCCTTTGGTGAAGGTTTGAACCGCTATGCCGCCACCCTAAGCTGAACTGCTATGTATGGTAATAATGCCAGAATTCCTATGATGGATGCGATTATTCCCAGCCATTTGGAATCATAATAATCATTGATCAGCTGAGAGTAAGTGATGTAGCCGTACTTTTTACCGAGTAGCCAGACCTTTGTGCCCATAAACCAGTACATCAGTGGCCAGATGAGGTTCCATATCATCATCATGGAGACGAAGGAAATTCCAAGTCTGTAATTACCTCCGACTGCACCAAGGAAAGTCCACATACTTGCGTAAGTGGCGATCAGGGTACCGACGAGGACAACAGTTCCAAGTCCTCTTCCTGCAAGATAATAATCTTCAGCTGTGGCTTTTGTTTTGGTATATCCAATAATACCAATGACCACGACGATGGCCATATATACACCAACAACCAAAATAAGCCAGGTTACGGGAGTCATCTTTAATTACCTCCGGTTATTTTCCCTGCTGGATTTCTTCAGCCTTTCTGTAGAAATCCTGAGAGAACACCTTTACTACGATGATGGCGTTGATAACACCCCACAGACCTATGATGAGTAGGTAGAAGAAGGAAAACGGGATGGGACCTATAAAGGGATGGATAGAGGTGCCCAATACTCCAAGACCCTGGAGTATGGCAAAAACGAACCATACCAAAATGAGGATTATGGCAAGAACTCTCTTGCCATTACCACTACCTGACATGATACACCTCCTTTTTGATAGAAATTAAAGCCATTTAAGGCTCAATATAAACGGATTAAGGCTCAATATAAACGGATTAACTTTTCAAAAATTTTATAATATCAAATTAGTATAAATTGAAATATTTATCAAAAAGTATATATAACCTGAATATACTGACCCTAAAACGAATTGTCAAATGATTACAATGCATAAACAAGCTTAAAATAATGTTTTAAAAGTTTGGATTCTTTGATTTTATAAACTTTATAATTATGAGAAACATGCTTTACTTGGAAGATTAATAAAATTCTCTCTTGTCTGTGACATGATTATTGATAAAATTGCTGTTTCATTTCCGAACTTCAGCGTCGCAAAAAGATGTTATGGTATAATTTTTCAAAAAATCTGTTGATTTTTTAATATTTTGAAGATATCCTATACCAAAAGGAGGTAATATATATGAAGAAGTTAGTTGTAATAGTAGCAATTGTAGGAGTAATGGGGCTTGGTGCTCAGGTCCCGGGTCCCTGGAGGCAAGCGGCAACTGATGGTCCAAATGATTACCTCAAGGCCGACTCCACGTTCAATCAGTTCGTACGGGATATGTGTGTAGGGAGTGACCTTGATCAGGATGGCAAGCCAGAGATTATTATGACCGATTACAAAGATGGTGGCCGAATTCACGTATTTGAAGTTGTGGGTAATGACTCCATTCAGGAAGTCTGGACTTTTCAAGGAGGAACTGGGAATCCGACCTCCCAGCCTGCGAGAAGTGTAACCGTGGGAGATCTTGATGGTGACGGGAAGGGTGAAATAATTGTTGCCATGACGGGAGATTCGGGAGACACTCTTGATACACATGTGGGACTCTGGGTCTTTGAATGGGATGGCAATGTGGGAAGTGATACCTACGGTATCAATGGACTGCCGAGTGAAAGATACATCGATTTCTTAAGAGAGGCTGATGGAACACTTCCCGATAGAGTCAGAGCAGAGGATATTGCGGTTGGAGATTTTGATGGCGATGGTACAGAGGAAGTCTTATGGGTAAACAACGCATCCACAACCTTTGATAACGCCTACATTTTCTCAATTTCTGGTGATATCGGAACAGGATTCACAGCGCCCATCGTTGAGAAGGTGTTCAGAAGAACTGACTACGGTTTTGGTGGTAGTACTAATGGAGCCTATGGCCCTATGGATCTTGATGGGGATGGTCATCCAGAAGGTGTTATTGGTGTTTGGAACCGTGGAGCCTTTGCAATTTTTGAGTCTGAAGCGCCGGATAGCTATGCTCTTAAATATTATGTCGAAGGCCTCGATAGCTCCGATCTCTTCCCCTGCAACAAATTATCCGCAATCTACGACTATGACCATGATGGCAGAGATGAATTTTTCTTCTCCGGTGAATATCCTGGAAGCTACAGCCCTTATTACGCCAGTGGAATTTACATTGTCAACGTAGATGGTAACGATATCGATCCTTCAACTGTCTCCATCGATACGCTCCACATAGATAATTCTACATTCGGACTCGATGGATTCTCTGTAGGAGATGTGGACAATGATGGTCAATTTGAGATTTATGCCCTTTTCTCCATAAACAGAATTGCTGTCTCCGCTGAATATCACGGGGGAGATGTAGGAGATACCTTGAGTTATAACGTTGAGCCAATTCTACCTGATGTGTTTTTCTATGCAGAGACTACCATTGTCGGAACCGATACTGTGCTGTATTACTACCAGCCGTCCATAGTGATTAAACCAGGAGATGACCTCGATCACGACGGTTATAAAGAAGTAGTATTTGAGGTTTATGAGGGAGTTTCTAACAGCAATTATCCTTATCAGCCCTGGGATACCGGATTCCTGAGAGTTGCAGAGTACACAGCCACCGGTGTAAATGAGTGGACTGTCCTTCCTCCAAAGGGCTCGAAACCTGTTTTTAACAGTGTAACCCCCAATCCATTGAAGAATTTTGCAACCATATCCTTCACTCTTCCATCAAGGGATGATGTAACGATCAACGTTTATGATGCTTCTGGTCGCCTTGTAAAATCACTTTTCAATGGGACTATGGACGATGGAAGGCATACAGTGAGATGGGATGGAACCGATCTTAGAGGAATGAAAGTGTCAAACGGTGTATATATTTTGAGACTTGAAGCATCTACGGGAACCGCAGTGAAAAAGGTTCTGGTGTTAAGATAGGAACTAAGTTAGGGGGGGCCTGCGGGGCAGGCCCCCCCTAACTTAAAATTGCTCACTATCTTAAAAATTTTTTAAATATTTCTTCCAATTAGATCTGTTAGTTTGGAAAGCCTTTTAGACCTCCTTTATCTTTTACCCCCATCAATTCTCCGAAGCAAGTATTTTTGAGATACTGTAACAGTTTTACTCACAGGATGCTTTGTTCCTTGACAATTTTGAGTTTTGGGCTGTTAATAACTGTAAATTAAAAAAGGAGCAGGTAGCCATGAAAATGCTTCTAAATGGAGAATGGGTCAACCGGGATGAAAAGATAGAGGTGATCAATCCCTACAATGGGGAGGTCATTGACTCTGTCCCTTCAGCAACTCCAGAGGACCTCGAACTTGCTGTAAAATCTGCCAGAGAGGGCTTCGAAGAGCTCAAAAAATTGAGTGCCTATGATAAGTACAAGATCCTTACGTGCGCCGCCAGATTACTTGAAGAACATTCAGAAGATTTTGCAAAATCTCTTGCCCTCGAGGTCGGTAAAACGATAAAAGAGGCAAGAGGTGAGGTCTCAAGAGCTATTCAAACGCTCTATTTATCAGGAGAGGAGGCGAAAAAACTGCGTGGTGAACAGGTGATATTCGACGCTGATCCACGTGGAAAAGGAAAATTTGGACTGTACATAAGGGTGCCTATTGGGCCTATTGGTGCTATTACTCCCTTTAACTTTCCTCTGAATCTCGCCCTCCACAAGTTAGGGCCTGCATTTGCTGTTGGGAACTCGGTAGTTCATAAACCTGCCAGTGCTACCCCCCTGACAAACCTAAAATTTGCAGTTCTGATGCTTGAAGCAGGTTTGCCGCCAAAAGCCTTAAATGTCATAACAGGTCCTGGTGGTTCCATTGGTGAGGGACTCGCTAAACATCCTGATCTGGCAATGATCACATTCACCGGTAGCAGAGACGTTGGTAAAAGGATCATGGAGATAAAAGGATACAAAAAAGCGTTGATGGAGCTTGGTTCTAACGCCCCAATGATCGTTACTGAGACAGCTGATGTGGAGAAAGCGGCTAAAAAAGCAGCTGTTGGAGCTTTCGTACAGGCAGGCCAATCGTGTATTTCCTTGCAGAGGGTGTTTGTCCACAAATCTGTTTTTGATAAATTTGTGAGTGAACTCGTAGAGAGTGCAAAGGGGATAAAAGTTGGAGATCCGCTCGATGAAGAAACTAGTATGGGGCCTTTGATCAACGAAGGGGCATTGAAGCGTGTGAAGAGCTGGGTCGATGAAGCTGTTGAGCATGGAGCTGAGATTGTGTATGGTGGGGAAATCCTGGGAAAAACACTGATGCAGCCAACAGTTTTAGTAAATGTCCCTGAGGATGTGAAGTTATTCCAGGAAGAAGTTTTTGGCCCGGTGGTGTTTGTTAACAGATACGAAGATTTCGAAGATGCTGTCAGAAGTGCAAATAATTCGAAGTATGGCTTGAATGCCGCAATATTCACAAAAGACCTGAATGAAGCGATCAAGGGATTCTTCGCGCTCGAATTTGGCGGGATTCTTATCAATGAGCTTCCTACCTGGAGAGTTGATCTGATGCCGTATGGTGGAATGAAAGAGAGTGGTTTCGGAAGGGAAGGACCGGAGTTTGTTGTTAAAGAAATGACAGAGATTAAAATGCTTGGAATCGACCTGAGTTGAGAAACGGTTTTTAAAAAGTTTTAAGGAAAATCAATAGATTTTTGTTAATATTTAACCGCATAAAATGCAGGAAAAGACGGGGGAGGTATTCGTCCCCAACTCCTCCCGTTTTATGAAAGGGAATATTTTTCCCCACTACGAACTTATGGAAAATTGAAGAGTGGGTTGCCACTTAAGAGGTGTTAGAGTTTTTAGGTTAATTTATTGTAGAATTCCGTAAAATCGCCGGAAATGTTAATACTTACCTTATGCGAGTGGGAAGCTGGAAGGGGTTTGCTTAGATATTAAAGTGGGGCGGCCGCGAAGCGGCCGCCCCACTTTTTCTTAAATTCTATTAGAATTCGTCGTATCCACCACCTGGCATTGGCGGTGTCTTCTCTTTCTCTTTGATCTCCGTTACAAGTGCCTCTGTGGTCAGAAGGAGTGAAGCGATTGAGGCAGCATTTT
>Ga0256833_1000945_pt1 | contig 21886 bp, 13 predicted proteins | sample 356284metaG_FD_190535 | JGI IMG/M metagenome (GOLD analysis project Ga0256833, IMG submission 190535) | Hydrothermal vent microbial communities from Mid Atlantic Ridge, Atlantic Ocean - 356-284 | ecosystem: Environmental > Aquatic > Marine > Hydrothermal vents | place: Atlantic Ocean: Mid... | reverse complement strand
AAGCGGAATATGTGGGTTATGTTCCCTATGTACTGAAGAACCTGGTTGTGGAGGCTGACCGCACCAAGGAAGTCATCATAAAGATGAAGCCCGCCGAAGCGGCTGTGAAACTCAAGGAAGAGGTGGTAGTCGCGAAGGAGCCCGTTATCAAAAAGGACCTGACCGCCAGTGTGGATAAGATCAGGACCGATAAACTCGAGAGTCTTCCCGTGGTCGATGTGCAGCAGGCAATCCAGCTTCAGGCCGGAGTAAAGCAGGTTGGTGGGGTGCTTCAGATTCGTGGTGGTCGTATAGGAGAAGTGGCGTATGTGGTCGATGGCGCTGACATGAGGGACCCCTATTCCGGGGCCAGAACTCCTGAACTTCCTCTTAATGCTGTTGCTGAAATATCTGTCAACAAGGGTGGTTTTGGTGCTGAATATGGTGATGCAGCATCCGGTGTGATAGAGGTTGTTACCAAGGAGGGGACTGATCGATTCGAGTTTCAGGGCAGGGTAAGAACCAGGAATTTTTCTCTCCTGAATAATATCTACATGGGGGATATGCCGATTGGTGCGGGCATGGTGGAATTTCTCAATTATGATAAGGCTGATGTGTATGCGAAGTGGCTTGAGCCAAGATATCTGGGCAATTTATATAACGACATCTATGCCTTCGAGAAGGCCAAGTACGAGTCCTATACTGCCATGAATTTTAATAGCGGAGATCCCCTCCTGTCTGATATGAAGGAATTGTATGGTTTTTACAATGGTTATCCTACTGCTGAGCAGTTCTATAACAGAAAGAACAATCTCGGCAGGATCGAGCTTGCTGCTTCCGGACCAATTATAAAAAAGAAGCTTAGATTCAGTGGTTCTATAGATTTCTTCAAAAGTTACGGGAATTTTCATAGAAGTGACCCCAACGATGGAAGTGCAGAAGTGAATGCAGGAAACAGGACCTTTAACTGGCAGTTTAAGCTCACTTATCTACCTACCAGTTCTATAAAGTTCTTCCTCAACACCGTTGGCACGAGGGCTTTCACTACTACATGGACTCCCGGATACAGGCTCGCTGTAACCCATAACACTTATTATAAGAGCAACAGGTTTGGGCTCGTTGGCGGTGTCAACTATCTTATTTCTCCCAAGACCTATGTGGAACTGAGGCTTTCCCAGTACAATACATCACTTCTGATGAACATATTCGAGGATATAGACCTCGATGGAGTCGATGACTTTGCCGACAGGGACTGGGATGGATATGTGGAGATCGACAAGGATGCGCTTAACTACATACTTACGCTCAATAATGGCAATAGTTACCAGTATAACTGTGGACCCCTTCTGGATAGAATCGCTGTGGATCCCAACTATATTCAGGAGGATCATGGGGAATATGTGGAGCTGAGAAGTTTCTGGTGGGAATCCAATGTTCTGAGCTGTTATCCCAATTTCGATAGACCTATAACTCTGGTGACCGGTATAACTCCGGAAGGTGATACTCTGACATTGGTTTCCGGTCAGTTCCCCGAGGGGGTGGTTTTCAGAGACACCCTGTTTAAGTTCAACAGTCTTATGTATCCGGATCCCATGACTTACGATAGGGGTATATGGCACTGGGACAGGAGAAACAGGTTTCAGGCGAAGCTGGACTATGTGGCGCAGGATTTCATGAATCTCAAGAATCATGAGGTTAAGATGGGTTTTCAGTTCGAGAATATCAGGCTTATGCAGGATGATCAGGACTTCCCCAGCGGTTCCAATACTTATCCTGACCCTGTGGATGCCAATCCGAGAAAATTTGCAACCTATATAAGGGATAAAATGGAATTCGAAGGGATGGTTGCCAATGTGGGTGTAAGGCTTGATTACTTCGATCCCAATGCATACATGCCTGCCGACCTTAATATGCCTGTCAAACATTACGAAGATGGATATGTGGGATTCATGAGTGTGGATTCTCTTGATGGGGCATGGACATGGGATAATGGGCTTGGCATAAGGAGGGATACTCTGAATATTAAGGATCCCGTCAGGGTTAATCCCGTTTATTACCTGAGTCCACGAATCGGTGTTTCGCATCCCATAAGCGAGAGGGATGTGTTGCATTTCACTTACGGGCACTATTTCCAGATACCCAGGTTGTTTGCCCTTTATTCCAATAACTGGTGGCTTTTCCCCGGAGCGTATCCGGTTGCTCCAAATCCGGGTCTGAAACCGGAGAAAACCATCTCTTACGAGCTGGGGGTCAGACATGCCTTTAATCCATACATGTTTGTGGATGTGGTGGGATTCTATAAGGACATATATGACCTGATACAGTCCAAAGTCTACTATATATACGATGTGGACCAGTTTGGTAATGTTTATCGTACGGGTAAATGGTATAGTCTTCCTGTTAACTCCGACTATGCTTCCGTGAGGGGCTTTGAAGTTCAGTTTGCCAAACAGCCTGGCGGTGAATTTCTGCCCAACCTGTCCTTCGATATAAATTATACTTTCCAGGTTGCAAGGGGTAGCAATTCCGGGACCTTCGCCACCTACCTTCTGACATACTATGGCATTCCTCCTGAGTATACGAAGGAGTATTATCTGAACTGGGACCAGAGGCATTCGGTTATAATGAATATCGCCTGGACAGTACCTTACAGGGCTGAAAATACTCTCAGGACTGGATGGGGTGTGAGCCTGGTTTATACTTATGGAACGGGGTATCCCTATTCTCCCCCTCTGAGAAATCCCAGGGATGTGCTGGAGAGGACGAACTCTCTCAGGTATCCGGGACTCCAGAACGCGGATCTCAATCTTTACAAGCTCTTCAAGGTTGCTGGTGTGAATCTGAAGCTCTTTATGAATGTTTATAATCTGTTCAACGATAACGAAATTTACAGGTATAGCAATGTGGATGCTTATTTCCAGTGCGTCGAACAGCCGGCTCTGTGTAATGGAATTCCCGCCGAGGGTACTCAGGGGGATATAACCATCTACAATCCCAGGAGAAGAACCGAGATAGGTATTGAGTTTAACTGGAGGCAGTAGTTATGATCAGGAGATTTGGGGCTTTCATCGTGGGCCTGCTCATTGCGGGCCCCCTGTTTGGTATGAAGGAAGGGGGGTATTATTATCCCCAGGGTGTGACTAGGGGCGCGAGACTTGATATAGGATATACATGGGATACCAAGTGGAACAATCTGGAATTTGGAAATAACCAATCTGATCCTGTTTCTTATAACTGGCCTGGAAATCAGAATAATGATCATCTTTATAAAGGTGGACTCTGGGTAGGTGCCAAATATGGAGGAAATATATTAGTTTCAGCCGCGTTTTACGATAATGAATTTGAATCTTGCGGGGCTGCTGCCAGTAGTCCAACCGGGTTCATACTTGTGGGACCACAAAAGTCTGGAAAGGATGCGTTGACTGAGGTCTGTGAAAAGCAGGGTGTCAACGGAGGTATTCCTATAGGGGTAAGAGTTTTTGAGAGAACACTCTCATGGCCCAACTATCCATACAACATGTTCTTTGGTCATGAGTACTACATTATATTCGAGAATCCCCCTGCTCCCATACTCGACGAGGTATATGTTTCCGTCTGGTTCGATGCTGATGTTTGTGGTGTGGAGGGTGGTCAGTTCTGGTATACCGATATGACCGCGTATGACGGTTTATATAATTCCGCATATCAGGAAGATCCGAGATATGCTCAGATAGAGGATAAGATGGGTCGGATAGATGAGTATACCATAAAGGCAGATACTGCATATCCGGGACCTGATGGAGTGCTGGATGGATATTTCGTCTGGGGAGACGAGCCTGAAGAGAGAATAATATCTGCAAAAGCCGGTTTCGATACCACCAATCTTCCCACCCTTCCCGATGGAAGGAAGTATATGTACATAATTCCGAATAACATGTCTTACCTGTACACCAGCCCGGAAAACCCCGATGCTTATCAGCAGTGTGGTTATATCTTCGCCGCACTCGTATATGCAGATCCCACGGAGAATGACAGTATCCTCCCGGATGGAGGTCGTATTCCCAGGCCCCATTCGCATCAGTGGTGGACGATAGAGACTGATCCCAATGCTGGAGATCAGTATATGTTCGAATATATGTCTGGAAGGGCTCCTAAGACATTTTTCTATCGATTTGCACCAAGACCTAATGTTTTAGGTGGTTCATACTTCGATTATAGATTTCTCCTCACCGTTGGTCCTTACAGAGATATTCAGCAGGGTGATACCATAAGGCTGGTTTTCGTCACCGGCGTGGGCAAGGGGCTTAACGGTGGTCCCAATGTGTGGGATAACAACAAGTATTATCTCGGCGCCAGGCAGCTGGTTCAGTATGCATACAGAGCATACTATAGTGGTTCAAAGACCGGTGATCCCGGCCATCCCACCCCTCCAAAGGTTCTGGATCCCAATGATGATCACTGGAGGGTTCCCATGCCTCCCCCGTCCCCAACCCTGAACTACAGTGCTGTTCCCGGAAGGGTGGATCTTGTCTGGGATAATCTTCCGGAGAATACACCGGATCTGGTTACCGGGAATATAGACTTCGCTGGATATGTGGTATTCAGGTCCCTTTTCGTTCCTGCTTTCCAGAGTCCAACAATTGGACCCGATGGATTCAATCCGGGAGGTGTTAAGGCCATTATCTTCAAACCCGGGCTTACTGATGAAGAAAAGCAGATTGCCCTTTCCACCATGTTCGGTCTTTCCGCAGATGCACTTGTGGATTCGTTCGTGAATGCAGGGGTTCTGGTGCTTGATACCCTTGTATGGTCTTATTCCGATACTACAGTGACCAGTGGTTATCCCTATTACTACGCAGTTGGTGCTTTCGATTATGTGGAAGGTGAAGGTTCTCTGCTGAGTTCTCTGGATAATTACAGAAAGGATGTGGATGGAAATCCTGTGCCCCTTTATGTTCCGTCTGAAGCTTCCACCACTACCTGGAAGGAGAAAGTTCGTATTGTTCCCAATCCCTTCAATGGTTCCACTGTATGGTCTGCCACCAAAATTGCTCAGGAAGTGGAATTTCAGAATCTTCCACCCAGTGCGCGCGTGGACATATTTACCCTCAGTGGGGATCACATAATTACTCTCTACCACAATGACCCGGTTTCTGGTAGTCTAAGATGGAACCTCCTTACGAAGAATGGAAATATCATAGCCCCCGGCATTTATATGGTGAAAATCAGCGATTCCAATGGTGATTACAAACTTTTGAAGTTTATGGTGCTCAGGTAAGGAGGTAAATCATGAGGAAACTTCTGGCTTTATTGACCCTGTTCGTGGCAGGGCAGGCTTATGGACAGATATCCAAGGCGGGACAGGCAGGGGCAAAGTTCCTGTCCCTGCCCTATAGTGTTAGGGGTGAGTCTATGGGTGGTGCCTTCACGGCCGTTGGAGATGATCCTTCGGTGGTATTTTACAATCCTGCGGGTGCTGCCCTCGTTGCTCAGAGATCCTTATATTTTGTCGCAGGGAACTGGTGGGGGAGCTATGTGTCTGGAATTTCCTATGTGACCCCTACGAGAAGAGGAAACTTTTCCGTATTCATTTCAGGGGTTTATGTCGGTGGAATAGAGGCGTATGAGCTCACTGCTGATGCTCAGATTGTCTATAAAGGTACCATAGCGTACATGGCTTCCCAGCTGGGATTCGGTTACTCTGCTTTTCTTACCGACAAGTTCGCTTTTGGTGTGGATATGAAGTTGATATATGAGGGATTCGGCGGCTATTCCACTGCCTATTCGCTTGCCATAGATGCAGGCACATATTACCATGTTGGTTTCAGGGACCTGGTAATTGCTTCTTCGTTTCGCCACTTCGGATTTGACCTGAAGCCCTCTGGAACTTATACGAGGTACGAGTATAATAATGGGGTAGTGGAAAATATTGTGGAGTATACATCCTATAAGCTGCCCACTGTCTTCAATCTCGGAATTTCGGGTTCCCTCTATTCCAACTCCTACAGCAGGCTCAGGGGTTCTGTGGAGATAGTGCATCCCGTCGATAATCTCGAGTACTATGTGGTGGGTCTGGAGTATTCCATTTTGAATATGGTTTTCCTGCGTGTGGGTTATAAGTTCTACACGAACGAAGAGGAAGCTGTCAATGGCGCCAATGGTCTGAATGCAGGGCTGGGTATACGATACGGAAAGTTCTCTCTGGATTATGGATACTATATGAAGGGTATAATGCCTCCAGTAAACCAGGTTTCTGTTCTGTATAATTTTTAACGCAGGAGGTGTGATATGAAGAGGTGGATCGTAAGTTTTTTGATGATAGGTTTGGCGTATGTGGGGACCTTGAATGCAGAATATAATGTAGGAGACAGCATACTTGTGCCATTAAATCAGTACTACCTGGTTCCCGTAAGGGACTATCCTTTGAAGATAGGGACCAACCAGTATCAGAAAGGGGTTATCAAATACAAGGATGAAAATCTTTATATAGTGGTTATCGACAGTGTTAAATATCCGTATAATAAGACCGTAAACTCCATTGTCGTACCTGATTCTCTCCTCGTTATCTTTGATCAGGATGTCTTGGATTCCACTATTTCGGCTGTCGTTAATCTATTTTCGGATCCGTACGGTGATGGTAGTGGCACTGTGATTGACCATGTACTGGAGTACTTAAATCTTGATCGTAATGTGCTTTATGATTCTGATAATGACAGCAGGATCTTTGTGGTTATTACAGGATTTTACCTATCTTCCACCTTCTTGTTTACGATAAAGGGTTATTTTGATCCTTACTTTTCTCTTACCACCGATTTTCCCAGACATGAGTATTTTGTTTTGAATACAAAGGATTTGGAATTGAAGGGAGAGACGGATTATATAGATCCGAATGTTCTGAGAAAGGTTCTTTTCGATTTGGCATCCACTTATGTGCTCTGGAGTCTGGATCCTGGAGAGTCTGATGTTGACCTGAAGAAGTCTGCTTTCTATCTTGCAAGTAAGGTGGATAGTCTTTATCCCGAGTATTACAAGGGTTATAACCTGGATTTCTCTATTTCTTCTCCTGTAGATCCTCTATCCATATTCAACCCTTATCTAATAGGTAAATACGTCATAACAGATCTTGATGCAGAAGCCAGCTATTTGCTCTACAGGACCTATGAGCAAATAATCGGTGAAGATTCTCTGCTACAAATTATCCGTTCACCCAATTATTTCCAGAATGATATAAGGCTTGCACTCGAGAGCAGAGGATATACGGTGTCCGATGTGCTTTTGACATTTCATCTAAACAATATGTTTAACGAGAATGGTATCGGTGGTTATGGATACGATGATCCAGTTCTTGCTGGAATGCCCATTTATGTTAAGCAATATTTCGGAGTAACCCCCACTTTCAATAACTCCAGGTACTTCGTCGGTGGAAGAAAAGCTGCGGTTGTCTATGCCAAACTGGTATATCAATCTAATGTTCCCGTGACACTTAATTACCGGGATAGCGCTATATACAATGGAGATTTAAAGGTTTATTTTGTCGATGAGGTAAATAGTACTGTTGAAGAAATCCAAAATGTTGATAGGTACTTTCGGCCTGAGGGTCTCAATAGATATACCCAATACCTTTATATTGTGAATTTGACTACCCTGCCCGTGCCCTTTGCCATTAGCCTCGATACAGTTCCTCCTGTTGACTATTCTTTCAGGGTTATAACCAGCAAGTTTGACCTTACCCGCTTTGATTTGATCTTACTCTCTGCTGACCAGCTGGTTGAGGATGTGGATAAGGACTATCTCTTTGTGCAACTCAAGTCTCCTATGGGTGTCTATGATGTGGAAGTTCCTCTGATAGATTCTCTTGTTCTGGGTTCATCCAAGCAGTATGTGTATCAGTATTCTCTCAAACTTCCCAGAATTGTGGAGGGTGATTATATTTTTGTAACTACTCCCAAGGATCTTGTAGGTAATGTTGGAACCACGGTTTCCGATACTATTTCTGTAGCGTATCTTAACGGTGTTCTAAATATTTCTGATAACATAAGGTTTGTGGGTGACGGAAAGTATGTGGCCTACAATTTTGATAAGAACGGTCTGTTCGTGGCTCCTTCTGGAAATGGCGTGAAAGTTGCATTCAGAGTGCCTTTTAACACTTATTCTGTGTACTACAGTCCCGATGGCAACGGAAACTGGATGCGGTTGAATAGTACATATAGCGGTGGTTATGTATATGCTCAGGTTTCACAGTCTGGTTATTACAGGGTCGATGTAGGTAATGCAGATATTGCTGATATTCAAATGATGGTACTTGATGGTAAGCTGGTATTCACGCTTCCTGAAAGGGGTGAATTGGATTATCGTATCTACGATATTTCCGGGAAGCTCATATATGGAGAGAAAAGAGCAGTTAATCCAGGTATTTATACATCCTCTTATACTATGAGGAAGGGCATATACATGATCGTTGTGGATTATAATGGTAAGCTGCTGAGAAAAAAGATGATTGTTTATTAAAAAGGAGGTTTATAATATGAGAAGAACGGCGGGTTTTGTCCTGATTGTTCTATCTTCAATGTACTTGGGGGCCTGTGGGGCTTCCAAAACCCCTGCAGAACCCCCTGTTGCTCTTGAAGATTATCTCAATGAGGGATGGCAAGCTTACAGAACTTTCGATTTTATTGGCGCAAAAGCCGCTTTTAAGAAAGTTATGGATGCCAATTCCAATAGCATAGAAGCCTACTTTGGATATATGTTGTCTAACATAAGTCTGGGCGATTATAATCAGGCTACTTCTTATTCAAGTATTGCACTATTTTTGGTAGATCCATCTTGGACGAGGGTTAAGACAGGTCTTCTGGAGTTGAATCAGAGTATCATAGATACCATATGCTCCACTATCGTCACTTCCGTAGATACCGATACAGTTGATGTAATCATAGATTCTACTGTAACTCCTCCTGAAACCACATATGTTCTGGGATACAGGCTTTATGGAAGATATGCCTTAAAGATTGCCGATGGTAATATGATAAATTGGGGCAGGGTTAGGGTCTATGGAAATAAGGCGTCTCTTACAGTGTTTGCTGCTGATGGAGAGTATATAGTTGGAAATTTCCTTGGGGCTGATTGGGATTATCCGGAAGCAGATACTCTTAGATGTGCGTTGTTACATCCATGGGACACTCTCGAATATGCCTATGATTATACGATCTCATCTCAAATCGATTCGCTTGGTTTAAGTGTTATGATTACCAGTGCGGCTGCTAATATGTATGCGGAGGAGTATGTACAGACTATGAAGATAGCGAATGCAGCTTTTCTGAAGGATGTCGCTTCTGATGCTATGCCACAGAGAATACCTGTAAGAATGGGCTTGGAGGACTTAAAGTATGTGCTCCTGAGGAACTACTTTAATATGGGCAACTACTATTTACTCACACTGACCATAAATAGATATTTCGATCCGGCTTTTCCATATAGTGGATGGTCTTTGTCCAATCTTGATGATGTAAATTATGTGGATGAGCATATAGATGAGATAAAAGCCAAATATTATGAGTTATTGACAGGAGTGTCTGCATTGTTTAAAATTAAAAGCGATACAAAAAGGAGGTAGAGTATGATGAGGAAGCTGTTTCCAGTGCTACTCCTGGGCGTGGGTTTTGTGTGGGCGATAGATAAGCCTGCGAAGGATGTGCTCAGGGATGAGGTTCCTGCTTCTAATGAGGTGGTGGAGCCTGGCGACCAGGTATACTTTTTGGGGGATCAGGTAGGAACATCGGAATATGATTATCCGAGGAATGGTAATTTCAAGTTCATCGTGTCATATCCTGCTGGTAATAGCATACACATAACCTATATGAGAAGGGTTACAGGTGTTCAGGATACCAGGAGCATGTTCTACAATTTCTATGATCCCGCCCTGAACAGCTGGTTGGATAATGTGGGTGTTGATGCGATGGATTATGCTAATAATGGGTACAATGGTTTTGGTGGGATAAGTCTGCTGGGCGATGGGAGAGCGGTAATTACCACACATCTTAACAGTTTTGGTCTTGTTGGGAAGTATTCTGTAGAGGATACTTATCTTTCTGGAGCTTTTACTCAGTATGATATGCCTACAGTCCCCCCCAACAATCTCTGTAGATCCCCTGACCTCTTCTTCGCCGGTACCAATTGGGTCGCGATATGTAATGATAATGGTAATCCCGTAAATAATACCTATATTCTCACTTCTTCCGATGGTACAGCATGGGATACGGTTCTGGTTGTATCTGATGCTAAATGGATTGAGAGATGGATGTATGATTATAATCCACAGGCTAATGTGGCTGTTGTCGCGTACTTCGAATCCACTACGCCTGAGAGCAATAACCCCTATATATGGTGGGGAAGTCCTGCAATTAAATATATAGTGTCCACTGATGGGGGACAGACCTGGTCTGCTCCTCAGGTGGTGAAGGATGAGGTGGATCTCACTCCCATTTTTGATGGAGAAATGCCAGTGGACTCCTTCCCGGGTACTGAAACTGATCCTGTATGTACTCCTTTCTTCAGGGGTGATGTGGCTGTTACCGGAGATGGTACTGTTCATCTCGTATGGGAGGATCTCTGCTTCGATGGTACATATGTGGTAGATACTGTGGTGGATACTACTGTTACACCTCCTGATACCACCTATGTTCCTGTCTTTGTAGAGTTTCCGCAGATTTCTTATTACAACTCTGCTACAGGGCAGATTGAAGCTGTTACTTCCATAGATCACACGGGTGATAATGAGCTTACATATTGGGATCAGTCCAGTGTTATAAAGCCCAAGTTTTATCAGCCCAAGCTCATGAGGCGGGGTGGATTTAATGATGTGTTTGTTGTTTATCTAAATCAGGAAGGTACGCAGGATCCTCTTACCGGAATTTATAAGCCTGAAATTTACCTGGCTTCCAAGTATTCTGGTACATGGACTTCGGTAAATCTGACCAACACTCCCGACGAGTGTGAGCTGTGGGTGGATGTGGCCAAGGAGACAAACGGAAGTACAGCATACATAATGTACTACGGTGATTCCAATGAATGCGGAAGTGCTATTATTAACGAGGGTGCCTTTGCAGTTTCTAATTGGTATGTCTTCTCCTATGACCTGACCACTGCCTTTGATGAGAAGTCTGCTTCTGCAATTTCCGGCTTCAACTACAATCCTGTTACCAAGACCATCGTCTTCAATACTCCTTACACCGGTGATGTAAACATCTACAGGGTGGATGGAAGGCTCGTCACCACCAAGAAGGTGGCCAATGGAATCGTCAACCTGAGAGAACTGGCTTCCGGTGTCTATGTGGTGAAGGCTGGAACCTACACTGGCAAGATATTCGTCAGGTAATAGCTTCTTTCTGGGGGGCTTCGCCCCCCATTAAAATTTCATCTACGCAGAAAATCCATTAGGGGGGAAGTCCATGGAAATAGAAGCGAAGGATATGGAGCGTCTGAGGGACATATGGAAGGACATACAGGGGAAGATCGAGTACATGACCTTCGAGGAGTTCGAGAATAAGTTTGGTTCCGACATCTTCGAACTTATAGCTCTTCCCAACCCCTATTTCTCCATCAAAGGGGATCTGGTGCGGATAAACGATATACCCCGCCGGTACAAGAACTTCGAAAGTGGGAAGCGGGACCCGGAGATGGTGGAGTGGCTCACCGACTATCTGAGGAAGGGGGAGAATTCCCGCTACATAGACATAGTACGGGAGATAAAGGGGGCCCTCGATGTTCCCGATGAGAGGTTCTATGTGCTTCTGGGGAAGAAGGGGTTCTGGGATCCGCTCGAATTGCCTTTCTTTTACAGGCAGGGGGAGATAGAAGGGGACTACTCTCTGGATGAGGATCCGTACGAATCCGAAAGGGTGGATCTTACCAGATACTATACATTCGCCGTGGATGACGATGATACCATAGAGGTGGACGATGCGATAAGCATAGCGGATAACAGGGTAATGATACATGTGGCGGATGTGGCATCCATGGTGCATAAGGGCAGTTCCCTGGATGAAAATGTGCGCAGGCTTGCGACGAGCATCTATGTCCCCGAAGGAAAGTTCTATATGTTCCCCCGGGACATCATAGGCAGGCTTTCCCTGAAGGAGGAAAAGCAGAGGGCATTGACCCTCATCATAGAATTCGATGATGACCTTAATGTGAAGTCTTACAGATTCGTGCGGAGCTGGATCAGGCTGAGCGACCGCTTCAATTATCAGAAGTTCGAAAGGATACTCAACATAGACCCATTCCGCAAACTCCTCAAGATTGCCCGGAGGCTTCAGGTGAGGAGGATGGAGAATGGCGGAGTTCATTATGTACTTCCGGCAAAGAAAATAGAGATAAAAGATGGGGAGATTTCCTATAGGCTCGTCCACATGACCACGAAATCCTATACAGTAATAACGGAATTGATGATTCTCTATAACTATCTGGCCGCAAAGACCCTGGCCAATGCGAGATTCCCCGCAATCTACAGAACGCAGGTGCAGGATGAACCCGTGGAACTGGATGAGGCGGATCCCCTTTACAGGTATCGCATAATGACCAGCTTTAAACCCACATTCCTTTCCCCGGATCCCTATCCCCATAACATCCTGGGGCTGGAGGTCTACGGCCAGTTCACCTCTCCCCTCAGAAGGTATGTGGACCTGGTGAATCAGAGGCAGTTGCACAGCCTGCTTGATGGAAGAGAACCCGAGTACTCGCGGGAAGAACTGGAGGAGTTGATACAGGATATCGTGCAGAACGAGAGGAGGAGAAGGGCCCTTCAGAAGGACAGGCTGGACTTCTGGACCTACGAATACATACGCAGAAAATTGCTCGGGAAGGTGGTAAGGGGGGTGGTGGCCCAGACGGGAGAAAAGTATTCCATTATCTTCTTTCCGGATTTTCTGATTTCGGAGAGGGTTTATTACAAGGGTCTGCCCGTGGGAACGCCGGTGAATGTTCAGATAAAGAGCGTTGATCCGTACAACAAGAGGATGGAGATATTCGTCATAAGAAAGAGATTTAATGCGAATAGTCATCTTCTCTGAAAGTTTTTTGCCTCTGCGCACGGGGGTTGCAAAGCATACATACGAGCTGGCCCTGAACCTTCAGCGCAGGGGTCATGAAGTCATCCTGATAACGGGAAATTTCGAAGGTGACGGTTATCCTTTCCGCGTTATAAAGATAGGGGATGTGGGAAGGGTCTATGCCAACGGGAGCTATACCTATTTCATAAAGGCCTCCCCTTTCAAACTGAAAAATGTCCTTTCGAAGATACATGCCGAAAAACCCATAGATGCCTTCCACAATCAGGGTCCCCTCGGTCCGCCCCTCTCCATGCTCTCGGCCCTTATGATGAAGAAGGTGGACAGAAGTGTTGTCCGGGTGGGCAGTTTTCACAGCAAGAGGATGGGAAGCCCGGGCCCCCTGAGGGTGCTCTCTCCCCTGCTTTCATACCTCATGAGGCAGCACGATGTCCTCACTGCCCCCTCCCGCTCCACCGCGCGGGAGATGGAGGACCTGTTCGGTGTTTCCGTGAAAGTGATCCCGAATGCAATAGACACATCCTACTTCAATCCCTCCGTCCCCCCCTATGGACCCCTGATGGACGGAAGGAGGAATGTCCTTTATGTGGGAAGGTTCGATGAGCGCAAGGGGGTGGATGTTCTCATGGGGGCATGGGAGAGGGTTTCTGCATCGATGCGCAATGTGAGGCTGGTTATGGTGGGTGATGGCCCCCTCAGGGATATGGTGGAGGGGTATCGCAGGAGGCTGGGCAATATACTTGTGTTCGATGATATTCCCATGGGGGATGAGCGCCTTCCCATGATATACAGGAGTGCGGATTTCTGCGTATTTCCCGCAAAGGGAGGGGAGGCTTTTGGAATCGTTATCCTGGAGGCTTTTGCCTCTGGAAAGACAGCGGTGGTGTCGGATATAGAGGGGTACAACGAGGTGGCATGTCCAGAATGCGCCCTGCTGATACCTGCGGGCGATGAAGGGGCCCTTTCGGATGCAATTATGAGACTCCTTGCTGACGGGAAGCTTCTGAGTGGCCTTTCGGAAAGGGCCCTCCGGAGGGGGATGGAATTTTCCTGGGAGAGGGTTGTGGAGCGGTTCGAGGAGCTTTATACATCGGGGAGACAACTATAAACTTTATTCATGGCAGTCAGGAATTTGCTCAAAGAGTTGATGCGTTTTAAAACCGTTGCCCAGAATCCACAGCAGCTGAAGGCCATAATCGATTTCGTGGAGGATTACCTTTCACCAGTGGGCCTCAGGCTGCGCAGATATGAGAGGAATGGAAAGCACTCTCTGGTGGCCACATTCAGAGATACGAAAAATCCGGAGATATTCTTTGCGGGACATCTCGATGTGGTGGATGCCCCCGATGAGATGTTCGAGCCGAAGGAGGAGGGCAACATAATCCGTGGAAGGGGGGCCTTCGATATGAAGGGACCCAGCGCTGTGCTCATAGAGCTCTTCAGGGAGCTGGCCGCGGAAGGGAAGGATTACGATCTCGGCCTCATGTTGACCACGGATGAAGAGGTGGGGAGCCGGGATGGTGTGGAGTATCTGCTAAAGGAGGAGGGGTATTCATCGAAGTTTGCCATAATTCCCGATGGGGGTGATAACTTTCGTATTATCAATCGGGAGAAGGGGGCTCTGCATTTCCGGGTCTGGGCTGAGGGGAAGGCGGCCCATGGCTCCCGCGTATGGGATGGGGTCAATGCCATAGATTTGATAATAGATTTCTACAACGATTTGAGCCTCATCTTCCCCACGGAGCCCTGCGGCATACCCGACCACTGGCACAACACCATCAATATCGGGAAGATTCAGGGGGGTACGAAGGTCAACATAGTTCCCGATTACTGCGAGGCCCATATAGACATCCGATTCGTGGAGCCCTGGACGGTGGAGAGCATGAAAAAGCAGGTGGAGGCCTCCCTCACCAAATTCCCCGGCCTCCAGTACGAGGTTATGAGCTATGGTGAGGCCATATATGTTCCGGAGGAGAATCCATATCTGAGGGACTACAGGGATGTGGCGACCGGTGTTCTGGGCAGGGAGGTGCAGTTCGACAAGGAGCATGGTGCCACGGATGGGCGCTTCTTTGCTGAAAAGGGCATTCCCGTTATTATTACCAATGCAATCGGGGGTGGCATTCATAGTCCGGACGAATGGGTGGATGTTGAATCGTTAGAGACCCTCAGGAGGATTTTCAGGGCTTTTGTGGAAAAGGTGGCTCCGTAGGCGATGCTCTACTATCTGCTTTCGCCTCTGGCGGATAAGTTCATTCTGTTCAATCTGTTCAACTATATCACTTTCAGGGGATTCCTTGCGGGTGTCATTGGATTCCTCCTGACCCTGTGGCTCGTTCCATGGTATATCAGGAAATTCAGGAATTTCAGGGAGAAGATAAAGGAAGATGTCCCGGAATCCCATAAGAAGAAGTGGGGAACACCGACAGCCGGGGGGATAGTGATACTCCTTTCCCTTATAGTTGCCACTGTCCTCGTGGCAAAGGTCCTCAATCCGTTTGTCCTTCTCGTTCTGTTCGTGGCGGTTTATATGGGGGCGATGGGATTTTACGATGACTACATAAAGATGACATCCCGCTCCAGGGTGGATGGAATATCGGGCCGCATGAAGCTTTTTCTTCAAACGATTCTGGCATTCGTCATATTCTTCTTCATGCTCAGGTTCTTTCCGGAGCAGGTGGCCCTCAAGACCCAGTTTCTCTTTTTCAAGAACTTATGGATTCCGCTGGGATGGCTTTATGTTCCTTTTATTCTCCTCGTGTTTCTGGGTTCCACCAATGCAGTGAACCTGACCGATGGTCTGGATGGTCTGGCCGCCGGATCTTCTATTCCGCCCCTCGTGGCGTTCACCATCGTTTCTTATATAACCGGCCATTCTGTGCTCGCCGATTACCTCAATATATTCCACTTCACTCCTGTGGGGGAGATTTCCGTCGTTCTTTCGGCCCTGATCGGCTCCCTGCTGGGTTTCCTGTGGTACAATGCCCATCCCGCAGAGATATTCATGGGAGACACGGGAAGTCAGATGATAGGGGGGATATTCGGCATAACGGCCATCCTGACGAAGCAGGAAATCCTCCTTGCTATTGCGGGAGGGGTTTTCGTTCTGGAGGCTCTGTCCGTTATCCTTCAGGTGGGGTATTTCAAATATACGAAGAGGAAATATGGGGAGGGAAGGAGGATTTTCCTCATGGCACCCCTTCATCACCACTTCGAAAAGAAGGGGTGGCCCGAGTCCAGAATAGTGGTGAGGTTCTGGATACTTTCCACCATATTCAGCATTATGGCCCTGGCCACCCTTAAGATAAGATAGGTTGAAGATTTACTTTATCAAAGTCTTACACTTGACCGGCAGTGTAGGGAGGCATTAACATTACCCGTATGACATTGCTATTATTGATTGCACAATCTGGAGCTTTTCCCTACGGTGTGGCTTCGGGGGACCCCACCCAGCATTCTGCCATAATATGGACCAGGGTGGAAGTCTCCTTCGGCCGTCCCGCTGATGTCCATTACGAAGTTGCATCCGATGTAGATTTTCGAAATGTGGTTTCTGAAGGGGTTTTCAGGACGGGTAAGTGGAGGGATCACACGGTCAAGGTGAAGGTGGAGGGACTGAAGCCCAATACCACATACTACTATCGGTTCTGGTATGTGAACGAGTACTACGGGCAGGTGGATACTCTGCGCAGTCCCGTGGGAAAGTTCAAGACGCTTCCATCCGATACCAACAGATTCAGGGTGGTGCTTCTGGCGTGCCAGCACTTTTCTGCCGGCTATTACACAGTGTATAAGTACATCCTTCAGGACAGCGTGGACCTGATGATACACACCGGAGACTTCATATACGAATTTCCCACCTACAGGGTCCGCACCGCCCGTCCCGACCCCACCGGATACGCGTACAATCTGGAAACATATCGGATGAAGTACAAGCTCGGAAGGACTGACAGGTACTTTCAGGAGGCTCTGCGCAATATTCCCATCGTCGTAATATGGGATGACCACGAGGTTATAAACGATTATTCCGGAAAGACCATGTTCTATTACAACCGGGACAGGATCAGGGGGGCATATCAGGCCTTTTTCGAATATGTGCCCATAGAGGAGAATCCGGAGGAGAAGTTCAGGATTTACAGGGATTTTAAAATCGGGAATTTCCTCCACATATTCATGATAGACGGTAGGCAGTACAGGGATGAGGATGCATGCAGGCCGGCATTTCACCCCTCGGATGAGTGTGCCCGCATAGCCCTTACGGAGCACAGAACATACCTTGGAAAGAAGCAGAGGAAGTGGCTGATGGAAGGGGTGGCCGGCTCCAGCGCCCGCTGGAAGCTCATCGCCAACAATACCATGATGATGGATTTCTTCAAGGATGGGAAGCCCATATTCGTGGACCAGTGGGATGGATTCTACTGGGAAAAGCAGAAGATTCTGCGCTACTGGCTCTCCAGGGGAGTGAAGAATATCGTGGTGGGAACAGGGGATACCCATACCTTTTACTTTGGTGATGTTATGGTGGATGGGAAGAAGGTGGCAACGGAAGTGGTGACTTCCGCGGTGACCTCCCCCGGCGGGCACAAGGCCCTGGACGATTTGAAGGAAAATCCATGGATTAAGTATATGAACAATGATTACCGGGGATATGTGCTTCTGGATTTCTTCGAGGACCATGTGGATGTTTACATGTATGGCATAGAGGATGTGACCGTTCCCGACAGCAGGCGGGTTCTTGTAAAGAAGTTCAGAATAGATTATGAAAGGTAGGGCGGTGAACCCGCCCCTGCTGGATTTCTATGAACAGGCGGAGGAAAGGGACTGTTGCAGAGGAGATTGCGGTTTCCTACCTGAGGTCCCTGGGGTATAGCATAGTGGACAGGAATGTCCACATGAGGGTAGGGGAAATTGACATAGTGGCGGAGCACAATGGGGAGCTGGTCTTCGTGGAAGTGAGGAGCTCGTCCTCAGGCAACCCTCTGGAGAGCATCACTCCCCGAAAAATAGAGCATCTGAAGAAGGCGATTCTCCTGTACATGGCTGAAAACAAACTGGATGTACCCTTCAGAATCGAGGTGATTACAGTTGTGGGCGGGAAGATCCACGCCCATATCGAGGATTTGATGCTGGATTGAACTCAGAGTATATCTTCGGTTCCCGAAATTTCCACTTCTGTGTCCTTCAGAATCCTTTTTACCAGACCCTGGAGCACTTTCCCCGGCCCCACCTCTATATACTTCCTTCCCCCTGCCCTGTAGGTGTCGAGCGTCATCTCTATGAATCTGACGGAACCCATCAGCTGTTTAACCAGAGCATCGTATATTTCGTTCAGGTCGGTGGTCAGCCTTCCCAGTGTGTTCATGGCGATGGGAACCTTTGGAGGGTGCATTTCGCTCTTTATTAGGTGCTTCCGGAATTCCCGGGCGGCGTTTTCCATGAGGGGGGAGTGGAAGGCTCCCGATACCTTAAGGGGAACGATACGCCTGGCTTTCGGCCTCAGTTCTTCCAGAACCTTCGCCAGGTTCTCGCTTCCTCCGCTTATGACTATCTGCCCCGGAGCATTGTAGTTGGCCACTATGACATCCGGGTACTTCTCCACCGACCTGTTTATCTCTTCCTCATCCAGCCCTATTATGGCTGCCATTCCACCGCTTCTGGCACCTGCCATTTCCGCCATCAATTCTCCCCTTATGCGGACCAGTCTCAGTCCCTGCATGAATTCTATGACCCCTGCGGCGTAGAGGGCGGAGAATTCCCCCAGACTGTGGCCCATTACCATATCACACCTCATATTTCTGTCGTGCCGGAGGGTTTCGAGGGCCGCCGCGGAAACGGAGTATATGGCCGGCTGTGCATTTCTGGTATCTTTCAGGTCTTCCTCGGAGCCGTAGAACATCAGTTCCAGGAAATCTTTTCCCATGAATTGCTCCACCCTGCGGAAGACCTCCCGGGCAATTTCATATTTATCGTACAGGTTTTTGCCCATGCCCGGGTATTGACTTCCCTGGCCGGGAAACATGAATACCGCTTTAGCATCCGCCATTTTAAGCCTCCTCTTACGGGCAAATTTTACAGTTGCCCTGTTCGGTCCTTTAAAATTAGTTCTATGAGGAAGCTCATTATCTTGCTCGTTCCCGGTGTAAGTTTTGCAGGGGGTTTTGCTCTCTCAGGAATAGGAAGCGGCGGTCTGGCTTCGGGTCAGACTGCTGTGGTAAATGCGGCCGACTGGACTTCGATATACTGGAATCCGGCCGGTCTGGCCAGTGCATCCAGAGGTGCAGGTTTCTACTTCGCCCTCGTTGGAACTCAGGGTAAAGCCACGACCACGACAGGCATAATCGGATTCGATGGTCCTTACAGCATGAAATCCTACCCCGTTTACTCCGAACCCCTGACATTTTTCATACCATCCTTTGGTGTCGTCGTTCCCACGAAGAATGGAACCTTTGGATTTGCCGTCTATTCACCTTTTGGCCTCGGATCCAAATGGGATCTCTATTCCATGCCCATCGGATACAGGGTGGGCAGGCTCGATGATTATCCCAGAGTGGATCACGAGAGTTCCATAGGAATAACCAATATCATGTTCTCCTACGCAAGGCAGTGCATGTTCCTCAAGAATATGAAGTGGGGTCTGGCTCTGGGACTCAGTTATAATCAGATATACCTCAGGAGGGTGGAGCTGGCTGTTCTGGACCTCGATGGGGACAATGTACCTGATCTCGGTTATCCCTTTTCCCTCATTCCCATAGATGCCAAGATGAAGGGCTCGGGAATCGGGTTTGCCGCCAACTTTGGAATCCAGCTGGACTTTGGAAAGTTCAAGAGCGGACTGGCTGTTCGCTATAATTCCGCGCCCGCACTGGATGGAACTCTGGAGCTTTCTGTGTACAAGCCTTACAGTCCTTTCTATTACAGGGCTACCGGAAACGACTTCTTCCTGGGAGGAATTGCGAGCACCACTGCCAGCGCATCCACTGTCCTGCCCCTGCCCTTCATGGCGGACCTGGGCTTCTCCTATGAACTTACCGATAAGGCTACCCTTTCGGCCAGGTTTTCCTATCAGGGATGGAATGTATTCGATTCCATCAGTGTCAGTGTGGATGGAACCAACCCCATCACCGGGCAGCCCCTCGAGGATATAAATATGGTGGAGAACTGGAAGGCCACATACAACATAGGCGTTGGTCTCAAATACCTGTACAGGGGAGTGCCTCTGCGCTTCGGATTCGTTTATGATCAGAGTCCCGTTCCCGACGAGACCTTTTCACCCCTTCTTCCGGATCCGGGTGATAAGTACATCCTGACCGCAGGTTTTGACCTTCTGGCCGGAAATATAACCTACGGATTCAACTTCGAATACTTCATCATGCCTCAGAGGACCGTGTCTCAGCCCACGGGGAACAACATACCCGGTACCTACAGCTTTAACATACTGGCGTTTGGGGTAACGGCCAACTATAAGTTTTAAGTAAGGAGGTGTGAAAATGAGGAAGTTCCTTGGTTTTGCGGCCCTCGTGGCCCTGATGGCGGGGTATGGATGCAGCAAGAAGGATACAACTATAAGCTTTGATCTTGGTTCGTATTCTGCTCCAGAAGCTGTTCCGGATAACACGGTTTCTTCCTATGATCCCTATTTCGATTCCAAAATCATAATATACTATCCTCCGGGATTTAACCTGTCTGATTCGACGACCACTTATCCTGTTGCATATTTCCTGCATGGATACGGTGGAGATTATACATACTTCAAGGATGTTTATGACCTGGGGACTCTCATGAGTTATCTTATTGCCACGGATTCCATACAGCCCATGATCCTGGTTTTCGTCAATGGCAGGAACATGTTTTATGGGAGCTTCTACTCCAATTCCCAGTATGGGGGTAATCCTGTTTTCGGTCTTCATGAGGATTACATAATAGCGGAGTTGATTCCTTATGTCGAGAATCAGATTCTACCGAGATATAAACTCAGTGGTGAGAGGTACCTGGCTGGATATTCCATGGGTGGTTATGGAGCATTCATGCTTGCCGCCCGGTACCCGAATAAGTTTCAGAAGGTCGCTGCCCTCAGCGGTCCTCATGCATTTGTTATCTTCAGGGACAATGCCGAAGCACAGGCCGGTCTGTTTGCATTTTTCAATCAGGAGCTTGCCCTTGATACGCTTGTATTCCAGATTTACACTAATGTTATAGTCAATGACAGTACTGTTGCCACTGTGTTTCTACAGGATACATCTATAGGGCTGGGTGGAAGATTGCCTTATGGGATAGATACCCTGTTCTACATCTTCTCTAAGCCCGGAGACACTGTTGTTGATACTATGATAAACCAGGCTTTCTCCGGAGACACTACCTTCAGAACATATTATCGTGTTATACACACCTTCGGTTATTATCCCAAGCGCTTCACCATGTACATGACAGCCCTCTCGGCGGCGTTCACTCCCAAGCTGGACCTGTGCAATAATTTCGCCGTTGCTGAAAATGAGTATATAGTTGCTGTGGTGGATTCGGCGGCTGGAATCTGTGCAGGCATAAGGCTTCCCGTGTATAAGGATCTCCAAGGCGGGCTGGTATCGGGCGTTATCGACGAGTGGATCAACAATCACGATGTACAGAAGCTTCTTCTGGACAACGCCACAGATATAGTATCCAGCGGTATAAAGTGGTACATGTCCAGCGGAACGGGAACCGGCTCGGATCTGGAAACGGTAATTTACGGCATGAATCAGTATGCGAAGGCTGTATTCGATAATATTTATGGCCCTGATGTGGACAACTATGTGAAGGTCAACTTCTACGACGGACAGACGGATCCCTTCGGATTCCCCGCAACCCACAACCAGTACATATACGAAGAGCTG
>Ga0256833_1000944_pt1 | contig 21886 bp, 20 predicted proteins | sample 356284metaG_FD_190535 | JGI IMG/M metagenome (GOLD analysis project Ga0256833, IMG submission 190535) | Hydrothermal vent microbial communities from Mid Atlantic Ridge, Atlantic Ocean - 356-284 | ecosystem: Environmental > Aquatic > Marine > Hydrothermal vents | place: Atlantic Ocean: Mid... | reverse complement strand
TCGCCGCCTGGCGGGCGCGGTTGGTTAAGAGAGCAAGCCAACGATCGCGTTGCTTCCCAACGCTACAAGCACTCTTTCCAGATCGCCGGGAAGCGGCGCAGTGAAGGTGTGCGGTTCGCTTTCACCGGGCAGACGAATGGTGAGGCGGTAAGCGTGTAGGGCGTGGCGGGTAAGGGGCAGGCTGGCGTGGCGGTGCCCATAGAGGGGGTCGGCCACCACCGGGCAGCCGAGGAAGGCCAGATGGACGCGAATCTGGTGGGTGCGGCCAGTGAGGGGACGGGCTTCGATGAGGGTGTGGTGGGGGAAGGTCTCCAGCGTGCGGTATTCGGTGATGGCGGCGCGCCCTTTGCCCGGCGGCACCACCTTCATCCGCTTGCGGTGCGCCGGGTCGCGGGCAATGGGCGCTTCGATGCGCCCTGTGGGCGTGGGCGGCGCACCGTCCACCAGCGCGAGGTAAATCTTTCGAGTGGTGCGCGCTCTGAACTGCGCCTGGAGGAACTGGTGTGCGGCGTCGTTCTTGGCCAGAATGATCACGCCGGAGGTGTCCTTGTCCAGCCGATGCACCACGCCAGGGCGCTGCTTGCCGCCGACGCCGAGCATATCGGGTGCGTGCGCCAAGGCAGCGTGCACCAAGGTGCCGCTCTCGTGCCCCGGTGCGGGATGCACCACCATCCCCGGCGGCTTGTTGACCACGATGACGTCCTCGTTCTCGAACAGAATGTCCAGGGGGATGGCTTCCGGCACCAAGGTGGTGGGCAAAATGGGCGGAATGCGGACGATGACCTCGGCAGGCGCTTCGAGCGCGAAGCCGGTTTTGGTCACCACGTGGCCGTCCACCGTCACCCGGCCTGCTTTGATCCAGCCCTGAATGCGGCTCCGCGAATAAGTGCCATCAAGCGCGGCGGTGAGGAACTTGTCCAGCCGTTGGGGGGTGGAAGCGAGAAAAGTGAAAGAGCGAACTTCATCCGTCATGGGGCGGGGTTCGAGGAGAAGGGGAAGCAAGCGCTTCAGAAGTGGATTCAGGCGGAGGCGCCTCGCGGGGCGCGGCAAACCATTCGCCGGCCAGCAGGATGACCACACTGAGGCTGATGGCGGCGTCGGCCAGGTTGAACACTGGGAAGCGCCCCACGGCAATGAAATCGGTGACGTAGCCGTGGTGCCAGCGGTCGAGCAGGTTGCCCACCGCGCCGCCCCATTGGATGGCCATCCCCCAGCGCAGCCACCAGCCGCTGCGGGCGATGGCGGGGAAAGCCAAAAGTACACCGAGGGCGTACACCACCCCCAACGCCAAAAACGCCCATCCCCACGCCTGGCCAAGGCCGAAGGCCATGCCACTGTTGTGCCAGTTGGTGATCTTCAACCACGGCAGGAAGGGCAGTGGCATGACACTCCCGCCGAAGGGAAGAGTGTTTTCGATCCAGCGTTTGGCGAATTGGTCGGCCGCGACCACCAGGCCGCCGACCACCAGCAAGAACCCATAGGCTCTGAGGGTTTTCAAGGCTGTTCTCCGGCGTAAGTATAGGTAGGCGTACAGGTAGCCATTGTACCGCAGGTTGCGGAGGCGAGGGCGCGTTTCAAGGAAGGTAGCGTGATGAAACCCACAAGATGCGCCGGGCAGTGGTGGCGGCAGTCGGAAGCGCCAAAGCCCGCAAGCGGGATGAAAGCACCAGGGGCGGCTGCCAGCGCCTGCGCCCAGCGGCATTCCCAGGGCGGGGAAGGGTCGGGCGCGGTGGTCCAACCGCAGGCGACGGGTTGGGACACCGCGCGCAGGGCGTCGATGTGCCAGCGGCGGCGGGGGCTGCCGCGCAGATGCCGCCCCAGGCGGGCGCGCACGCCGCCGGGGCCCCGGGCGCTGCCGGTGTAGACATACCACCCCGCCGGGAAGACCGTATTCCCCAGCCTCCCCACCGCAAGTCGGGCAGGAGCAGCAAGGTACAGCACCAGCCAGTACGCGCCGGGCAAAGGTGGGAGCGAGGGAAGCGTTGTCATCCACATCCACGGTAGTATAGCCGAAAGCCAAACTAATGACAATTGTCACTAACGGCTCAGCAAGGGAAAGGAGTATCATCGTTAACGGTATATGAGCAATGGTATGCACATAAGTGCATACACGAATAAATGAGAGGACGGTGGTTATGCTCCCGCGAGAGCGGCAGGAAGAAGTATCGCCTTTGTTGGCAGAAGTGTGCGCTGCGTTGGCCAGTCCTCATCGTGTGGCCATGTTGTGTGCCCTGGCAGAACGACCTTACCATGTGACCGCGCTGGCAGCGTATCTGGGCCTGAGCCAACCGGTCACTTCCCGCCACCTCAAAGTGCTGCGGGCGCAGGGGCTGGTGTGCGCTTCCCGGCGTGGGGCGATGATGGAATACCGCTTGGCCGACCCCCGTTTGCTGGAAGCGACGAAATTGCTTCGTGAAGTCGTGCAAGAGCGCCTGGCTCGGCGCGCCAGTTTGCTGGCCGCTTCTTCTTCAGACGCTTCGCTATCCCAATCCTCATAGAAGGAGAAGGCTATGGACAAAAAACCGACATGGTTGTTGGGCCTGGTGGGCATTCTCCTGGTAGTCATCGTACCCATTTGGGCACTATGGCCCAAGCCTGCCCAGCCCCAGGACGACCCGTGGGCGCATTTACCCAAACATGCGCCGCATGTCGACCACTCGGCCATCATCCAGGGGAATTTCAAAACCGGCCAGGATGTAACCAAGACCTGCCTGCAGTGCCATCCGAATGCTGCGAAGGATTTCATGCACACTTCACACTGGACATGGAACAGCACGCAAGCATTCAACATCCCCGGGCACGACCAGCCGATACACCTCGGCAAGTTGCATTCCTTCAACAACTTCTGCATCGGCACGCAGGGCAACCAGCGGGTCTGCATGAAGTGCCACACGGGCTACGGTTGGACAGAGGAAGCCCCCACCGATTTCAACAACCCCAACAACGTCGACTGCCTGATATGCCATGCCGACCCTGCCAAATATGGGCGCGGGGAATACGGCAACCCGGCCAAGGGCGTGGACTTGCTGGCAGCCGCCCGCAGCGTGCGTAACCCCACACGCGCCAATTGTCTCACCTGCCACGCCTACGGCGGCGGCGGTGACAACGTCAAGCACGGCGACATCAGCAGCGCCCTTTACCACCCCAGCCCCGACCTGGACGTTCACATGGGGCGCTACGATATGCAGTGCACCGACTGCCACCGCACCGAGCACCACCTGGTGAAGGGCAAACTCATCAACCTGAACTACACAGTAAACCCCAAAGACCAGGTGCAGTGCACCGACTGCCATAGCAACGCCCCCCACAAGGACGCCCGCCTGAACGCGCACGTCCAGAGCGTGGCCTGCCAAGCCTGCCACGTGCCCGAAACCGCCGAAATCATCCCCACCAAGACCTACTGGAACTGGGGTTCGGCAGGCCAGGACTTGCCGCAAAACCACTTCTTCTACCTGAAGATCAAAGGCGACTTCAAGTACACCAAGAACTTCATCCCCTCCTACGCCTGGTTCAACGGCAACGAGTCCAAGCGCTACATCGAAGGCGACCCGGCCAACATCGGCGGCATCACCTACATCAACAAACCGGCCGGTAGCATCGACGACCCCACGGCCAAGATCTTCCCCTTCAAGATCATGCATACCATGCAGCCTTACGACAAGGTCTATGGCTACCTGCTGGCGCCGCTGACTGCCGGAAAAGACGGCTTCTGGTCGAAATTCGACTGGGATCTGGCCTTCAAACTGGCCGAACCGCACACCGGCTTGAAATACAGCGGGCAGTACGGCTTTACCGAAACGGTCATGTACTGGCCGCAGACCCACATGGTCAAACCGAAAGAAAAAGCGCTCCAATGCGCCGACTGCCATGGCCCCAATGGCCGCCTGGACTGGCAAGCCTTGGGCTATCCGGGCGACCCGATGGAATGGGGTGGCCGCTTCGACACCAACCACTAACGGAGTGTAGCCATGCGACGGAAATGGATATCTTTGTTGCTCTTTACCGCGCTGGTCGCGGTCATGGCGGCAGGGGTGGCTTTGGGTGTGCGGCAGGCGCTGGCTGAAGGCGGCACGACCACGCCTCAATCGTCCCCCACCTCACCCATGCACCCCACCTACGCCTTGCTGGATGCCGACGGCAACCCCGTAGCCCAAAGCGGCAAACCCGCCGATATGCTCAAGACGTGCGGCCAGTGTCACGACGCGCAGTTCATCACCACCCACGCCACCCACCAGAAAGCCGAGCAAATTTCCGGCTTTCAGGGCATGACGGCGGCTTGCTACCTGTGCCACAGCACCAACCCCGATGGTGCGGCTCGCAAGGCCGCCCTGGCCAGCGGCGACACGGCCTGGGCCGATAGCGCCGTGCTGCTCAACAGTGGCATTTTGCAAAAAACCGCCGACGGCTGGAAATGGAACCCCCAAGCCTTCGATGCGGATGGCAAACTCAAGAAAGACTACGTGGACATCCACCGCCCCACCAACGCCAACTGCGCCCAATGCCACGGCGTAGTGCATACCGATTTGAAAACCCCGCTCGTGTTGGATAGCACCGACCTGCAAAACGCCTGGGTCACCAAGACCACCGGCCAGGTGATCTCGCCTCAGCGCATCTCGGCTTCGGGCATGAACATCGTGGGCAAAGACAAGATGGACTACGCGTGGGACGTCCACGCCGAGCGCGGCCTGCAATGCGTGGACTGCCACAGCAGCGCCAACAGCCCCTCGGCGCGGCGCTACAGCGAATTGCCCGATTACCTGACCTTCGAGCCCCGCCATCCCGACCTGGGCGCTTACCTCAAGCAACCCAGCCATGTGCTCACCCAGCAGTCGTGCGAATCGTGCCACGACCCGGTGGCGGCGCACAAAAACTGGCTGCCTTATCTCGACCTGCATATGGCCAACGTCGCCTGCGAGACCTGCCACGTGCCGCAGATGCACGCCCCGGCAGTGGAAACCTGGGACAAAACGGTCGTATTGCCCGATGGCGCTACGGCGACGGTCTATCGCGGGGTCGAGGCCGCTGCACAAGCGCCTGCCGGCGCCGATACCAAAGAAGCGTTCACGGTCTCCCATCGGGTGCCCGGCTTCCAGCCGGTGCTGCTGCGCAACGGCGAAGGCAAGGTGGCGCCCTACAACCTGGTGACCACCTTCGAGTGGGTTGCCAAGAAAGACGGGAAGACCATCGTGGTCGGTCAAGAGGCGTTGAAGCAGGCCTGGATGCCCAACGGCAAATATGCCGACGAGGTGGTGAAGGCTTTCGACGCCAACGGCGACGGCCAACTGACTGCCGACGAGGTCAAACTCGACACCAAAGCCAAGGTCGACCTGATCGCCAAACGACTGGCGGCGTTAGGCTACGCCGATGCCCACATCGTGGGCACCGTCAAACCTTACGCCATCCACCATGACGTGGTACAGAGCGACTACGCATTGCAGGACTGCCGCGCGTGCCACGGCCCGAACTCCCGCATCGGCAAGCCAATGCAACTGGCGCTGAGCGCCCCCGCGGGCGTGACGCCTTCCTTCGACGGCAAAGGGCTCAAGGACGCCGGCAAAGTCATCACCGAAGCAGGCGTGCTGTATTACCAGCCGCAAAAGGACGAACGGCTGTACGTTGCCGGGCGCGATAGCGTGCGCTGGGTCGACCTGCTGGGGTTGGTGGCCTTCGTGGCAACGCTGCTCGGTGTGAGCGCCCACGGCGGCTTGCGGGCTTACTTCGCCAAGAAATATCACCACCAACACCACGGCAAGACCAAGCCCGCCTACCTCTACACCGCCGCCGAACGCTTCTGGCACTGGCTGCAAATGCTCGCCATCCTGGGCTTGTTGCTCACCGGCCTGGTGATTCACAACCCCGATTGGTTTGGCGGCCTTTCCTTCCGCTATCTGGTGTTCACCCACACCGTGCTGGGGTGGATTCTGGTCATCAACTTCGTCTTCGCCCTTTACTACCACCTGGCCACCGGCTACATCAAGCAATACTTGCCCAAGCCGCAGGGCCTGTTCAGCCGCATGATCTTGCAGGCCAAGTTCTACGGCATGGGCATCTTCAAGGGTGAGCCGCATCCCTTCCAGAAAACCTTCTGGAACAAACTCAACCCGATGCAGCGCCTGACCTACCTCGGCCTGCTCACCGTGATGCTGCCGGTACAGATGATCACCGGCGTGTGGATCTGGGCAGCCCGCATCTGGCCGCAAGCGGCCACGCTGTTCGGCTCGGCCACGATGACCTGGGTGGCTGGCATCCACACCTTGGACGCCTGGCTGATCGGTGTGTTCGTCGTGGCGCACGTGTACCTGACCACCACCGGCCATACGCCGCTGGCCTACATCGAAGCGATGATCACCGGCTGGGAAGAGGTCGAGGTGGACGATGACGAAGGCGTGGTAGCGGCGTGAGCCGGCAGCCCGCAGAATTTCAAGGAGCAATGACCATGGCTGAGAAGAAATCGTGGTTCCAGAAATTGATTGACCGGCCGCGCAAGCCTTACGCCAACCCCTACGTGGGCGGCGTGGTGCTGGGTGTGACCCTGTTCCTTTCCCTCCTCATCACGGCCAACGGGTTGGGCGCCTCGGCCATCTTCGCCCGCATGAACGGCTTTCTGGTCAACCTGGTTGCGCCGTCGCATGTCGATCGGGTGCCGCAACTGATCAAAGTGGCCGGTGGTGCCAAAAATCCCTTCAACAACTGGATCACCTGGGAAGTAATCGGGGTGATCATCGGCGCCTTTGCTTCGTCGGTGTACTTTGGCCGCTTCAAGCCGGAGACGCCGCGAGGCCCCAAAGTCTCCGAAAAAGGCCGCTGGATCATGGCCTTCTTCGGCGGGATGATCTTCCTCTACGGCGCCCGCATGGCCCGGGGCTGCACCTCCGGCCAGGTGCTTTCAGGCGGGGCGACCCTCTCCGCCGGCAGTTGGCTGATCGGCCTGGTGATGTTCGCGTTCGCCTTCGCCACCGCTGCCGTGGTGCGGAAACTGTGGAACTGAGGAGGAAACCATGTTCCCATTAGCCTCCATCAATGCTTTAGGCAAGGTCGGGCTGGCCATCGTCGAAATCCTGATCGGCATCGGCTTTGCTTTCGGCCTGGAGATCTCCGGCTTCAGCAACTCCTACGTCCTGACGGGGCAGTTCTACTTCCGCAATGGCCGGGTGATCAAGGCCATGTTCACTGCCATCGTGGTGGCGATGATCCTCATCTTCGGCTCGGTGGCCTTGGGATTGCTGGATTACGAAGTCATCTGGGTTGACCCCACGTACCTCTGGCCGGGCGTGGTGGGCGGTGCCCTGATGGGCATCGGCATCATCATCGGCGGCTACTGCCCCGGCACCTCGCTGGTCTCTTCCACGGCCTTGAAGAAAGACGCCTGGTTCTTCGTGCTCGGCGGCCTGGTGGGCACCTTCCTGTTCAGCGAAACCGAGCGCCTGTTCCACTACTTCTACAACAGCAGTTTCTACGGGCGGCTCACGCTGATGGATATCTTCCACGCCAACGCAGGCACGGTGGTGTTTTGGATGACCGTGGCGGCATTGGCGCTCTTCTGGGTCAACGAGTGGGCAGTCAACAAACTTCGCCGGGAGGATAGCGAACCAGCAGCCACACCGCGCTGGGCACCGATTGCTTCAGTGGTGGTGCTGCTGGTGGCTGCCGGCGTGTGGGCCATCTGGCCCACATGGCAGCAGCGCTGGAACCAGGTGGCCGACACCCAGGCGCCGCTGCTGCAACAACGCCAGGTGCAGGCTTCCCCGCAGGAAGTCGCCACCACGATGAACAAAACCAAGCAACTCAACACGGTCATCGTGGACGTGCGCGACGATTACGACTACAACCTCTTCCACCTGCGCTGGTCGCGGCACATCCCGCTGGCCAACCTGGAAAGCGCCATCCCCGAATTCAAGAAAATCGTGAAAGAAACGCCCACGACCGTGTTCATCGTGGTGAGCGATGACGAAGGCAAGGCGACCGAAGCATGGAAGATGTTGGAAGCCTACAAAGTGCCCAATGCCTACATCTTGGGTGGCGGCCTCAACGATTGGATCAAAGTGTTCGGAGAGGAAGACCTGGCCGAAGGGAAAATCATGGAAGCCAAAGCCAACGGCAATGTCGAAGCACTGCACTATTACTTCGAAGCCGCGTTGGGTAGCCGCTATCGCGCCGCCGATATGTACGCCGATCCGGAGAACGAAGAAGTGCTGGAAAAGATCAAGGACCAATTCGTGCCCAAGATCAAGGTGAAAGGGCCCACCGGCCCGGCAGGCGGCGGCTGCGGGTAAGCCCCCCAACCAAACGACAAGAAACACCAAGCCCCCGACGACGCAGTCGGGGGCTTGCGGCTTTCATTGGCTCCCGCAGCAGGGCCTTACTTTTACCCATAAGTCGACGGCAACGATGTGAAGTGTACGAAATGAGTAAACAAACCCCAAGATGGTTCCCCATTGCTCCCTTGCAGAGCGGCCATGCTCCCCTCTCCCGCTGGGAGAGGGGCTGGGGGTGAGGGCAAATACGCCAAAAGTGCGGATAACGCCCTCACCTCCCCCCATCCCCCTCCTCTCCCGAAGGGCGAGGAGGGGGCGCTGGCGCCGAGTGAAGACGAAATGCTTGTACCCGCAAAGCCTCGGGTAGCCGACGGCCACCGTTGCCAAAATATGGGTAAAACTCAGCAGCGGGGCACGGGCAGGGACACACGCGACTGGTTTCCCTACCGATTGCCATAAACCTGCTGCAGGGCATCCTGGCCTGGGCCTTGCTGCAAACAGGCGACCAGGGTATAGGCTTCCGCCGGGGCATCGGGAGGCACCAGCGCCAGAACAGGCGCGCGCCATGCCTCAGGAGGCGCAGGCAAAGGCACCACCTGCACAGGCAAAGCGCGAGCCGCGGCAGTGCGCAACCAGGCGGCGGGCACAAAACCGATGGCAGCGGGGTCGTCTCCCACGGCCATGAGCATGACCTGGGGCGAAGGGGCCAGCCGAGCATCGCCGCGGCGCGGCGCCGTTCCCAACCAGGCGTTCAGGCGAGATGCCTCGGCGCTGCCCGGCACCGGCAGCCACAACACCAGAGGCTCAGGGGTCCCACCGTCGCTCAGCCGCTGGGTGATCTGGCCAGTGACAATGCGCCACAGGCCAAGGGCATTGGTGTGCGGGCCATGCCCTTGATGGGCAAGCACGACGAGGTGCTCTTCCCCCAACCGGAATGCCCTCACGCCCTCGGGAGGGCGCTCGCCCCACCAAAGGCGCACATTGGCCGCCGGCGGCCAGGCCGCCTGTTGAGGCACGGTGAGCACGGCCAGCGGAAGCGCCGCGCTGTGGGCACACAGGCGCAACGCGGGGATGGCCGGAGCCAACGCCGGGGGGACGGCGACCACGATCGGCGCCGTGGTCGCCGTGGGCGGCACCAAGGTGGGTGTGGAGGTGGCCGTCGCCGTCGAGAAAGCACAGGCGCTGAGCACAGCCACAAGCAGGATGAAAAGCACAAGGAAACGACGCATGGGGTGAATATACCACAGGAAGAACTTTTAACCCAAATCTGACAAAACCGTGCTATAATATGGACACAATTCGGGGATGAAAGGCTTCGACGGAGAAGGCAAGGTCCCGGATTGCGAGCCGAGAGGCGCCGAACTCGTAAAATCAGCGCAAAAAATAAGTGCCAACCGCACTGCTGTTGCCGCTATGCCGCTCGCTGCGTAAAGCAGCGTAAGGCAAGCGCAACCGTCTCGGAATGAGGCGGCGTCCGCCCACCCCGCTCCCCGGCCGGAGGTGGTGTCGGGCGTGACAAAGCCGGGGTGCCGCACGGGATGCCGCTCACCGTGCGAAAGAGGCGCTTTCGGGCGCCAGCGGCTGGCCTGATGGTACCCTCTGTCGGTCGTGGGGCCATCAGGCGAGAAAAAACGACCGACTACGCTCGTAGACATCCGAGGGCCGACTTCTTCGGACGCGGGTTCGATTCCCGCCATCTCCACCTTCCTCCACCGGCAGCCCAATCGTGTGGGCTGCCGGTGCTTTTTTCTCCTCAATCATGCTATAATGAGAGCATGGGAAAACGTCGCTTGGGCCTCCTTCTGGCGCTTTTAGGCGCCATCCTCCTGCTCCCTTCTCGCTCATTGTGGGCAGCGGGAGGCAGCAAATATTTCCCCGAAACCGGCCATACCATTCAAGGCGTTTTCCTCGACTACTTCCTTGCCCAGCCCGATGCGCCGCGTTTAATGGGCTACCCCATTACCGAGGCCATCACCCGCAACGGCGTCACGATCCAATACTTCCAACGCGTGGTACTACAAAAAGGGGCCCACGACTTCGCCCCCTCCCCCCTCAAACTCGGCAGCCTTTTCTACCACAATAAACCCGATAACCTCCATCGCTCTCCTCTTCCCCTGAACACGTGGAACACCACCGGCTGCCAATCTTTCCGCGGCGAAGACGGCAAACAGCACCCGGTATGCTACGAATTTCTCAAGTTCTACGAAAAATACAAAGCCTACATCGGGCGGGTGGTCAGTGACCCGCTGGAAGAAAACGGCATCCCGGTGCAATACTTCGAAGGTGCTCGCCTGGAATACAACCCTACCCACGGGCGCGTCACGCTGAGCAACCTGGGGGAATGGTATTTCCAGCGTTATGAGCCAGACCCTTCCCTGCGCCTCCCCCTCCCTCCTGCCTCGAACGCTCCCCATCGCCGCGCCGCGCTGCAAATAGAAGTCCGCCTGGCTGCCGAAAAAATCCTCCTCTTTCCGGGCGAAACGCAACACATCTTCATCCAGGTGACCAATCACCTGGGTGAACCCCTACCGGGTGCACAGGTCAGTCTCCGCTTTCTCACACCTGCTGGCGCACCTCTTTCCCCCACCGACCCAACCCGCCCGCAAACGCTTACCACCAACGCCCAAGGCTGTGCCCAAGCAGCCATCACCGTGCCGATCAATTACCGCGGGCGCGTCGTCGTGCGCGTGTCCGCCACCTTTGCAGACCAAACGGGGGAAAGCGAAACCACCTTCCGAGTGTGGCACTAAGCCGCCATCATTTCTCGCTGCCATGCCGCGCAAAAAAAGCACCCGTTCCTCCAAAAACCCCTCAAGGCGTCGCGGGAGCAAAAAACGCTCCGCCTCAAGCCGCCGTCCCCAAAAAACCACCTCCACGGCGCGCCCCTGGCGGCTGCCGTTGCCCACCATCCACCTCTCGCCAGAGCGCAAGCGTGACCTGACAGCAGCCGGGCTGATCCTCGCGGGCCTGCTGACCGCTGCCAGCCTGCTCTGGCCAGAGGGCACGGCCTTGCACCCGTGGGGCGTCTTCTGGAAGCACGCCTTAGGGTGGGGAATCTGGCTCTTCCCCCTCTGGCTGTTCGCCTTGGGCGTTGGCCTGCTGCGCCAACGCAATCCGCAAGCCCGCCTGGCGCTCACCCTGGAGCGCGGGACGGGGTTGGTCGTGCTGTACGCCATCGCACTGACCGCCCTCCATTTTGCCTTTCTCGGCTCACGGGAAATGATATTTGCCAAAGCAGCACGCGGTCAAGGCGGCGGCTACATGGGCGCGGCGCTGCTGTGGGCACTGACCACCACCCTGGGAAGAGGAGGCGCGGCGGTCATGCTACTGGCCGGAGGCGTGCTGGGGGTCGCCCTGCTCCTTGATCGTCCGGTAATTGATCTTTTCCAATGGCTTCCTCCCTTGGCCGCGCGCCTCCACCGCTGGCTCCAGGCACACCGCCTCCGCCGCCGGCCCGTGGTGGCGACACCCCCAGATGCCCCCTTCCCTCCCACAGCACCCACCATATCACCAACACCTTCCCCAGCCACACTCTCCCCCGCCGAAGAGCAAAAGCCCACCTGGGTACTGCCCAACATTGCCGAGATGCTCGACGAGTCACCCACCGAAGCCTACCAACAGGAAGAAACCGAAGCCCGCGCCCGCCTGATCGAAGAAACGCTCGCGTTGTTCAACGCCCCCGCCAAAGTCGTGGAAATCCTTCGCGGCCCCACCGTCACCCTCTACGGCGTCGAGCCGGGCTATGTGGAAAGCCGCAAAGGCCCCATCAAAGTGCGTGTCTCCAAGATTGCCTCCCTCGCCGACGACCTGGCCTTAGCCCTCTCGGCCAAACGGGTACGCATCCAGGCGCCGGTGCCCGGCAAGGGCTACGTCGGCATCGAAGTACCCAACGAGGAAGCCGCGCCCGTCACCCTGCGGCAGGTCATCGAAAGCCCGGCCTTCCGGGCACTGAAATCGCCCCTGCGCTTCGCTTTGGGGAAAGACGTCGCCGGCAACGCCGTGGCCGCCGACCTGGCCGCCATGCCCCACCTGCTGATCGCCGGGGCGACCGGTTCAGGCAAATCGGTGTGCGTCAACGGCATCATCACCTGCCTGCTGCTGCACAACACCCCCGACGACCTGCGCCTGCTGCTGGTGGACCCCAAGCGGGTGGAACTCAGCGGCTACAACGGCATTCCCCACCTGCTCTCGCCGGTGGTGGTGGAACTGGAACGGGTGGTTGGCGCGCTGCAATGGGTCACCCACGAGATGGAGCGGCGCTACAAAGTGTTCGCCCGCCAAGGTGTGCGCCACATCCAGGCCTACAACCAAAAGGCCGAAAAAGAAGGAGGGGACAAACTGCCTTACCTGGTGGTGGTGATCGACGAACTGGCCGACTTGATGATGCTCGCTCCCGAAACCACCGAGCGCACCCTGACCCGCCTGGCGCAACTGGCGCGCGCCACCGGCATCCATGTCATCATCGCCACCCAGCGCCCCTCGGTGGACGTGGTGACCGGCCTGATCAAAGCCAATTTCCCGGCGCGTATTGCCTTTGCCGTCGCCTCGAGTGTGGATAGCCGGGTGATCCTCGACCAACCCGGCGCCGAGCGGCTGTTAGGGCGAGGCGACATGCTCTTCATGGCCCCCGACGCGCCGGAGCCGGTGCGTTTGCAGGGCGTGTTCGTGGCCGATCACGAAATTCGGCGGGTGGTGAACTACTGGCGAGCGTTCGGTACGGCGGGCGTGCCTGGCATCGGCGGCATCGTGGACGCGCCGCCGCAGGGCATTCCCCTGAAGCAAAAGCCCATCTGGGAGGAGATGGAAGAAGCGCAAGAACCGCGCAAGCCCACCGACCCGCTGTGGGAGCAGGCGGTTGCCTTGGTGCAACAGGAAGGCAAAGCCTCGGCCTCGCTGCTGCAAAGGCGGCTGCGCATCGGTTACACGCGCGCGGCTCGTCTGGTGGATGCCATGGAGGAACACGGCATCGTCGGGCCTCCGCAGCCGGGCACCGGCGTGCGGCGGGTGTTGGCCGCCGGGGAGGGGGAGGGAGAGGCGAAAGAAGAATGAGGAATGGCGAATGAGGGAAAAAACAGCCCATCCGAGCAAAGTCGGATGGGCTGTTCGCTTCTCGCTTCCCAAGCCTTCAGTCCAGGCGGCCGGTGATGATGGCGCGCTTGACCTCGGCAATCGCTTTGGTGATGTCGATTTCACGCGGGCAGGCTTCGGTGCAGTTGAACGCCGTGCGGCAGCGGAACACACCGCTCTCGCCCGCCAAAATCTTGAGCCGTTCGGCGGCTGCCCGGTCGCGGCTGTCGAAAATGAAGCGGTGGGCGTTGACAATGGCCGAAGGTCCAACGTAACTATTGTCGGCCCAGAAGGTGGGGCAGGCCGTGGTGCAGGCGCCGCAGAGGATGCACTTGGTGGTGTCGTCGAAGCGCTCGCGCTCCTCGGGCGATTGCAGCCGTTCGCGCCCGTCTTCCGGCAGCGGCTCGTCGTTGACGAAGTAAGGCATCACCTTCTTGTAATTGTCGAAGAAAGTGGTCATGTCCACCACCAGGTCCTTCACCCGCGGCAGGCCCAGAATCGGCTCGACAGTGATTTCCTTGCTGGTGTCGAGGGTCTGGAGCAAGGTCTTGCACGCCAGCCGGTTTCGGCCATTGATGCGCATGGCGCAGGAACCGCAAATGCCGTGGGCGCAGGAGCGGCGGAAGGTCAGCGTGCCGTCTTCGTGCGCTTTGATTTTTTCCAGCACGTCCAGAATGCGATCGGTCGGCTCCGCATCGAGCGTGTAGCGCTCGTAATGCGGCTGGGCGTCTTTTTCGGGGTTATAGCGTAAGATTTTCAAGGTGACTTGCATCGCGCCGCCTCCTTAGTACACTCGTTCCTTCGGCTCATACTTGGTGAGCACAACCGGCTTGTAGCGCAGTTCGATCTCGCCATCGCGCCGCCAGGCCAGGGTATGCTTCAACCAGTTTTGGTCGTCACGCTTGGGGTAGTCATCGCGCGAGTGAGCGCCACGGCTTTCTTTGCGGGCCAGCGCCGAGGCCGCCGTCACTTCGGCGATATCCAACAGGTTGCCGATTTCCCAGGCGGTCAGCAGGTCGGTGTTGAACGTCTTACCGCGATCGTCGATGTGGATGTGCTGGAAGCGCTCTTTGAGTTCGCGGATTTTGTTCAACGCCTCCTGCATGCCTTCCTCGGTGCGGAAGACGCCGACCTTGTCCATCATCTCGTGCTTCATTTCGGCAGCGATGTCGGCGACGCGTTCGTTGCCCTTGCTGTTGAGGATGGCATCCAGTTGAGAGCGAGCGAAGTCGGCAGCGTCACCGGGCAACGGCTCGAATGCTGCACCGGTCGCATACTCGGCGGCGTGGACGCCTGCTTCCTTACCAAACACCACCAGGTCGAGCAAGGAGTTGGTACCCAGGCGGTTGGCGCCGTGCACCGAGACGCACGCGTTTTCGCCCGCCGCATACAGCCCCGGCACCACCGTGCCTTTTTCGTCCGCGAGCACCTCGGTTTTGACGTTGGTCGGAATGCCGCCCATGGCGTAGTGCGCCGTTGGCTGCACCGGCATCGGCTCTTTCACCGGATCCACACCCAGGTAGGTCTTGCAGAAGTCAATAATGTCGGGCAGTTTGTGGAGGATTTCTTCTGCCGTGACCTGATAGGGTGTGCCATCGGGGTTGGTGCGCCCATCGATCTTGGCATATTTGTTCACGGTCTCAGGGCGAACATCCAGGTAGAGGTAGCGCTGACCGTTGATGCCGCGGCCTTCTTTCATCTCGATGTACATGGCGCGGCTGACGACGTCGCGAGAAGCCAGGTCTTTGACGTGGGGGGCATACTTTTCCATGAAGCGCTCACCCTTGTCGTTGATGAGCACGCCGCCCTCCCCGCGCACGCCTTCGGTAATCAAGATACCCAGTTTGTAAATGCCCGTGGGGTGGAACTGGAAGAATTCCATGTCTTCCAGCGGCAGGCCCTTGCGCAGCACAATGGCCGCGCCGTCGCCGGTGTAAGCATAAGCGTTCGAGGTGATTTCCCACACGCGGCCCCAGCCACCGGTGGCCATAATCACAGCCTTGGCGTGGAAGACATGCAAGTCGCCGGTTGCCAGTTCAATCGCCACCACACCGGCTGCTTTGCCATTGACCATGATGAGGTCCAACACCTGGAACTCATCGAAGAAAGTGACATCGTTCTTGATGCACTGCTGGTAAAGGGTTTGCAGAATCATGTGGCCGGTGCGGTCGGCAGCATGGCAGGCGCGGCGCACCGGTTTCCCGGTTTCGTTGTTGGTATGGCCGCCAAAGGGGCGTTGCAAAATGCGGCCTTCGGGGGTGCGGTCAAAGGGCAGCCCCATGTGTTCCAGTTCGTAGACCAGTTCCGGGGCCTTGAAGCACATGAATTCGATTGCATCTTGATCGCCCAGGTAGTCACTGCCTTTGACGGTATCGTACGTGTGCCACTCAGGGCGGTCTTCTTCGATATTCCCCAGGGCTGCGCTGATGCCGCCCTGCGCCGCACCCGTGTGGGAGCGGGTGGGGTAGAGCTTGCTGATGACGGCGGTGGAGGCCTTTTGGGAAGCATACAGGGCTGCCATCAAGCCTGCGCCACCAGCACCAACAATCACGACTTCGTACTGATGGGTTTTGACGCTCATCATTCCAACTCCTTCGAAGGGATGCTGGCCTCAACTCACGCCGCGGGAGGGGTGAAGGCGAAAATGGCAATCGTACCAATGACAACCACAATCGCCCACAGTATGAGCAGAATCCAGTTCAGCGCGCGACGACCGCCGGCGCTGTGGATGTAATCGTACAGCACTTGCCGCACGCCGTTCATGCCATGTGAAAAGGCAAAGAACAGCAGCAGGAAATCATACACCCGCCAAAAGCCGCCATTCCAGCGCCCGGCCACGTAGCCGATGTCAATCTTGTACACGCCTACCAGGATGTCCTGGATGAGGACGTGAATCCAGGCTAAAATGAAGATGATAACGCCCGAATAGCGCATCCATTTCCAGGCAAAACTTTCCCATGTTTGGGGGACGTCCACCGTGCGGGATTGGGTGGTCATACTCAACCTCCTCATTGCGAATACGGGCGGGTCAGCCGCCTAAATGCTCCAGAATATGGCTGCCCATGACCACCGCGGCCGGGAGCCACAGAACCAGCGTGATGATCCACGTCCAGATGACCGACTTGCGGTTGATTTCAATCGTCCACATATTGGGGTTGACCATATCGAAGTAAATCACCCGCAGGCCGTTCAAACCATGGTAGATGATGGAAAGCACCAACAGAATTTCGCCCAGGCCAAAGAGCGGAGAGCGGTAAAGAGCAATCGCCTCTTTGTATAGATCGGGGGCAAAATACACGAAAGCCGTATCCACCACATGGATGGCCAGGAAGAGGATCACGCCCAGGCCAGTCAGGCGATGGAGCACAAAAGCCCAGTTGCCCAACCCCTGGTATTTGACGTAACCCTCGCTTGCGGTTTTGAAGGACATAAGAGACCTCCTCGCTTCAGCGAAATGGGGCACAACGACTCGCGCCCAAAAAGTAAGCAGGGCGCGCCGTGGTGACGGCTGCGCCCTGGTCGGAAACTCAGTCGTCCATGTGTTGCACGATGGCTTCGCCAAACTCAGAGCATTTGAGCAGCGTCGCCCCTTCCATCAGGCGGTGGAAGTCGTAGGTCACGGTCTTGGCTTTCACCGCGCCGGTGATACCTTTCCAGATCAGGTCGGCGGCCTCATCCCAGCCCATGTAGCGGAACATCATCTCGCCGGAGAGGATGACCGAGCCGGGGTTGACCTTGTCCAGGTCGGCGTATTTGGGCGCCGTGCCGTGGGTGGCCTCGAAGATGGCATGGCCGGTGTCGTAGTTGATGTTGGCGCCGGGGGCAATGCCCATGCCGCCGATTTGCGCTGCCAGGGCGTCGGAGAGGTAGTCGCCGTTCAGGTTCATGGTGGCGAGGACGTCGAATTCGCGCGCGCGGGTGATCGTCTGCTGGAAGACGATGTCGGCGATGGTGTCCTTGATGAGCAGTTTGCTCTTCCACTTGCCGTCGCCGTGGGTCGGCCACAGTTTGAGCGCCTCGCGCACCTCTTGGATGACCTCTTCTTTCTTGTCCGGCGCCAGCATGGCAAAACCGGGCTCGATCATGCGGGCGTTTTCTTCGTCCGTCAGGTCGGGGTTCTTTTCCTTGTTGCCCAAAATCCACGATTCGCGCTCGGTCACGATTTCGTTGCGGAATTCGCGCTTGGCAAGGGCGTAACCCCAGTTGCGGAAAGCGCCTTCGGTGTACTTCATGATGTTGCCCTTGTGTACCAGGCTGAGGCGCTTGCGCCCGTTGGCCAATGCCCACTTGATCGCCGCGCGCACCAGACGCTCGGTGCCTTCCTTGGAAACCGGCTTGATGCCAATGCCCGCCGTGTTGGGGAAGCGCATCTTGGCGTACTCTTCAGGGAAGTTCTCCTTGAAGATCCGCATGAACTTTTCCCACTCCGGCGTGCCCATCTGGAACTCAATGCCCGTGTAGATATCTTCGGTGTTCTCGCGGAAGATCACCATGTCCACATACTCGGGGTGCTTGACGGGCGAAGGTACGCCATCCACATATTTTACCGGGCGCTGGCAAACGTACAGGTCGAGCGCCTTCCGCAGCGCCACGTTGAGCGAGCGGATGCCGCCGCCGATGGGGGTGGTCAACGGGCCTTTGATGCCTACGATGAACTCGCGGAAGGCCTTGATGGTTTCCTCCGGCAGCCATTCGCCAAATTTGTGATACGCCTTCTCACCGGCGTACACTTCCATCCAATAGATCTTCCGCTTGCCTTTGTAGGCTTTCTCCACAGCGGCATTGAACACCCGAGACGCAGCGCGCCAGATGTCACGCCCGGTGCCATCGCCCTCGATGAAGGGAATGATCGGATTATCGGGGACGATCAGCTTCTCACCCGGCTTGGTAATTTTGGCACCGCCTTCCGGCACCTCGATGATTGTGTAGCCCATACGCCAATCTCCTTTTGATTTGATGTTTTTTCGATTCAACGGCCTGCACAGCCATATCGCGGTCAACCGACCTGATACAACGCTTCCAATTATAGCACTCTACCTTTATAGTCATGGAGTGACAATCGTCACGAAGTCCAACGCTGCCAAAGTGAGGTAAAATCACTTTATGCCCCGTGCCCGTTCTCTGGCAAAACCTCTGCTGTGGATGATATTGCTTGCCCTGCTGCTCACCGGCAGCCAGGTAAGTAGTGCCGACCGTATGGCGCGCATCCACGCCTTCACCCGCCCCCTGGAATTCGACTACAGCCGCTGGCTGTGGCAGGCATGGAAGACCAAATTGCTCTTCGGTGCCTTGAACGCCGAGCGGCTCCTCCCTCCCAGCGGCGACAATCAAATCGTGCGCGACTACATTGCTCTGATGGGCGACATCGCCCACACCGACGCCCGCCTCCGCGATGCTTTGGCCGACCCCCATGGGGTGGACAAGCGCCTGGTAGCCGCCCTGCGCCAACAGGAGACGGAAGAGCGCGCCCGTGCCGCCTGGCTGGCTCCGCTGGCCGAGCAAGTGCTCCAAACGCAGGTCAGCGCCGTGCTGGCTGCCAATGGGTTGACCTTCCTCGGTCAACCGCAGCCGCCCGTGCTCTACCGCACCACGCCGGTGCCCATGGCGCTCATCGTCTCCCCCCGCACCGAAATCCGCCAGATTGCCAACATCTCCCTCCAACCCGGCCTGACGCTCGACCAACAGATCCACCTGGAAGACAGCGTTGCCCACGCGCTGGACGTCTCTACCCTGGTCGTCCCCATCGGCGGCGTAGGCGTTTACCCGACGATGGTGATGCAAACGGCTAACTTCCCCTGGTTGGTGGAAACCGTCGCCCACGAATGGACCCACAACTACCTCGATTGGCACCCGCTGGGCATGCTCTACGACGCCTCGCCCGCCCTGCGCACGATGAACGAGACCACCGCCAACATCGTGGGCAAGGAAATCGGGCGGCAGGTGTTGGAACGCTTTTACCCCGACCAAGTCCCCCCGCCGCCACCGCCACCTTCGGCGCATCCCCAGCAGCAAGCGCAGCCTCCGGCCTTCGATTTCCGCGCCGAAATGCGCAAAACCCGCGTCCACGTGGACGAACTCCTGGCCGCCGGCAAAGTCGAAGAAGCCGAGGCCTACATGGAACAACGGCGTAAATTCTTCTGGGAGCATGGCTATCACATCCGCAAACTCAATCAGGCCTATTTTGCCTTTTATGGCGCTTACGCGGATGTGCCCGGCGGCGCGGCGGGCAAAGACCCAGTCGGCGCAGCCGTGCGTCAACTGCGCGCTCAAAGCCCCTCTCTGGCCGCTTTCGTGCACAAAATGGCTTGGATGACCTCGTTTGCCGCGCTCCAACGTGCGGTGCGTTCCACCCCCTAAACTTCTGGAGGCCCCATGCGTATCAACCCCGAAGGCAAACCTTACATCCTTGCCCCGGCGCTGGCATCAGCGGTCCTCGGCCTGCTGGGGCGGCGCAAAGCGGCTGCCCTGACAGCCCTCAGCGCAGCCGCCGTCGCAGGCTTCTTCCGCGACCCCGAGCGCCGTCCTCCTCATCATCGCGACCTGGTAGTCTCTCCCGCCGATGGGCGAATCATCGTCCTCAAGCGCACTTTCGAACCCCGCTGGCTCAAGCGGGAAGCCTGGCAAATCGGCATCTTCATGAGCGTGCTCGATGTGCATGTCAACCGCGCCCCTGTCAGCGGCACTCTGGAAGCCATTGAACACCAACCGGGCACTTTTCTCCCGGCCTACGACCCCGAAGCCATCGTCCGCAACGAGCGCCGCTACTACTACCTGCTGCGCATCGACCGCCAGCCGCTGCTGGTCGTCCAGGTGGCCGGTGCGCTGGCGCGTCGCACCGTGCCCTTCATCGCCGCAGGCGAAGCCTTCGAGCAAGGCGAGCGCATCGGCATGATCCGCTTTGGCTCGCGGGTTGAAGTCTATCTGCCAATCGATGCCGAGCCGCTGGTCACCATTGGCCACAAAGTGCGCGCCGGCGAAACGCCCCTGGCCATCCTCCCCCTGGAAGAAGGCTATGTCGCCTCGTAAAACCTCTACCCGGCGGGGCTACTCCGTCCTGCCCAGCCTGCTGACCACCGGGAACCTGTTCATGGGTTTCTTCTCGTTGGTGTCGGCTGTCACCGGCCACCCTCTGCGCGCCGCGATCCTCATTTTCGTTGCGATGGTCTTCGATTTCACCGATGGGCCAATCGCCCGTCTGACGGGTTCGTCCACTTCTTTTGGCGTGGAATATGATTCCCTGGCCGACGCGCTTTCCTTCGGCGTCGCCCCGGCCATGCTGGCCTACCTCTACGGTCTCCACCGCTACGAACGCTATGGCTGGTTGCTGGCCTTCCTGTTCGCTGCCGGTTCGGCGCTCCGGCTGGCGCGTTTCAACACCACTGCCCGCCCCGGCAAGGCCAGTGCCTACTTCCAGGGCATGTCCACTCCCACCGCCTCGGCCACGCTGGCCGGCGTGGTGCTGCTGCTCAACGAATTTCAAGTACCGGAGAGTAACCGCGCGGTGATATTTGCCGGCTTGGTGCCACTGCTGGCCGCCCTAATGATCAGCAACCTGCCCTACCCCAGTTTCAAAACCGTCCGCCTCAGCCGCAAACAGGCCTTTTACGCTTCCGTGGGCGCGGTGCTGCTCATCGTCATCATTGCCGCCGAACCGGCAGTGGTGTTGCCGACGTTGTTTAGCGCCTATGCCTTGTCAGGCATCGTGCTAGGATTGCGTCGCCGAAAGTCGGGCACAGCAAAAGAAAGCCCTCCCCCGGTCACGAACAAGCCTCCGCAAGGATAAAACGGCCTCACCGCGCCTCTCCGGCCAACCCAAAATCGTGAGCACCACTTCCTCCCTTCCTGGCGATACTGCCTACCACGGCGACCCGCAGCATTACGACCGCACCCGCGGCCTGCCCGCCGAGGTGCTGGCGGCCATCGTTTCTTCCTTGGCGGCGGCGTTGCCTGCGGGGGGATGGGTGCTCGACCTGGGCGCGGGCAGCGGGCGGCTGGCGCTGCCCCTGGCGGTGCGGGGCTTCCCCGTGGTGGCCGCCGACCTTTCCCCCGAAATGCTCGCCCACCTGCGCGCCAAACGCCCGCCAGAGGCCATTTTCCCCCAACCGGTGCTGGCCGAGGCGCTGCACCTACCCTTTCGCCGCGCCGCTTTTCCCGCCGCCTTCAGCGTGCATACCCTGCACCTGGTGGCCTCGCTGGAAGCCGCACGGGGCGAAATCGAACGCGTGCTCAGCCCCGGCGGCGTGTTCGCCTTAGGCTACATCGACCACGCCCCCGACGCGCCCATCGGCTGGGCGCTGCACGCCTGGCGGCAGGCGCTGCGCCGCCGCGGCCATGACCTTAGCCGCCCGATGTGGCGCGATTACCCCGACATCGTGGCCGCCCTCACCCGCCGCTTCGGAGCGCCCCACACCGTAGTCGCCGCCCGCTGGCAAAAAAACGTGGTGCCTTCCGAAGTGCTGCGCGGGGTGAGCGAGCGGTTGTTCACCCCCTACTGGGGCCTGGACGACGCCGAGCACGCTGCCGTGGTAGCCGAACTGTACCAGGCCGCCCAACGCACCTTCGGC
>Ga0256833_1000943_pt1 | contig 21900 bp, 23 predicted proteins | sample 356284metaG_FD_190535 | JGI IMG/M metagenome (GOLD analysis project Ga0256833, IMG submission 190535) | Hydrothermal vent microbial communities from Mid Atlantic Ridge, Atlantic Ocean - 356-284 | ecosystem: Environmental > Aquatic > Marine > Hydrothermal vents | place: Atlantic Ocean: Mid... | reverse complement strand
TGCTTCTTATGGAATTTCACAGATTAAAATAGTATTAAACAACGGAAATGTAATTCCTATAGGGGACCAAATAGGTAGTATAGGACAAGGCAATTCTGACCCTCGATCTGAATTTGAAAATCTTGCTATTGTGAAGTATAATGGAAAATATTATGATCCATCATATGGAAGCAATATTGCTTCTAATGCTAATAGTTGGGAGACTCCAGCATTGGCTGGTTTTGGAGGTATGGTTTACTTTCTGGATAATGGAACTTTATATAGAATAAATTGGATAGGTCATCTAAATGATGGGTCACAGCAAAGTAATGTTTCACCTTAAAACAAATAAAATGAAAAAGACAAAATTGATATTAATATTAATAATTGCATATTGCGTAAGTGCACAATCGCAAGATGTTTTAACCGTTACAAAGAACCCAGCAGGCTTCAACGTACTAATTTTTGAGAATGCTCAAGAATTGCCAGATACTCTATTGAGATATGCATTCAAAGTTAAAATACTTGATTATCAGATTGCAAACGATAGTACTGTAAGGGTTGTAATGAAAATACCTGATATGATCCTATTTGAAGAATTTGTCTATAGTGAAGAAAAATGGTGGCGAACTATCAGAAGTGGGCAATTAATTTCCAATCCAAATGATATAATATTGGGATATCCCAGTTCAAAATTTCCTCTTAATTATACTCTTGATTTGGAATCATTTAAGATACTTGATAATAACAGAGTAACTTATAGATTATCAACTGGAGAAACAATATCTCTTGATATTTCTAAGATAGAGTCAAGAAACAGGAATTGGAGGGAGAAGTGTCAAAATTATAATTCAAAAAAAAAATGAAAAATTAAATTAAATTATCATGAAAAAAATAATATTTTTAATATTTATGATAATGATATCACAATCACTTATTGGTCAGCATCCGAGTTCATTTACTAGCTCAAAAAATGGCTGGGAAATGCCTGCACTTTCTTTTTTCGGAAGCCTCGTCTTATTTAAATCAGACTCTAATATACGATATATACTGAATTGGGTCGGTCATATGAATGATTCATCATTACAAGCCCAAATTACTCCATAAATTATAAAAATGAAGAAGATGAAATATATAATTTTAAAATTGTTTGTAATTATAGTACTGAATGTACAAGCACAAACTGAACTAGTATTGATTAAATCTGAAGATGGTTTTCAGCGATTGTTATTAAAAAAATCAGAAAGAGATATATCAATCGACACAATAGTAGGATTTGCTTATTTTGTAGAATTACTTGATTACAAGATTCTCTCGCAAACAGAGGTTTCAAGCATAATAAAATCAAGAGTGGGTTATGAATATTTGAAATGGGAAAAACTGAATGGTACGTGGGAGGATCAGCCACAATGTGGATTTATAGCTGCGAATCCAATTAGGTTTTCTTTTGCTCCAAAAGATTTGAAAATTCCCATTGACTCAACGTTTAAAATATTTAACAATGATAGGGTGGAATACAGGTATAATATATTGAGATCTAGCGATGTGCAAAATCGATCTCAGAATTCATGGCTTGCTACTGTAGATTGTAAAAAAAACGAACAACGGAATAATGCATGGGAAAAACGATGTCTTGATTTTTTAAAAAAGAATAAATCTAGTAACAATGAAAAATAAAATAATATATATCAATATTTATCATGTGTGTATTATTGCATATAAATGGGGGATTTACTTGCTCCTACGAAAAAATACAATGGAAAATACTACGACCCCTCATATGGAAGTGCAATCGCTATTGATGCAAATTTTTGGGAAAATCAAGCTTTATACCAAACTGCTACCAATATGCTGATTATAAAAAGTTTAGTTTTCACCATCTTGATAACGGTTTAGTATTAGATAGGTTTGGTTGCATTATGAGATATTTGCATAATAATAAAGAATATTATGTTAATTGGATAGGTCACTTAAATGCCCCTGCGTTACAATCAATTGTTTCACCCTAAAATTAATTAATCATGAAATATTCATTAATAATAGTTTTTTGTTTTGCTTTTTTTCTGAAGTCTTTCTCTCAAGAATATCAAATATATTTGATTAAAGCAGGTCGTTATAATGCGGTAATGTTGGATGATCATGGTAAAATAGACACTCTCGCTCAATATGGCTATGAGGTCAAGTTTCTGGATATTAAAATATTGAATAATGATAACGTTTGTTACATTATCGAAGCACCATTGCACATTGAATACGTAAAATTCATTAAAGATAGCACCGGAAAATGGCAGAGAAGTAAAACCTCAGGTATTTTAGGAGCCAATCCAAATGACATCCCTTCAGCACCAATACGTGGACGCAAAAGGATAAAAAATATGTCTTACAAGATAATTGGTGATGACCTGGTGAGAATAAAGTTAGATGATGATGTGTTTACAATCGATTGTCATAGGTTCAAAGTGGAACAAGAAGCCAAAGAGAAAAAAGTTCGAGAGTGGTTGAAAAATGAAGAGAGGAAAAAACAAGAAGAAGAAAACAAAAATAAATCGAAAATAGATAAAAAGAGTTTGAAAAAATAAAGTAAGATTAGATTCTTGAATTACAGCAATCACAAATCCCAATCCCATGAAAACCATATACAAAATACTACTTTTCACTATTATATTACAGACATCTGCATTTTCTCAATTTGAGGTATTGAGTATTATCAAACCGACTACTAGTGTAGAGCCTTGTGATGGTAAGATCAATCTGGAGTTTGTAGAGTCGGAGTTGCCGTATCAGCTTGATTTTGCATCTTCCGCTGGTCAGAGCGGAAGTTTTACTGTCACAAGCACGGTATTTTCTTTACCGGATTTATGCCCGGGAAATATTGCTATCCTTGTGGTAGATAATCACGGATGTAGTACTGAGAAAGACGTAGTACTGGAGGAGTGTGGAGAGATAGATATAAGTTTTGAAGTGGTATATGATGGTTATATTACCATAGAAGCTATTGGATTGGGAGCGCCTTTTAATTTAAAATTGTATGATTCAAAAGGTCGTGAACTATATGTTACGGATGAATCTGAATTTACAGAAGGGGATTTTAAATATCCGATTGGCTTGTATTATGATAAGTATAAAATAGTAGTAACTAATAATCAAGGATGTGAATTTATTTTATATCAAGTATTTAATGAGGGTAATTGTGAACTTAAAGTTAGAATTGCAAATATTGATTATAAAGATTGTAATAATAAAATAAAAGCAATAATTCAATATGAATTACTTGGATTTAATAATAACCTCAATCAAAATGATATTACACTATGGGAAAAATTATATTATAAACATTCTCCAAATGGTCTCAACAAATTATGGTCTTTATGGCAGGATGGAGATCCTCGGATATTCAGAATAAATTGAAATATGAAATTTCTAATCAAAGATTGTCGTATGGTGACTTTTTGCTTGAAATTAAAGTATATAATACAACCGGACAATTAGTATCACAATCCATACCTCACAATCCTATACTAAATATGGAAATAGATATGCACAATGATGTGACCGGAGTATATTATGTGAAAATATTCCTAGATAACGGAGAAATACTTACTAGAAAAATAATAAAATTTCACTAAAACCAAACTATCGCCAAAATACTAATTGTAAAATGCAATTTATTTTGTATGTTATCATCTCGATAGGGATTAGATCTATAATAATTGTCGCCCACATTACATTTAATTAGATTAAATCAAAATAAGGCAAACAATTCTTTGATGTTTGTGTTTTGTTAGTATGAGGAGCTAATGATGACCTGTTTGGTATAAACATTGTAGTCTAAAAGCTTCCTTTCACATTATTAATAAATAAAAACACAAAATATGGCTTTCGAATTACCAAATTTACCCTATGATTACAATGCTTTAGAACCCTTTATCGATGAAGCTACAATGAGAGTTCATCATACCGGTCATCACCAAGGATATACCAATGGGCTTAATGGTGCTATTGGAGGAACAGAAATGGAAAATATGTCTATTGAAGAAATTTTAGCTTCTGTTGACCCTTGCAATAAAGCAGTTAGAAACAATGGTGGTGGATACTATAATCATGTAATGTATTGGAGGATGATGTCACCAAATGGAGGAGGAGCACCATCAGGAGATTTGGCAAAGCATATAAAAGATACTTTTGGTTCGTTTGCAGACTTTAAAGACAAATTCACTAAAGCAGGACTAGGCAGATTTGGTTCAGGTTGGGCGTGGTTGACATTTGAAGGAGGTAATCTGCGTATTGGTTCGACTGCAAATCAAGACAACCCTTTGATGCAGTTTGCTGACATAAAAGGTACACCGATATTGGGAATGGATGTGTGGGAACACGCATATTATCTGAAGCATCAAAATAAAAGAGGTGGTTACATCAATGATTTTTTCAATGTTATAAATTGGGAAGAGGTGGATAGACTTTACAATATTGCGAAATAAGAATAATTGTCAATAATTTTTAGTTTTGTTATTAAAAGTGCTCTCTCGGGAGCGCTTTTTTTTAATAATATACTAAGCCTTGATAGATTTTTCTAAATACAAAATCCGATTATGGCTTATACCAAATTGCTATTGCAAAATAATTCGGTTGAAGGCTTGATTTAGTCGTTTGCCTTTGAAATAAATCAGACAATGATGATTTCTTTCAAATATTTTTGACAAAGTCCTTTTTATTATCCTTTTTTATGGTATTTTTGTCTGGATATTTTATATGACAAATTAAATACATAACATGGCAAAAATAAAACCGTTCAAGGGTATCAGACCACCGAAAAAATTAGTCGAGAAAGTAGCTAGTCTTCCTTATGATGTAATGAATTCTGAAGAGGCTAGAAAAATGGCAGAGGGAAATCAATTTTCGCTTTTGCATATTACAAGAGCCGAGATAGATTTTGCTCCCGGTATCGACGAACATAGTGATGAAGTGTACAATAAGTCCAGAGAGAATTTTGATAGATTTCAAGCTGAAGGCACTTTGATTAAAGACCCGGAAGAGTATTATTATATCTATGGTCAAACGATGGGTGGTAGAACCCAATACGGTATTGTTGCAGGGGCCTCTGTAGAGGATTATCTCAATGGGATCATCAAGAAACACGAACTTACACGTCCTGACAAGGAAGAGGATAGAATGATCAATATACGCGTCAACAATGCTAATATTGAACCGGTGTTTTTTGCATTTCCCAAAGTTGATGCTTTGGATACGATAATGAATGATATTATCCAAAATCAACAAGCTGAATATGACTTTGTATCTGAAGACAATATTGGTCACCACTTTTGGGTCATCAGAGACAAATATATTATTGATCAAATAACAAAAATATTTGCTAAAGACATACCATTTACTTATGTAGCAGATGGTCATCATCGAACAGCAGCGGCAGCACTGGTTGGGGCAGAGCAAAAAGCAAAGAACCCTAACCACACTGGAAATGAAGAGTACAACTATTTTTTAACGGTTCATTTTCCGGATGACCAACTAGCGATTATGGATTATAACCGTACCGTAAAAGATCTTAATGGCAATACTTCAGAGCAATTCATAGAGAAAATTAAGGATAAATTTGATATAATATCAGACAGTAAGGATATATTAAAACCATCAAAATTGCACGAATTCGGCATGTATTTGGATGGAAAATGGTACTTGTTGAGGGCTAAAGACGGTACATTTGATGATAGTGATCCCATCGGTGTATTGGATGTCACAGTCTTGACAAAAAATGTGCTCCAACCTGTTTTGGGAATTGAAGATTTGCGAAGATCAAAAAGAATTGATTTTATAGGAGGTATAAGGGGACTGGAAGAGTTGTCACAAAGAGTGGATTCAGGAGATTGGAAGGTTGCCTTTGCATTGTATCCTGTCTCTATGAAGCAGCTTATAGATATTGCAGATTCAGGAAATATCATGCCACCAAAAACCACTTGGTTTGAACCTAAGCTCAGAAGTGGTTTGGTCATTCATAGTTTGGAAGACTAGTGATAGACAAATTTGAAGTTTGGTAATAAATACGTTGGATATGTTAAGATAAACTAGGAAAAATAGTCAAATTTATTCTTTAATCAAAAAGAATATAAAATATAGTGAATAGCACTATGACAATTCGTGATAGCTTTTGATAATTCTCCAGTTTTTGATAAAAAACAAAACTCCGGACTTTACAGTAAAGTATAGCGTAATAGTAAGTGCTAAATATAAAATATACTGATAATTATCAGAAAAATACTCTTTGAAGTGCACGTTGGTCATTAAAAATGCATACGCAATACCCAAAGTAATCATTTGCATTGCTGTTTTTATCTTTCCGCTTTTAGCAGCTGCAACCACAATTTTTTTACTCAAGAAAATAAACCTATAAATAGTTACTAAAATCTCTCTCACAAAAATTGGAATTATCCACCAAATAGACAACACATCAAGATAGACAAAAACAGAAAAAGTAATTAAAACCAATACTTTATCGGCAATAGGATCCAGGATTTTGCCTAAATTAGTGACTTTATTGTATTTTCTGGCATACCATCCATCAAGAAAATCAGTAATAATTGCTATCAAAATAACTATACCTGCAATAACTCTTACCCATAGACTTCCATTTATCAAAAAGAATGGCGCAACGAATGCTATCACAATTCGCAATGAAGTTAAAAAATTAGGTATATTCATTTTACAAATTTATAATTAAGTTTTTAACAATACATAAATAAACGTTTTTTTTATTGATAAGTTCAATAATTCAAATAACTTTTTTATATAAATAGTGTCTGTACACAAAGTCATTAAAATTTAAAAATAATCTTTTTGCTTTGTTCAAATTGCTGATATAGTGGCATCGATGATTCTCAAATAGATAAAAACAGCATTAATAATATTTTAATTCAAAAAGCCAAACACTTTACAAACAGACAATAGATAATGAATAAAATTGTTAAAATCGTCTTTTTATTTTGATTTTTCATAAAATTATCCTAATTTAACACTTTGAAATGGAAAATTATCATTATAAACTAATCGAAAAAATAAAACTGTATCTCGGAGATAGTAAGAGTACGGTAGAAGGCTTAACTCAAATTTTGCATTTGAGCAGTTCTTCTGTTTATAAGAAATTGAATGGGTCGAGTAGTTTTTCAATCGAAGAATTGATAATAATAATGAAGGAGTTCAACCTTAGTTTTGACGAGCTGGTATTTGAAAAAAGGAAAAAAATAGGATTCCAATTTCCCTTCAAGAGCAGAAAGATAAACACATTCCACGATTATATAATACCTTTGAAAATGTTTATGGCAGTAGCCGCGCCAATTCCGGATTTAAATATCCAATACGCTACTAATGAATTACCGTTTTTCTTTTACTTTTTGGATAAAGACCTTACCTATTTCAAATTTTTTATTTATGCTGTTACCGTTTGGGACATGAATCAATACAAGGATATCAAATTTAATCTTGAGGATTTCAGCGAATGGTATGTTATCAAAGATGATATTGATTTTATCATGGACAAGTATTACTCGATACCAAATGTAGAGCTGTGGAATGAAGGTGTCTTGACGAATACCTTGAATCAGATTAAATACTTCCTTGCAGCCGGAGCCTTTAAGAACCCCGATGATGCACTTATGTTATGTGATAAGCTGATGATGATGATTAATCATGTGTATAAAATGGCAAAAACAGGGAAAAAAATAAAATTAAACCAAAATCCGGATTTGATTGATACCAAGTTTGAAATGTTTCACAATGAAATATCTCATACGAATAATATATTGCTAATAGAGTCTGATCCATTAAAACAGATTTATTTTGCTTACGATAATCCAAATTATATAGTTACAGACAATGATGAATTGATTGAATATACGCGTGATTGGTTCAAGAAGATAAGAAAAAGTGCACTACCCATTTCATTGAATGCAGAAAAAAGTAGAAGAGCGTTTTTCAACTTAATAAGAAAACAGATTGATACCACTAGAGAGGAGATAAAACACATTATTTCAAAATTTTAAAATAATGATTTTTCGAATTGTTTTATTTATTGCTGTTTTTACTAATGGTGGTTTATCACAGAGTTTTGAACAAAAGCTTTATCCTGCTGACCCAAGGCAAGGATCTTATTTTGGTCGTTTTGTTGCACAAAATGATAAATTTTTAGCGATAAGTGCATACAAAGATTCAGAAAAAGCAAGTTCGTCAGGAGCTATTTACATATTTCAATATGTAAACGATTATTGTATACAATCTCAAAAAATATTTCCTGACGACGGTACTGTTGAGCAATTTTTTGGATACTCATTGGGCTTAAGTGATGATTGGTTAATAGCGGGAGCTCATCATGACAGTAGTAAGGGAGCTAGCAGTGGTGCTGCATATATAATGAGAAAAAATAGTAATGATAACTGGGTTATAGTTCAAAAATTAGTTCCGGATGATTTGTCAGAAGGTGATGAATTTGGCAAAAAAGTTGATATCTCCGGCAATTTCGTGGTTTCAGGTAGCTATCTTAATGATGAAGGTGGTATAAATAGTGGAGTTGTGTATATATTCAAATTAGTAAACAATGTATGGACAGAATTAACGAAGCTTTATCCTTCAACTCAATTAGAATATTCTCAGTTTGGACTTTCCCTAGATTTGGATAAAGACAAATTAATAGTTGGCGCTCCTTTTGAAGGTAAAAAAGAGCATGGAGCAGCCTATGTTTTTGAATACACAGATGGAAAATGGACGGAAACAGCAAAACTGGTAGTCGATGATCTCAATGATTTTGACCAATTCGGGACGACTGTCAAGATAAAGAACAAATTGGCTTATGTATCTAGCACCAAAAAAGATTTTCTCGGTGAAAATAGTGGAGCAGTATATGTTTTTAAGAAAGATTTTTATGGTTGGAAATTTTATCAAAAACTGCTAGCTCCGGACGGACAAGAAGGAGATAATTTTGGAATAGATATAGAACCAGGTGATTCTATTCTAGCTATTGGAGCGTATTTTGATGATGATAATGGACAAAACAGTGGTTCTGTTTACTTGTACAAATACTATGATGAAAAATGGGTTTTTGATAAAAAACTCACTCCGGACGACGGTGAAGAAAGCGATGCTTTTGGCTCCAGTATTTCAGTTTTTAAAAATAAATTAGTAGTTGGCGCTTATTCGGATAGTGACAAGGGGTTCTTATCAGGGTCAGCATATGTTTTTTCACTTAATAACATGCTTAATAATGATAATTTGCACATAGAAAAAAGCATTAAGGTTTATCCGAATATTGTAAAAGAAAATATCACAATAGAAAATAAAATAAAACATTTGACTATTTATATTTATAATACGCGTGGTAGAATAGTAAAAACACAAAAGTTGCCGATTGGAAAGATTAAAATAGATTTTTTTAAATACAAAAGAGGGCTTTATTTACTCAAAGCAGTCTACAATGGTATTGTATACACATTTAGACTTGTAAAAGTATGATTTTTCTGTTTTGTCAAAAAGGCATATATTTTAACCAAAGTGATATAAGTACAATCATTAATGAACAAATTACTCTGCAAATTTGTCATTAATACCGGTGTGGCACAATATATGATATGTATGCGGTGTCCGGAGCATTAATGTCTCCAAGTAGGTAAAATATTTATTAACAAAAAATATATTGAATTATGGCTAAAAAAATTAGCTTTAACACAGAAGCAAGAACAAGTCTTAAAACCGGTATTGATGCATTGGCAGATGCAGTTAAGGTAACACTTGGACCCAAGGGTCGAAATGTAATTATAGAGAAAAGTTTTGGTGCACCTCAAATAACTAAAGATGGTGTAACGGTAGCAAAAGAAATAGAACTTGAAGATCCAATTGAAAATATGGGAGCTCAAATGGTAAAGGAAGTAGCTTCTAAAACTGCAGATCAGGCAGGTGACGGAACAACTACTGCAACTGTTTTGGCTCAAGCGATGGTAAGTGCCGGAATCAAGAACGTGACAGCTGGTGCTAATCCGATGGATTTGAAGAGAGGTATTGATAAGGCAACTGATGTTATTGTTGCTGAAATGAAAAAACTCAGTGAGGAAGTAGGTTCTGATTACAAAAAGATAGAACAAGTCGGTTCTATATCAGCAAATAATGATCATACAATTGGCAAACTTATCGCTGAAGCAATGCAAAAGGTTTCAAAAGATGGTGTGATTACAGTTGAAGAAGCAAAGGGAACTGAGACTTATGTGGATGTAGTAGAAGGAATGCAGTTTGATAGAGGATATCTATCTCCTTATTTTATTACTGATGCTGATAAAATGGTGACAGAATATGAAAACCCTCTAATTTTAATCCATGATAAAAAAGTATCAAATGTGCAAGACATAGTTCCTTTATTGGAAAAAACAGCTCAGAGTGGAAAAGCTCTTTTGATTATATCGGAAGACATAGATAGCCAACCTCTTGGGGTTTTGGTTGTCAACAGACTTAGGGGAGGTTTGAAAATAGCTGCAGTAAAAGCTCCGGGTTTTGGTGATAGAAGAAAAGCCATGCTTGAGGATATTGCCATTTTGACAGGAGGAACTGTTATTTCAGAAGAACAAGGATATAAACTGGAAAATACAGGATTGGAACATCTGGGAACTGCAGAAAAAATTATTATTGACAAAGACAATACAACAATTATCAATGGTAAAGGTGATGTTGATGCGATAAAAGCAAGAATCAAACAAATCAAGCAACAAATAGAAACAACTACTTCAGACTATGATAAAGAAAAACTTCAAGAAAGATTGGCTAAATTAGCCGGTGGAGTTGCAGTACTTTACGTTGGAGCTCCGACAGAAGTAGAGATGAAAGAAAAGAAAGATAGAGTGGACGATGCTCTTCACGCTACGAGAGCTGCAATAGAGGAAGGAATAGTTCCGGGTGGAGGAGTTGTTTTTATCAGAGCATCAAAAGCTTTGGATAAATTGAAAGTTGGAAATGAAGATCAAAAAATAGGTATTGAAATCCTGAGAAAAGCATTAGAAGCTCCTTTGAGAACTATTGCTAATAATGCAGGGAAAGAAGGGTCTGTTATCTGTAATGAAGTGATTAATTCAAAGGGAAATAGAGGATATAATGCAAAAGATGATAAGTTTGAAGATCTTAAAAAAGCAGGAATTATTGATCCTACTAAAGTAAGTAGGGTGGCACTTGAAAATGCAGCATCAATAGCCGGAATGGTGTTGACAACTGAAGCGGTTATCAATGATGTCAAAGAGGAAAGTGCACCTCCAATGCCTCCAATGGGTGGCGGAATGCCGGGAATGATGTAGAAATTAATTGGAAAAGGAAAAAAAGAGGTTGTTTTTAACCTCTTTTTTTATTTAGTGTCTGTCTATAAAGTGCGGGATTTATTTATCTGAAAAAAATTCATTATAGCCTTTCAAATCTCGCTTGGAAAAAACGTAAATATGCAGGTTCGTAAACCATTTTTAGACCTTTAACGTTTTTGGCGTTTGCGTATACTTCTTTTATCGCTTCTGCGACCACATCCATATGAGCTTCGGTATAAACCCTACGAGGAATTGTAATTCTAACTAACTCTAGTTTTGGATATTTATGATCTCCTGTTTTAGGATCACGGCCGGCACTTACAACACCTCTTTCCATCGCTCTTACTCCCGAATCTAAATACAATTCAGCAGCTAAAGTCTGAGCCGGAAATTCATTTTGTGGAATATGTGGATAAAAAGCACGAGCATCTAAAAATACAGCATGACCCCCACAAGGTCGCACAATAGGAACACCCCAGTCATCCAAAAGCTCCCAAAGGTATTCTACTTGACCAACTCTTGATCTTATATAGTCATCTTGGATTGATTCTTTTATACCTATTGACATAGCTTCCATATCTCTTCCTGCCATTCCACCATATGTATGCAAACCTTCATAAAGCACAACCATGTTCCTCAATTTATCCGCAACTACAGGGTCATTTACAGCTACCCAACCACCAATATTGACAAGGTGATCTTTTTTTCCACTCATCCATGCACCATCAGAATAACCTGCAAATTCTTTTAATATTTCTGCAACGGTTTTGTCTTTATATCCATCCTCTTTTTGCTGTATGAAATATGAATTTTCAACCAATCTGGTCGCGTCCAAATATAACAATATATCATGTTTGTCACAATATGCTCTCAGATCTTTTATGTTTTGCATACTTACAGGTTGTCCCCCAGCCATATTTACTGTGCCGGCAACACTTAAATATGCTATTTGGTCAGCTCCGTGTTCTTTTACCAACTTATCAATTTTCTCAAGATCCATATTTCCTTTAAATGGAAATTCACTATGTGGGTCATGGGCTTCATCTATAATCACATCAACAAAGATGCCTCCTGCCAATTCCTGATGAGCTTTTGTGGTGGTAAAATACATATTTCCCGGAACATATTGACCTTTTTTTATCTGAGTCTGACTCATCATATGCTCAGCTCCTCTACCTTGGTGAGTAGGGATTAATTCTTGGTATCCATACACTTCTCTAATAGTATCTTCCAAATGATAGTAGTTTACACTTCCAGCATATGCTTCATCACCCAACATCATTCCTGCCCATTGTCTATCGCTCATTGCACTTGTGCCACTATCGGTTAATAAGTCGATGTAAACATCTTTAGAGTGGAGCAAAAATGTATTGTAACCGGCATCTTTAAGTGCCTTTTTTCTCTCTTGTGGGGAAGTCATTCTTATTGGCTCCACCATTTTGATTTTCCAGGGTTCTGCCCAGGATCTACGTCCTGCTTGTTGCCCCATTGTTTTAATATTATCTGTCATTTTATATTATTTTGAATATGTTATTAAAATAAATCGCTGCGAATATAACTAAAAAAAATTAGATTATAAAATAATATTTGGTTGAGGAAATAATAATTATAATTATTCTTAATTGGATTAATACCAAGTAGTGTCAATTGAGGGGTATAATAAAAAATATAACTCTGAAAAATGTTGGTCATTGCATTGTATTTTTCAAGAGTATTTTTTAATTTGTTCTTATTCAAAACAAGTTAAGGCAAATAAAAGCTATTTTAAGTCATCATATATGGCAATTGCATTATAATCACTATCAATATCCTTTAACTTTACCATTACAATTTTATTTTCCAGATTCTCGTTAGCTTCAAATCTAACTTTTATGTAATTATCGGTAAAACCCGTATATTTTATCCCTTGTGAGCTTTTCTCAACCAAAACATTTCTTGAAGTTCCAATAAATTTTGAATAAAAAGCTCGTTTTTTCTTTAATGAAAGATTCGTCAATTGAGCGTTCCTTTCTCTTCGTATATTAATAGGTACTGTATTTTTCATATCAGCTGCATCAGTACCTTTTCTCTCTGAGTATGTAAACACATGCAAATAGGATATGTCTAACTCACTTATATATTTATATGTATCTTTAAAATCATCGTCGGATTCTCCAGGAAAACCAACAATAACATCAACTCCAATACAAGCATGAGGAATTATTTCCTTTACCTTCATCACTCTACCTGTATATAATTCTCTTTTATATCTTCTTTTCATCAAACTCAATATTTTGTCGGAGCCAGATTGAAGTGGGATATGAAAATGTGGAACGATTGTCCTAGAGATAGCTGCAAAATTTATTATTTCATTGGTTAGAAGGTTGGGTTCAATGGAGGATATCCTAATCCGTTCTATTCCTTCTACTTTATCCAATTCTTTAAGCAAATCCAAAAACTGTAAGTCACCATCCAATCCTTTACCGTAATCACCAATATTAACTCCGGTCAAAACAATTTCTTTAATACCATTCGATGCTATTTTTCTCGCGTCGTAAATGATTTGTTGAAGTTTTCCGCTTCTGCTTTTTCCTCTGGCTTTTGGTATCGTACAATAGGTACAAATATAATCACAACCTGTCTGAATTTTCAAAAACGATCGTGTCCTGTCACCATATGAAAAGGAACTCTTAAAGCCTGAAACATCATCAATCTCACAAGATATGATTTTTGCACTCTTCTCATTGCTCAAATATTGCGAGATATTAAATTTTTCACTTGCACCGAGCACGAGGTCAACTCCATTGATCTCAGAGATTTCATCAGGTTTTAATTGAGCATAACAACCTATCACTACTACTTTTGCATCAGGATTGATTCTTTTTGCTTTTCTGATTATTTTTCGGTTTTTTCTATCGGCAAAATCAGTTACCGAACAAGTATTGATAATGAATATATCTGGGGAGTCTTCAAAATCAACCGACTCATAACCCAATTTAACTAAATCTCTGGCTATTGTTGAACTTTCTGCATAATTCAACTTACATCCTAAGGTGTAGAATGCGAATTTTTTATTTTTTACCATATATTATCCCTCTTCTTTTACCTTTTTCTCGTATTCTTTTATACTATCAAATGTATCCACCAATTTGTTCCAAAAATTATCAAAAAACGGTTTAAATTTTGCAACCGTGTCTTGTGTTTTTGAAGGTAATGTCTCTAAATAATCATATGACATTGATGAATTTTTATTGCTTGAAGAGAGTAAACTTAGGCTATTGATTCCCCATAGGGTATAGCTATAAAAAACTAAAAACAGAATAGCCATGACTCCTCCTCCCAAAACTTTATTGATAAAGTTTATTTGGGCAAATTTTAATAGGTCTTCTATTTTTTTGCCCACAAATCTTATTACAATTAATACTAAAATAAAGGTCAATGCAAATCCCAAGATAAATGTTAGTCCCGGATGAAATTTAAAAATATTTTGTAACAATTCTATCGTGTATGGAGACAATTTTAGTGCGGCTAATACACCAACCATTATAGAGACAAGTGCAAAAATTGTCTTTATTATTCCACGACTGTAACCTATATAAAAACCATAAAGAACAAGTAACGTGGCAATCAAATCTATAAACATAATCTTAATTAATTTTATCAAACAAATATATATTAATAGCAAAATAAACAAATATTTTTCGTTATTCTCGTAAAATACCAATAAAACAATTCAATATGACCAAAAATAGCTATTATAATACCAAACTGTTATCAAGATGGTGAAATAGAACAAGAATTAAATTTTTGCTTATTCAATGAAAAAAAATAAAGTGCAAATTATTACGTTTGATATTTAATGCATTATTCTATAATTCAAAATAGCTACCTATGAAAAATATTATGATATTGTTTATATCAATTTTTTTTCTGTTTTCTTGTGGTGACAAAACCAAAGAATACAAAACCACCTATGAATTTACATTTAATTGGGATGGTACTCCGGTCACTTATGATGATTTTAACAAAATTAAGTACACTAATGAATTTGGTCATAAACTTAGTATAACTAAAATGAGATTTTTGATTTCAAATATAGTTTTTACTCGTAGTGATGATGAAAAAGTCAAAATTAAAGGTTACAATTTTATTGATGTTGCTAGCAATACAGGATTGGTATATACTCCCGAAACAACAATACCGGAAGGAGACTATAATATATCTTTTACATTTGGTTTTGATACTATTGACAATAAAAAGTCATACCCCGATTTGAATTCTGTAAATTGGTTTTGGCCGGAAAGTCTTGGTAAAGGCTATCATTTTATGCAATATGAAGGCAAATTCATATCAAGTAATGGCTTAGAACAACCATATGCACTGCATATAGGTACAGCAAGGGTAAGTGAAGACGTATTTGAGGACAATCACTTTGATGTTTCTCTAGGTTCAATAAAAGTCGATGACGATAAAAGGATTGAAATAAAAATGAACATTGCCGAATGGTTTAAAAACCCATATAAATGGGATCTTGATAAATATAGCACTCCTTTGATGCCAAATTATGATGCACAGATTTTAATGAATAAAAATGGAAGAAGTGTTTTTAGTTTAGGTACTATTGAATAAAGTACTAAATCAAAATAGATTTAGTTTATGTATCTTTGTGTTAAAAAATTTACCCAAATTTGATAGAATACCTGTTGAATTGAAAGAAAAAATATTCCTAAAACTTTTTGAAACAGCGAAAATAGCAAACTAGACCCAAACGAGTATAAACAATACAAAGCAAGTGTAAATGCTTAGCGAGATATTTTTAATATTAAAAATAGAGCTTTTGAAAAAGGAATTGAAAAAGAAAAATTGAGAAAGTAAAAGCAATATTAAAAGATAAAGAACCTATTAAGAATATTATGAAATATACCGGTTTAAGAAAAAAAGAAATTAACAATTTGTTAAAAAATACATAAAATTATTTCATATATAAAAAAAATAAGTATCTTTGTTGTCGCAGTTACTGGGAAACTGCTTGCAAAGTTGTCGGTAAGAGGTACAGATAACCAATCTCGTGAGTGAATATCAATAGATAGAACCTATTTGATTTCAATACTGAGTGTGATAATTAGCAACCAACTAAATTACTCATCAGCTTCTTCTGATGGCTTTGCTCTTTTTTCGATTGCATTTTTTCTCGCCTCTATATATTCTTTCCTGTTTTTTGCCAAGTCAATAGCATCAAAAATTGCATTTAAAAATGATTCGTGATTTGCTATGTTTTTACCGACTATATCATATCCTGTGCCGTGATCGGGTGATGTGCGTACAAACGGTAGACCACCGGTATAATTCACACCCCTTCCGAATGACAATAACTTAAAAGGAATAAGTCCTTGATCATGATACATTGCCAATATGGCATCGTATTTTTTGTGATTATTTGTGCCCCAAAAGCTATCAGAGGGGAAAGGTCCATTAGCAAAAACACCCCTGTTTTTAGCATCTAAGATAGCGGGTCTTATAATTTCTTCTTCTTCTTTACCTATGACGCCTCCGTCACCGGCATGTGGATTAAGACCGAGTACTGCTATTAAAGGTTTCTCTTTGTCAAAATCTTTTTTTAATGTTTCGTTTAGGTTTAAAATAGATTTTAATATTAAATCTTTAGTGATAGTTGAAGATACTTTTGCGAGTGGAATATGGTGAGTGACTAGAGCTACGCGAAGATCACCATCCAACATAATCATCATAGCATCATCAGAATTGGTATAATTTTGCAAATAGTCAGTATGCCCTTTAAATCCAAAATCAATTTTAGACATTGCTTCTTTATTTATGGGTGCTGTTACCAAAGCGTCAATATGACCTTCTCTCAAATCATACAATGCACTATCAAGAGCCAATTTTGCATATTTACCCCCTTCTTCAGTTACGTTTCCGATATTTATTGATACATTTTCAGTCCAGCAGTTTACAAGATTAATCCTTCCATCCATTACTCTTTCTCCCGACATTGCGATTTTATATCGAAAATCATCAATCTTTGCTATGTTTCTATGGTAAGATACTACTTTGGCAGATGCATAAATAACCGGAGTACATATATCAGTAATTCGTTTATCCGATATAGCTTTAATCAATACTTCCGGTCCTATACCGTTTAAATCTCCAATAGTTAAGCCTAATTTTATCTTTTTCATAGATTTTTTATTTTTGCAAAGCACAAAGTTAATAAAAAGAAATTATTAATTTCATTAAAGCCTTTTATTATGTATATAAAAAACCATCAAGGCGATATGACCTTGATGGTTGTATTAGTAATAATATCAGTACGATTATTTTATTCCAACATGTAAAAACTGTCTGTTTTTGAGCAGATACTATGTAAAAATTATCTGTGTTCTGTCTCCGTCACATAATTCATAAAACTCACCAACCGTAAGAATGCCTTGTACATCGTCCCACAAATCTTCTTTTGTAAGACCAAACATCTCAACTGCTAATTTACAGGCATACACTTCTCCTCCTCCTGCCGTAAACATTTCAAGAAATTCATCAACAGGTGGAACATCCAATTTTGCCATTCCTTTTTTCATCATTGCTGTAACCCCTGCTTCAACTCCCGGAATTGCTCCCAGAAGTGTTGGAAAGGGTAATCCTCCGGGCATTCTCATTGCAGGATTACCCACCGTAGCAGTATGCAATTTATTCATGTATTTTTTTGTTATACCATCCAGTCCAAAGAAAGTAAAGAACAATCTAGCTTCAATTCCTTCCATAACTGCTCCATTTGCCATTATCAAGGCAGCCATCACATCTTCAAGGTTTCCTTTTGCACAAATGATACATACTTTTTCCAAAGGTTTTTTTTCATTATTATCCATGATAATTTATTTAAGATTTAATAAAGGTTTTATGTTAAACACAACTTGTAGGCTTGGGCAAACCGGCACATTTTGAAGATAATTTCAAAGGACCTTTAGGAAATAACTTATAAAATTCTTTAATATTCACGATTCCCGATTTGCCAACTTTTCTTATTGTCAAAGTCTCTCCTGCATTGAAAGTATCTCTTAGGTATTTTAATACTTCGATATGCTTGTCGGTTAGTTCCAAACCGCTTTGAGTTGCTATCCCTTTTGCTATATCTACATTCCATTGAGATGAGTCAATCAAGTACCCTTCATCATCAAGTTTTACTGTTACTCCTGCAATATCTAATTCTTTCATAATTTTAATTTTAAAAAGTTTAATTAATTTTTATTATCCATATTTTTGGACATATTTTTCATAAATGTTATTCCAAAGCCAATAGCCCTTTTCATCTCAGGACTATTCATTTCTCTAATCAACCTCCATACTGAATATGATGGTATGTTTTCTGTCTCAATACTTGCATATAGTCTTACTGCATTGTCTATAGATTTAAGCATATTAGGTTGAGTTATATCTTTGACGGTATTCAGTATTAACATGACATTATCTGCCAAATCTCTCATGTCTTTTGGTGTCAGACCATCAATTATATTCTCTATTATAGGGCCTATATCCTTGACAAATGCAAAATATCCTTTTTGTTCCCAAACTGCCAATTTCTTAGTAAAATCTATTATCGCCTCATTTGCCATTGGGCCAATCTCTTTAGTGAGGTCAATAGCCATTTCAAAAGTATTCATTACAATTCTGAAATTACCTATGTTTCTCATTAAGGAAATCATTAAATCCGTAAGTTCAGAAGGGTCGATTTCGACTTGTCTCTTATCCAGTTCCTCTACTGCCGTATCGTAAAAGTCTTTACCGATTATACCAAGATCACTAGCCAAATCTTCGACGACTGCCGTATTAAGCCTCTGTTGATTTACGTACTCAAGCAGCAAGTCAATTTTATTTTCGAGCTTATCCAATCTTTCATTCATTATTTTATCTTCCATAATAGTCGTATTAGATATTTTGTTTTTTCTTACCAGCCATTGTCATATTTGCTTCGATTGGAAGTTCCTTGCCTTTGAGTAGCATGTGCCAATAAATCCATCTAAAAATCACTTTGCCATAATGATTTATTTTTGTGTTTTTCAATAAACCGAAAGGCCCTATTCCCGGTAGTGGAAATGTTCCGGGCAATGGTTCTGTATCATAGTTAAAATCAATCAAAGCTCCTTTACCATAACCTGTTTCGATATAACAATTGGCATGTCCGTCAAACTTTGCATTCAAAGGTCTTCCTTCCATGGCGCTTAAGAGGTTTTCAGTCAGTATTTCTCCGGCAAAATGAGCAACTGATCCAGCTTTTGATGTAGGGATATTAGCAGCGTCACCAAGGACAAAAATATTATCATAATCTTTTGATTGGAGAGTGAATTTATCGGTTCGAACAAAATTCATATCATCGCCAAGACCACTTCTTTCAATCAAATCATTTCCCATATTTACGGGTACTATTGTCAGTATATCAAATGGAACTTCACGTTCGTCGTATGATATTAGTTTTTTATTTTCATTGTCAACCCTTTCGATATAAAAATCAGAGACGATGTTTATATTTTTCTCTGTCATCAATTCACTCAGCATCTTGGTTGCTACTGGTTTTGTGAAAGCTCCTGACATTGGAGTAACAAATGTGATATTGACCTTGTCTCTGATTCCTTTTTTTGTGAAGTAAGCTTCGGCTAAAAATACAAATTCCAGAGGTGCAACAGGGCATTTAAACGGAACTTCTGCAATACTCATCACTAAATTCCCCCCTTCCCAATCCTTGAACTTATCGTGAAGAGCTAAAGCACCCTCGATAGTATAAAAATCAAAAATATCTTTATACCATAATTTTTCTTTTAAACCGGGAGTCTCCTCCGGTCTGGTCTGAGTACCGGTAGCTATAATAAGAAAATCGTAGTTTAAAACTTGACCACCATCCAGTATCACTTTATTGTTTTCTCCTTCTATTTTGTCTATTTTGTTATAAATGACATTTACTCCTGAAGGAAAAAAATCATATTTTGGCTTGATTACATCTTGTTTTTTGTAAATACCAAATGGAATAAAAAGAAATCCGGGTTGATAATAATGGGTTTTGTATTGGTCAACAATTGTCAATTCCCACTCCTCTTTGTCCAATATATTGTGCAGTTTATTCAACATCATTGTTCCTGCTGTCCCTGCACCTAGAATTACTATTTTTTTCATAATTTAATTTTTTATTTAGTGCAAAACTATTACACATACGACAAAAGAGTTAATTAATTTATATGACATACTCTGCTTTATGATATATGTCATATATTTACGGAAAATAGTTTTAATTTATGAACTGTAGTTGTGAAAAATGTCATATACAAGAGATTTTTTTTAAGTCTATTAATAGTAACGAATTGGATAGTTTTTGTGGAGCTAGAACAGAAAAAATTATTCCTGTAGGTACTACTTTTATCAAACAAGGGGACAAAATAAGAAGTTTTAAGTATCTAAAAGAAGGTTTGATAAAACTCCACAGAATTGACGGTGTAGGCAATCGTCAGATCATAAGTTTTGGTACACCGATGGATTTCGTGAGTATACATAATATATTTGCTGAAGATACATATAGTTATAGCGTGACAGCATTGGAAACTTCTACCGTCTGTATTTTTAGCATTGACATTATAAAACGTTTAATCAAGACAAATGGAAAGTTTGCAGAAAATTTGATAAGCACAAAAAGCAGAGCCTCTAATCGTATTTTGTCCAATTCATTAGACCTTATTAGCAAATCAATGTATGGGAAAGTGGCGAGTGTGATTCTTTTTTTTCACGAAAAAATTTACTTTACAATGGGGTTTGATTTACCCATATCTAGAAAAGAAATTGCAGAATATACCGGATTATCCATAGAAACAGTCATACGAGTGATCTCAGAATTCAGAAGGGATGGTTTGATTAGAGTTTATGGTAAAAGGATTGAGATTATCGATAAAGACGGGTTGATATCTATATATAAACATAGCTGAAGTATAGTGTGTTAGCTTTTATATCTGCGGATTTATCTCAAATTATGATACCCCCATCCCTCTCTCTTTATTTATACGTAGTCTAATTAGTGTCTGTCCATAAAGTCATTAAAATTTAAAAATTATCTTTTTGCGAGATTTTTACTTTATTCAAATTACTGATGCTAAGGCAACACTAATCCTCAGAAAGACAAAAATCTCATCAAAAATCTTTATTTTTCAAAAATCAAGCACTTTATAGACAGACACTAATTATAAATACTTCCCCCAAATTTGATAGTTATTGTATTTTCGCTCATCCCGACTCGCCGTTCTTGATACAAATGCCATGCGAAAGCAATTAGTTTTGGCAAAGCCATCCGGGAAAGTATCAGATAAAGATTTTGGTATTAAAAATAAAAAGAGACTCCACTATCTTATTATGAGGTTCAATGTTTCATGTTCCATGTTTGAAAGACAAAAGGAAAAAGGATTTAATTATGAATTATGAATAGTAAATTATGAGTTAAAAAGCCGGCTTTGAAGTCATGCTATCGCATGCTTTCAAGTCCTGGAAGGCGTTTCAAATTTATTTGAAACAAAAAAAAACCAGCGGAACTTGCCGATACGTAAGTGCCTGGTAAAAGAGGTGATAA